>ODAK010000957.1_pt1 | contig 32594 bp, 30 predicted proteins | sample 1539591 | NCBI WGS metagenome assembly ODAK01 (sample SAMEA3539303, study PRJEB22396) | soil metagenome | biome: tundra; feature: field; material: soil | place: USA | collected 2010-05 | depth 0.15 m | reverse complement strand
ACAACCCGCGACTTCGTTGGCCTCATGGAAGGAAAGCGTTACCACGGAGACACAGCGCCACAGAGAAGAAAGTCCTGGTAAAATGCTGGATTTTTTCTGTCTCTGTCGCGCTGTGTCTCGGTGTTGACGCTGCCTTCTTTCGGAGGCGGCACCACGCATTGCCTCTGCGATTGGGTATACCAGGATTTCCTCGCCGTGACGGCTCCCTGGCCCCGCCCATCAAGAAAGACCCGCCATGACCGATTTCGGGATCGCCCGCGCGCTGCACCTGGTGATGGTCGTGCTGTGGATCGGCGGCGTGGGGATGGTAACGACGGTGTTGCTGCCCGGCATCCGGCGCGCGTATCCGCCCAGGGAACGGTTCGGCGCGTTTCATGCGATTGAAGCGCGGTTCGCGAGGCAAGCGCGCTGGACCACTGCCCTGGCGGGGCTGAGCGGGCTCTACATGACCTGGCGGATCGACGCCTGGGACTGGTTCGCGTCCGCTCCGTTCTGGTGGATGCATGCCATGGTTCTGACCTGGCTGGTATTCACCGTGATGCTGTTCATCGCCGAACCATTTTTTCTCGATCGCCTGCTCGAGCGCCGCGCCGTGCGCGACCCGGTCGCGACGTACCGTTTGGTGGAACGGCTGCACTGGGTGTTGTTGACATTGAGCCTGATCACCGTGGCGGGCGCCGCGGCCGGCGTCGCGGGCATCAATCTGGCGGGGTTTTGATCGCGCGACCGGCTGGACTTGATCGCTGACCTGGACCGGCGGAGACTCCCTCGCATGGCAATCGATGTGACCCCGTTCCGCGTCCGCGAAGGCGAGACCGTCAAACTGAAGCACCGGCCAACCCGCGTCGCGCCAGCTTACGATTCCGAGCCGGAGTACGATGCGTTGCTGGCCAGCCATGTCGCCGAACTCGACAAGCTGCAGCAGCGTTTTTATGCCGCCGACAGTCATGCCGTGCTGCTGATTTTTCAGGCGATGGACGCGGCGGGCAAGGACGGTGCCATCCGCCACGTGATGTCCGGCATCAACCCGCAGGGCTGCCAGGTGTTCAGCTACAAACACCCGAGCCCACAGGAATTGCAGCACGACTTCCTCTGGCGCTGCACGCGCGATCTGCCCGAACGCGGCCGCATCGGCATCTTCAACCGAAGCTATTATGAGGAAGTGCTGATCGTCCGTGTGCATCCGGAGATCCTGCACGCCGAGGGCGTAGCGGGCGCGCCGCGCGATCTGAAGCAGCGCTGGCACCAGCGTTACCGTTCGATCAACAATCTGGAGCGGCATCTGCACGGCAACGGCACGCGGATCGTCAAGTTTTTCCTGCATCTGTCGAAGGACGAGCAGCGCGAACGGTTCCTCGCCCGGATCGAGGAACCACGCAAGAACTGGAAGTTCAGTATCGCGGATATTCAGGAGCGGGCGTTCTGGGACGATTATATGACCGCGTATCAGGACTGCATGAGCGAGACCAGCACCGATCATGCGCCCTGGTACGTCGTTCCGGCCGATGACAAGCGCAACGCCCGGCTGATCGTGTCGCAGGTCATCGTCGACACGTTGAAGGGCCTGAAGTCGCGCTATCCGAAAACCGATGCCGCGCGCCGGGAGGAACTGGAAACCATCCGGTTGGCGCTGTCGAAGGAATAGGCGTGCCTACACCCAGGAAATCGGCGCGCGGGTGACCTCGACCGCGCCATTGTGGGTCAAACGCACGACGTTCACCGTTTTCGCCAGATCAGGCGATCCCGAATAATACGCCGGAACTTTCCCCGTCCCCACCTGGGCCGCGCGGTTCCAGTGGCCGAGCGCGATGTAATCGGCCTCGGTGGCGTCGAGTTCCGCGTTGCTGATCAGCCACGAGGGACGCAGCGGCACCGCGCCATCATCCTCATAATGTCCGTGCGCCAGCGCGATGTGCCAGCGGGCCGTCTTTGGCCTGGGATCGCGCAGCGGAACCATGTTGCCGTAATCGACATGCGCGTGGCCCCAGATTTCCATGTCGAACTCAGGAAAATACACCGCCTGCTCGTGCGTGACGCCGATCACATGCACATGCGGAAGTTCCACCATGTCGCCACGCAGATAGACGGAATCGGGTGTCAGCGGATCATGGTTGCCGGGCAGGAACACGACCGGCCGGCCGGCATCCGCCAGCAATTCGGTGCAGCGCTTCAGGATCCAGTCGGGCTGGCGGTTGTTGTCGAAAATGTCGCCCACGAGCAGAACGATGTGAGCGTCATGCGCTTTCGCCGCCTCCAGTACGACCCGTAAGCCGGTGGTGCCGTCCGCTCCGTAGGGGCCCTGATGTGGGTCGTTGTCGACATGTAAATCAGAGCTGTGCACGAGTACGATATCAGTCACGGTCCTGGATCCAGTTTTGCTTCCGGCCAGTGTGGCCGGGTTGACCAGGTTGTGCCAGAGTGCCGGGCGAAATGCCAACCACGAGGGAGCACGAGACATGATCGACCTGCACTATTGGCCCACACCAAACGGGAAGAAGGTCACGATCCTGCTGGAAGAGGCGGCGATCCCTTACAAGATCATCCCGTGCAACATCGGCCGCGGCGACCAGTTCACTCCCGAGTTCTTGAAAATGAACCCGAACCATCGCATGCCGACCATGGTCGACACCGCGCCGGCCGACGGCGGTGAGCCGCTCGCGATTTTCGAGTCGGGTGCGATCATGATGTACCTCGCGGAGAAGGTCGGGAAGTTTTACCCTCAGGATATGCGCGGCAGATACGCCGTGAACGAGTGGCTGATCTGGCAGATGGCCAATCAGGGCCCCAAGAGTGGCGAATGTGGTCACTTCCGCCGGCTGGATGCCAGCAAGGGCGACCAGACCTATGCCATCACGCGCTTCACGGATGAGGTGAACCGGCTGTACGGAGTGCTGAACAACCGGCTGTACGTCAGCAAGTATGTGGCCGGCGACCAGTACACGATCGCCGACATGATCTGCTACCCGTGGACGGTGAACTGGAAGGCGCAAGGCCAGGACATCGAGGAATTCAAGTACTTCAAACGCTGGTTCGAGGAAATGGGCGCTCGTCCCGGCGTGCAGCGCGGCATGGCGGTGGGATCGGACATGGCCGAGGACCAGTCGAAACTGTCGCAGGAGGAAAAGGATCGGCGCGCGAAGATGCTCTATAACCAGCGCGCCCGTCCGGTACCGGTGCGCTGAGCGAGAGTTCGGTTCGTAATGGCCCGGTTAGATCGGTCCATCGACGACAACACGATGACAAGAGTGATGGTCGGGTCGGACCCGGCCATGACGGGAGAGGCGGTAAGCTCCACGCTCCCGCTGACGCCAACAGGAAGATGAATCATGGCAGAAATGGAATGTTTTTTTGATTGTTCCAGCCCGTGGACGTATTTCGCGTTTCACAACCTGCTGGAATTGCGCAAAGAGGTCGGCGTGACCATCGCTTTCCGGCCACATCTGGTCGGTGGCGTGTTCAATGCGGTCAACCCGAGTGTGCACAACTCACGCGAAAAGCCGGTCGCGGCGAAAGCCGCCTATAATAAGAAAGACCAGACCGACTGGGCTCGCTTCCTTGGCATCCGGATGCACTACCGGCCCACGGTGTTTCCGGTGAACAGCGTCAAGGCGATGCGCGGCTGCTGCTGGCTGGAGGGCACCGATAAGCTCGAACCGTTCGCGCTGGCCACGTTCGATGCGTATTGGGGTGACGACAAGGACATCTCGAAGGACGATGTGCTGACCTCGATCTGCCAAAAGGCCGGGATCGATCCGACGGCGTTCTTCGCCGCGATCAATGACCAGGCGAACAAGGACAAGCTGCGCGACAACACGCAGGAACTGATCGACCGCGGCGGGTTTGGCTCACCCACGATGTTCGTCGGCGGCGATGACATGTATTTCGGCAACGATCGCATGCCGCTGATCCGTGACGCGGTTCTACGCCGGCGTAAGTGACATCGATCCTTGGCGGGTGCGCCACACCGGCTTGGTGTGCCCGCCATCGTGTCCGGTGACACGAACGTGCCCGCCGCCGTGTTCGGCGGCACGAACGTGCCCGCCGCCGTGTTCGACGGCACGAACGTGATTGAAGCTGCGCGTTCCAATAGCGTCCCAGGTGAACGTTATCTGATGAAATTTGTTGTAAGCCGAACATTCGCAATGGATTTGCAATCCTTTGGAATGAAATATTCGCGACAGCACAAGGTGGATCATTATTTCGGAGATGGGCATCTAAAAATGAAGATGCAACGCTGGCTGGCGGGCGCGGTAGTGCTTTGCTTCGCCGGATCAGCGCCCGCTCACGCCGGGACGATCCGGTCGCCGGTCGCGGTCGTCGGCAATACGCTCGGCACGGCGGGGGGCTCGACCGGTCATCTCATCGACCAGTCGGGACTGTCGGTCGGCTTCATCAGCGGCCAGACCGACTTTGAAACCTACATCAACCTGGCTCCCACGCATGCCGTGGTCTCGGCTTCGACCGGTTGGGCCAGCAGTGCCAATACGATGCCTGGTTACCTGGAGTTCGACCTGGGGAGTGACTACTCGATATCAACATTCGCCATGTGGACGCAAAACACGTTCCTCGCGGTCAACAGCTTTACGTTGAGTTCCGCGCTGGACGCCGGGTTCACGTCCGGGGTGACGGCTTTGGGCTCCTTCAACGCGGTGATCGGTCTTGGCGCTCAGACCTTCAGCGTCTCGGGGGCAGGCGAATTCGTTCGATTGCAGATCAACTCGGGACATGGGGGGACCAGCGTCAATCTCGGTGAGGTCGCGTTCGATACCGCACCGGTACCGGAACCAGCCTCGTTCGCTGTTCTCGGCGTGGGTTTCGCGGGGCTGCGGTTCGTCCGGCGGCGGGGGTGAAAGCGTCAGGGCGCTGCCCTGAAACCCGCCAGGAGGCGCTGCCTCCTGGACCTCCGTCAAAGGGCGAGGCCCTTTGAAATCTGTCCATTGGTTGGTTCTCTGAGGAGGGCCAACGGAGACCTTGCAAGGTCCGCGTCGGCCCTCCTCAGAGAACCAACCAAATCAATGGTTCCAAGGACCACTGTCCTTGGCGGAGTTCCAAGAGGCAGCGCCTCTTGGTCGGGGTCCGGGGTGAAACCCCGGCGCTTGACGGCACACTGCTTTGACCGGACCCTCTCCTCATGACGCGAAATCTGATTCTCGCCACCACCGACAGCCGCGGCGTCGCGACGGTCACGGTCAACAACGCCCCGCGCCGCAACACCCTGGGCAATCCCGGCAAGCGGGAACTGGCGGAAACGATCGAGCGCGTGTCCGCGCAACCGGACCTGCGCGTGATCGTATTGACCGGCGCCGGCGACCGATCGTTCATCAGTGGCGCCGACATTGCGGAAATGGCGACATTTGAACCGGAGCATGCCTACGAAGGACCGTTCCTGACCCATCGCGTGTGCGAGGCGATCCGCCGCGCGCCGGTACCGGTGATCGCCCGCATCAACGGCTATTGTTTTGGTGCCGGACTGGAAATCGCCGCCTCCTGCGACATGCGCGCCGCGGCCGACACCGCGCGTTTCGGCATGCCGGAGGTGCTGTTCGGCCTGCCGTCCGGCATGGAGGCCTGTCTGCTTCCGCGGCTGATCGGTTGGGGCAAAACCCGGGAGTTGGTGTTCACCGGCAGGCACATCGACGCCCGAGAGGCCGCCGATTGCCACCTCGTCGAACGGATCGTTCCGCCAACGGAACTCGACGCGGCGGTGGAGGACTGGGTCGCCGCGATCCTGTCCGCCGGTCCGCACGCGATCCGGGCGCAAAAAGAGCTGATGCACGACTGGGAACGGATGTCGATCGCGGATGCGATCCAGCAGGGCATCCGCGCCGTCGCCGCCGCGCATGGCAGCGAGGAAACCAAACGCCTGATGGGCGCGTTCGTCGAACAACGGCGGCGGAAACGGGAGGAAAAATCATGAACCAGCCTTGCGTTTGCGGGCGCAGGCACGTGTGGCTTGGCGGCCTCGCCAGCGTCTTCGCGCCGGGTGCGCATGCCGCGCCGAAGGACAAATTCATCGATGTGCATCATCATCTGGTTCCCCCGGCCTGGGTCGACGCGGTCAAACGTGCGAAACTCGACAATCCGCCAATGGTGTCCTGGACGCCCGAGAAATCGCTTGAGGATATGGACAAGGCGGGGACAGCCACCGCCATCACCTCGCCGATGCCGCCGCAGGTTGGCTTTCTGCCCGCACCCGAAGCGGCCAAGGTCGCGCGCGAGTCGAACGAATGGGCGCGGCAACTGGCCAAGGATCACCCCGGCCGTTTCGGTGTCTTCGCGATGTTGCCGATGCCTTATATCGACGAAACCCTGAAGGAGATCGAATACGCGTTCGATACGTTGAAGGTCGACGGCGTTGGTATGATGACCAATTACGGCGACAAATGGCTGGGATACCCGGAATTCGCGCCGGTGTTCGATGAACTGAACCGCCGAAAAGGCGTCGTGTATACCCACCCCATGAGTCCCAGCTGCTGTGTCAATCTGGTGAAAGGCGTGCCGGACGCCGCCGTGGACTGGGGCGCCGATACGACACGCACGCTCATCAGCCTGATCTTCAGCGGCGCCTCGGCGCGCTACAGCGACATCAACTTCATTTTTTCGCACGGCGGCGGTGTGATCACGTCGGTCGCCGAGCGGTTGCGTATTCAGATGGTCACTACCCCGCCGTACAAAGGCAAGTTCACCCGCGACATGGTCGATCACGAACTGAACCGTTTCTTTTACGATACGGCTCAGGTCGCCAACGAGATCACCATTCAGGCGCTGGCCAAACTCGTGCCATTGTCACAAATCGTGTTCGGCACGGACTTTCCGTACCGAACCAGCGCGGAACACGTCGCTGGCCTGACCGCGCGGTTCAACGACGAAGAACTGGCGGCGATCGGTCGCGGCAACGCACTGCGAATCTTGCCGGCGTGGCGGAACGCGTGACGGCGGACCTGGCGCCAGACCCGCCGTGGTTCACCGTCAGACCGCGTCCGCGCTCCAACTGCGTGGCCCAGAGCAGCAGGCGCAGCCGCCGGGATGCGACGGCGCCGCCGACATCCCCGCGTCCTCGCTCGCACCACCCGCGAGCGCCGGGCAGGTCAGCAACCGGGGCGCGATATCGCCGCAATCCGGGCAGGGTTGCGGCTGATCGAACTCCGCCATCGGCCGGTTCTCGGTGAACGGGCCACAGGTCTCGCATTCGTACTCATAGTTGGGCATCGCAACATCCCCGTCGGGTCAATGGATTTCGCCCGACCGCTTCAGCGCGTCGCGCAGTTTCGCGGGCGTGAAGCCAGGCGCGCGGCAGACGTCCAGGATTACCTTCTCCCGCCGAGAGATCAGGTCGATCGCCGCCGGCAACTTCCGCACCGCGTCGGCCGGCACGACCACCGCGCCATGGAAATCGGCGTGGATCACGTCGTCGTGGCCCACCTGCATGCCAAAAATGTTCACCGGCTGGCCGAACGTGACCATATGGACATGCGCATGGCTCGGCCCGACGCGGCCGCCGATCATCTGGTAGCCCGGCGCCCATGCGTCGAGGTCGCGAAACGATCCGTTGGTGACGCAGCCGATCGAGCCGAGCGCCTTGTGAACGGTCGACTGCACCTCACCCCAGTAGGCGCCGTAGCCGATCTGCCCGTCGATGTCCTGGATCACCGCGATGGTGGGGAAGTCGGTGGCATGCACGTAATCGTACCAGTCGGCGCGGTCGGTGACCGTGCCGCGCGGCACTTCGGTGGAGCGGATCATGCCGACGCGAGCCAGTCCGACGATCGGTTTGGCTTTCGGGTTGATGCAGACCATCGGCTCGACGGTGTAGCCGAAGCGGCGGCGCTCCGGGTTGGTGATCTCCAGCCCGTTGCAGATGGTCGGCGTGTCCCATTGGGCCAGAACGTCGAGGTCAGCCTGGTTGAAGGGCCGGTCGGCCATGGTGTCGTCTCCTCGGTCAGTGTGCACCACCGGGTGCGCTGGGGTCTCACGGCAGTCTCGCCCGCGCGCGTGGTTTCAGGCAAGATAGCCGCATGACGAGCATCGCGACAGGTGGCAAATCCATCTACGGCGCCCCCCTGGGCATTCTGATGCTGGAGGCCCGCTTCCCCCGCATCCAAGGCGACATGGGCAACGCCCTCACCTGGCCGTTTCCCGTGCTGTATCGCGTGGTGCGCGGTGCCACCCCCGAACGCGTCGTCCTGCGCGGCGCGGAGGGGCTGCTGCCGGATTTCCTCGCCGCCGCCGCCGACCTCGTGGATCTGGGTGCCGAGGCAATCACCACCAATTGCGGCTTCCTGGCGCTGTTTCAGCGGGAACTCGCGGCCCATGTCCAGGTGCCGGTCGCCACCAGCGCGTTGATCCAGGTCCCCTGGGTTCAGGCGACCCTGCCGCCCGGCAAGCGCGTCGGGGTGATCACCGTGTCAGCCGCCTCGCTGACCCCGCGCCATTTGGAGGCGGCGGGCGTGCCGCTCGATACCCCGATCGCCGGCACCGAAACCGGACGCGAATTCTTCCGGGTGCTCATCAAGGCGGAGAAGGACGACCTGGACGTCGACCTCGCCGAGCGGGACATCCTGGACGCCGGCCGGGCGTTGCTCGCGCGCCACGCCGATATCGGAGCGATCGTGCTGGAATGCACCAATATGCCGCCGTACGCTCATGCGCTGCGGGAGGCGACGGGCCTGCCGGTATTCGATATCTGTTCGTTGATCACGTGGTTCCATGCCGGGTTGCGCCCGCGAAACTTCCGGCGGTGACGCCGCCGCCGTTCCGAACCCGCGAGGCACGTCAATTGTACGTGACCTTTCGCCGGAATTCAGCGAAATACGGGCATCGCCTGGCTGCCTCCTGAGATTTGGGAATTCCACTGATGGACCTGACACGAAAGCGCATTCTGGTGACCGGAGGGGCCGGCTTCCTCGGCTCCCACCTGTGTGAGCGTTTGCTGCGCGATCGCCACGATGTGCTGTGCGTCGATAATTATTTCACCGGCCGGAAGGACAATATCGTTCGTCTGCTCGACAATCCGCATTTCGAGGTGATGCGGCACGATGTGACGTTTCCGCTGTATGTCGAGGTCGACGAGATTTTCAATCTGGCTTGCCCAGCGTCGCCGGTGCACTACCAGTTCGACCCGGTGCAGACGACCAAGACCAGTGTGATCGGCGCCATCAACATGCTCGGCCTCGCGAAACGGGTCGGCGCCAAGATCCTGCAGGCGTCGACCAGTGAGGTTTATGGCGACCCGACCATTCATCCGCAGACCGAGGACTACCGCGGCAACGTCAATCCGCTCGGCCCGCGCGCCTGTTACGATGAGGGCAAGCGCTGCGCGGAGACGCTGTTTTTCGACTACTACCGGCAGCATAAGGTCGCCATCAAGGTGGTGCGGATCTTCAATACGTATGGCCCGCGGATGCATCCGAACGATGGGCGCGTGGTGTCGAACTTCATTGTGCAGGCGTTGCGGGGTGAGGATATCACGCTGTACGGCGATGGCAGTCAGACGCGGGCGTTCTGTTACGTCGACGATCTGATCGAGGGGTTCGTCCGCATGATGGCGACCGGACCGGAGGTGACCGGGCCAATCAACATCGGCAATCCGCATGAAATCCCGGTGCGGGAACTGGCGGAGCGCGTGATCGGTCTGACCGGGTCGCGGTCGCGGATCGTGCACAAGCCGTTGCCAATGGACGATCCGACGCAGCGGTGTCCGGACATTACGCTGGCCAGTAAGGTGTTGGGGTGGGGACCGAAGGTTGACCTGGAGACAGGGTTGGGGCGGACGGTGGAGTTTTTCCGGGGAATGCTGGAGGGGGCCGGTCAACTCGTCGACCATTGAAAAGCGAATTTGACAACTATATGAAGCCAGGAGGCAACGCACATGCCAGTACGCCGCGTGGGCACCGCCGGACAGGTGTGGAACAGGAATTGGGAGCAGTACATGGCGATGACTCAACCGCGGGATGAGCAATTTCCCACCGAGGAATTACGATGGTCTCACCGGGCATGCGAGGAGGGTAGCTAAATCTGGAACGACGCCATCATGCAGCCTTTGGTGTATATCATTGTACTGAACTGGAACGGTCACACGGACACAATGCGCTGCGTTGCATCATTGGAGCGACAACTTTACACTAACCGACGAATATTGATCGTCGACAACGGTTCAACCGATGGTTCAATCGAGGTGCTCAGAGGCCTGGGCGACCGTGCCTGCCTGATCGAAGACCCCGAGAATCGTGGTTATTCGGGTGGCAATAACCGAGCCATGCGTCTCGCGTTCGATCGCGGTGCGGACTATGTTTGGCTGTTTAATAACGACGCAGTGGCGGAGCCGAATGCGCTCACCAGAATGATTGATATATGTGAGGCTGATTTCGGGATCGGTCTCGCTAGTCCGCTGATCCTTGAGGAATACGACCACGACGTTGTTCAATCCGCCTGCGGCCTCTTTGACCTCGCGGTCCCGGATTATACGCCCACGAATGATGTCGTGCGGGCGCAAGAATGGCACACGCAATATCCGGACCGGATCGGCCTCGTTGGCACGGCGATGCTGGTGCGGCGCGCGGCGTATGAGAAAATCGGCGAATTGGATGATCACCTGTTTGCTTACTGGGAGGACTACGATTATTCAATCCGAAGTGCGCTTGCTGGATTTCGTAACATGGTGGTGTTTGAAGCCTCGATCTTTCATCGAGGAAAGCCCGCGACCGACTCGGTAGAGGAATTAAAGCCACATTATTACTACTACATGTCTCGAAACGAAATCCTGATGTGGCGAAAATTTTGTTCGCGCTTGCAATTCTTAAGGTTTCTCATCTGGATCGTGCGACAGCGGTTGGTGTTGCTCGACCAAATGCCTGATAACCCGGTGGTGTTAAACGCGGTGCTGGCGGGGCTCTGGGATGGTCTGCGAGGCATGGGTGGCGTGTATGATCCCAATCGGCGCATCCCGTTCCCGTTCCGCGAGTTGGTTGGACGGAATCCGCGGCTATGGATTCGAATGATCGATGCGATATCGTGAGCCGTTGAAAGCCGTTTCCAGTGGCTATCCGGAGGCACCTTTTGTCGGACGATGGGGATTCCATCCTGGCCAACTGAAGGACCGCCGGATCCGGCGGTCATGCGAACGATGTGCCGCCGTTGATCTGGCTGTTAGGGTTCCTTGACGATGCGGCGCCTGACAGAGTTCGACGGTTCAACATTCGGACATTTCAAAATGATGATCATATTATGTTCAAACGTAATGCGTCGAATTTTCTTGGCTAGAAACAAGAATTTTGGTGAAAGATTATCCAATTTTGCAAATTCAGCGTGATTCAGATATTTTGCCAGATCGGTAAAATAACCGACGCATGTACGGGAGAAATTTGGGTCATCCACGTGGGCGCCGTCCCATTGAGTCTCGAAGAGTTCCATTGGCCAATATGATGTTTGTACATCTTCGACGATATAAAATCCACCATCCTTCACAGTGTCCAGCATATGCTCGAACGTGAATATTTGATGCGCGCTTAAATGCGAGCCATCGTCGATAATTATGTCAAACGGCCCCTCATCTCGCTGCAAAGCGGTTAATTGATCGCCAGAGGACTGGTCAATCTGGTAGATTTTTGTACGCACATGGGTCAGTTCAGAGTTTGGATTGATGTCGCAGCCGATAATGCTTCCAAAAGGGAAGAATGCTTTCCACGCGAGAAGTGAATTGCCTCCCACAAAAACACCGAAACCGCCGATTCCAATCTCGAGCAGCTTGAGGCGCCGATACTTAAATGGTCGGAATAATTCATCATACGTGAAGCCATATTGGTGCTGACCGGTGAGGTGCTTATCGGATTTGAAATACGATAATAGACTCCAGAGCCGCCCCGGCCATAACGATATGAGCGACGCGATAAGGCTGTTAACGCGATATTTTACCAATGCTTGCTGTTTTTCTGTCTTCTTGTGCCAGCCAATGATGCGAGAAACTACAGGATTCATGGTTCACCTCTTCATGGTCGCATGGCTTTGGATTCTTATGAGGCGGTGGTTTGCGAATTCGCTTCGGCGTGCAAATTGTTTTGCCCACATGATTGTAGATGCCTCGTCAGGGTGACAAGTGACCCAGGGAAGGCTGTTTTGTGCTCAGCTCGCACCTACAGGCGCGTGCCCGCTGTAAATCTCGCAAGGTGCGTAATGCGAAATCGAAGGTGTGCTCGAGTTGTGTGCCAACGTCCCATGTGGTGAAATGCCTCCAACCATGCCAATGTAGACCAATTCACCTCGGAACGGGAGTATTAAATGAGAGATCGCGTCTTCAATTTTAGGCCATCAGACCTATTAACAGGGGTTTCATTCCTATTTACCGCACCTGCCGATGAGGCTGAGTCGGCTACGAAGGGAGCGCGGTATAGTAATAGCAGAAGTGTCGTGGGCGGGGGGTCTGAAGCAGCATGCGGCAATTGGGGCACGAAGCAATCCCAGTGCGCAGGAACTCTCACCGAGACGGACGTTAAAACTCAACACCGTAAATCCTACATTTATCGCGGCACAAGAAAATGCCGCTGACTGTTCTAAGTTTAGGCGAAATCAGCCCCGAGATGTTGTATCTCGATTTGATGAAACGTGTTCTATCGGACAGCATATTCATCGATCATCCGCTGGCGCATCTCGTTCCGTATCAAATCAAAGTCGGAACGCCGTGGATCAAGCGGCAATTTCTTTGGATGATAAGTGGATTGCTGGCTCGGTACCGGATCACGATGGCCGAGTCGAATGACTCGTTCACGCACGAAGAGAGAGTGCTCGCGATCGCGAACGGAACATTCTGGCCGGCACGGGCGCATACGATGATTGGTCATAAACGGCTCAATAACTTACAAACCTGTGTCGAGAGCGTTCTTCGTCATAGTGTACCGGGAGATCTAATTGAAACTGGAGTTTGGCGCGGCGGTGCCTGCATCTTCATGCGGGCGATACTGAAGGCATATGGGGATGAAACTCGTTCGGTATGGGTCGCGGACTCGTTCGAGGGTCTGCCGTCTCCATCCCCGAATAAGTACAAGGCAGACGAGGGTGATCAATGGCATACCTTCGATATTCTCGCAATTCCACTGGAGGAGGTTCAGAGCAACTTCCGACGTTACGGGTTGCTGGATGACCGTGTTCGGTTTCTCAAAGGGTGGTTTAAAGATACCCTTCCGATAGCACCGATCGATCGATTAGCAGTCCTCAGACTCGATGGCGATATGTATGAGTCTACTATACAGGCGTTGGAAGCTCTATACGATAAATTATCGCCAGGTGGGTTCGTGATCATTGATGATTTTTCTTTGCCACCGTGCGCGCAGGCTGTTGGTGATTTCCGGTCGGCACGAGGGATCAAGGATGCCCTGATAGATATCGATGGTAGCGGATCTTATTGGCAGCGATCCGCTTGAAAGGACTCGAGTTACCCCGTAAGAAGGCGGGCCAGCACCAGTCGGCCCTCATCAAGTAGCGGGTGCCGTAACGCCCACAGCCCGGCCGCCCAAGCCGCCACGCCTATTGACACTGCGGCAAGGACCGCTGGCACCGGCGCATGTGGGGACCAGTCGTAGATTGTCATGACCACCGAGGCGGGTGTGACCGCGACAACGGTCAATATGCCGCTGCGCAGATAGATTGGGGCGGAGTCTCGGGTGCGCGTATCCGTCATCCGTTTCAGGTGAGGACGATTGAGGGCGACGGCGAACAGCACTTCCCAGATCCTCGCGGCGGCGGCACCGGAAAGGCTGATAAAGCATCCGGCGGTGAACAGCACCAGCCCGACAATAGCGCGTACGAACTCGAAGCGTGCTTGCCGCCCGGTCTCCTGGCAGACGACGAACACTTCCCATATCATGGCGATCGAAACCGCGACGATGGAGGACAGGCACAGCAGGCTGAACGGAACCGCGGCAGCCACCCATTGCTCGCCGTACAGGGTCACCACCAGCGGGCCAGAGATAACGGCGAGGCCGGCGAACGCGGGCCACAGCAGCGCGGTCATCATCTGCAGAATGCGCAGGTAGCTGTACCGCAAGGATCCTCCGCGCCGGCGCTGTTCGGCGAAATCGACGAACACGACCCGCACGATGAGAAAGTAGATATTGTCCCACAGCAGGCTGTTCAGGCCTGACGCGCGGGAATACAGCCCGAGCGCGCTCAGGCCGAGCATCCTGCCCATCACCAGTTCGGCCATCCGGTATGCCACCATGTTAACGCCAGAAATCGCCAGCATGTGCAGCCCGTACCGCATGATGTCGCGCCATCCGGCGATACCGAGGTGCACGCTGGCGTGACGCCAGCCAACGACGTTCACCCCGGCGACCGCGACGCAGGCGCCGGCGAGCTGGCCATAGGCCAGACTCATGTAGCTGAAGCCCTTGAACGCGAAGCCAAGCATGACCGCGTTGCTGATCAAAGTACGGGTGAGGTTCACCAGCGCGATCGGGCCGAATTCGCCGCGCCGCTCGATGCCCGCCGCCGGCAGGAACTCGAAGATGCTGATCAGCGGGAGGACCGACATCACCAGCAACAGGCTCCGCACGCCCGGTTCGCCCAGCAGCGCGCCGCCAAGCAAGCTCAGCCCGGCGATGATGACCGACACGATCAGTGCGAGCGCCGCGTTGATGGTGAACAGGGTGGCGAGCAGACCCGGATTTACCTCCGTGGCGCGGACGACGTAGCCTGACAGGCCCAATCCCCGGAGGGTGGCCAGCAAGCCCACGATCGCGAAGGCGATGGCGAACACGCCCATCTCGTAGGGCGTCAGCAGCCGCGCGATCACCAGTGATGTGGCAAATTGCATGATGAACAGGCCCACCTGCGACATGGCCATCCACGCGAGGCTGCGGCGAACTGAAAACGTCATGTCATATCCATCCACTGCCCGCCGGGTGGCGATGGTTCATGCGCGGGCCAATCCAGACATAAGCCCGACCAAGAGTTACCAGTAGGTCAAATTGACCAAGATGATTCCCGGAAAGATATCCCGCCGTTCCCGTCACCAGGAGGTAAACCCCGACCGGAATCATCGTTTGAAGCCAAGCCGCCACCGCAGGCCTTCAATCACTTTGTTGGCAATGTTCCGACCTCTCCGCGCGATCTGTCCTTCCGCTTCGTCGGTTCGCCTCCCAGGTCCTTCGGTAACCGCCGCGGTATGGTCGCGTGATGTCGTTACGAATAGTGAATCCATACGGATCTTACCAAAGCCGATGTTCGGGTCGTTCGCATAATTGTTCGGTAGATGCGAAATCCAGGCACAATTCAATGCCATGCCTGCTGTCTTTGAGAAGGGAACCACGTAGCGACTTTGGAACGATTTTGGTACGTTCTCATGACATAAACCCATGGCTGCCCGTTCACGGACGTCCATATCACTGACGGCGCGACTTTTCCCCCTTTCGAACGAGCGTGTCAGCACATATTCCCCGGCGAGCCGGGTATCGAGAATAAAGCAGGCGGTGTACGGATTAGGAGGATTGACCAGTACAGTTTCGCCAATATCAATGTGAGGTTGCTCGATGACATTCACCGGCGCGACCATATCCGTGCTGACGAAACCATTCAATGCCGCGCTGTATTCCACTCGCAGGAAGGAGGGCAGAACACCCGCTCCATTCAACCTCTCTCGAAAGTCAACAAAATAGCAGAAATTGGCGAAGTCCAGTCTTATGTCATCCTCCAGATAAATAAAGTGCGTGTACTTGCCGTCGTTCTCACCGGCGAACTCTTTTGCGATGATCGCCTTGTGACACCACGTCAGGTCGAATGGATGGGCGAGGTCACCATGGCTTCTTATTGAGGTATTTCTGTCAGGGAATATTTCGTCGCAAAGGCGGCGAAGGAGCTCAAGCTCCACTTCGCCGAATGTGTTAGTGATAAGGACGACGTCCATGGCTGCCACTGGGAAATTCGCCAGAGACCGCAAGACTTCGGCGAGAAACCCCACTCGGGTCGGGTTGAAGTGCACTGTGATGGCGACCAGAATGCGCGCGCCCCGCGCCTGTTCCAACACCGATGAATTAAAGCCGTGATTTCCCATTCGCGGATCCCAATTACATTACTGATTCGGCATTTGGAAAAGATCGTCGCGCCTGGCTCACGTTGCTTTGACCCTGATCAAAAATTGCCAGTTGAGCAGATGGCCGGGCAGAAGCCAGGTCAGGATCTTCAGCGAGTACCATCTTGCTTTCGCCGAGCGAAACTTCGGCCCCCGGCGCACGATGGCCGTCATGTCATGGATGAGGCCGGAACACGTGAGCAATTCAACAGCGGTTTTCCCGGTGAAGAATCGCAGATGGGTCTGGTCGAGCAATCCTTCTGGCGTATAGTTCCACCGGCCTCGTAGGACCAACGGAACGGATACGGAATAGTGGCCAATATTTGGAATCGAAGCGATGATTACGCCATCCGGGTTTAATAATCGATGCAACCGCCTGACGACCGACCATGGATCGACAAGATGCTCCAGAACGTCGAGCGCGAGGATGACATCGAAGCTGCCCGAAGGCAGTTCCATTGTCTCGACATTATCGGATAATACCACATCGAAGACGGATGCCGCGCGTTTCGCCATCTCCGGCACTACCTCAATCCCGACCGCGTGTCGCACGGAATGCTGGGACCGAAGCCATTTTAGCGTCGCACCGGCGCCGCAGCCGATCTCCAGCACCCGGTCCATTCGGTCAGGCAACAATGGGGCGATATCAGTTCTCGCGAAGTCGAAATAGGCGTCCGCCTTTTCCGTATACATGGCGATATCGGAGGTCATCGGCCGGTTCCGTAAACGCTCATGCGAACTTCAACCATTCAAACAATTCGATAAGTCATGATAGACCCTCCACCGCATATACCATCTGTGCCCAGGCTTCGGAACCGGGCGGTCGCCGGGCAGGTTTCCGCGAGGCAGACCTCATCTCGTGAGGGCATCGGCGCAGAGGTTCGCGACGTACCGGGGTAACCGCGCCAGCCCGCATTTGATCCGGGTTCGCATCGCCGGTCTCGTGGCCAACAACGACCGGTATTCGCACAGTTCCGCGAACCGCCGCAACGTGAATGCCCCGTCCATCGCATGCGGCAAACGTCGTTGCAGCTCCGCTTCGATGGCGCGGCTTTCCGCCGTGCTGAGATTGTGATGCTTCTGGGCGAACCGCAGGCAATCAACCAGATCCATCGCCATCTTGCCGCCATCGACGCTGGCGTTCCCCGCGTGGCGGGTAATGGTCACCAGTGGCCGCCAGATCAGCCCAATTCGTGCCGACCGGATGGCCCGCAGCTCGAACTCGAAATCTTCGGCGCTGACACCGCGCATTCGTGGATCAAACCCCCCCAGTGCCCGAAACAGCTCCGCGCGGATCGTCAGGACCGACGGTTGCACGGGATGGAATTCCAGGAAATGCGCGTAGTCATAACGTTCCAGCACGCTCCACCGGTCCGCGGGGTCAACGCCCATGCCTTGCCAGTAGCCCGCCGGCGCGAGTTCCATGAAGCGCGTGCCGTCCTGGATGACATGCCCGTCCTCTCGCTCCCGCAAGGTCCGGCTGTCGCAGAAGGCGAGATCGAACGCATGGCGTGCCTGGAACGCTCGCAGTTCGGCGAGATAGTCGGGGTCCCAAAGATCGTCGTGATCGAGAAACGCGATCCACTCGCCGGTGGCACGCGCGACACCGATGTTGCGTGCCCGCTGCTGACCACCGTTCTCGACCGCGAGGTAGCAGATCGCGCCGCCGAAATGTGCGCAGACCTGTTTTGTGTCATCGGTCGAACCGTCGTCGACGATGATGATTTCGAACGGCGGCACGGTCTGCGCCAGCACCGACTCGATCGTCTTCTTCAACCGGCCGGAAGCGTTGTAGGTCGGCACCACGACCGAAACGCGCGGGGACGCATCCATATCGACCGTCAATCCTGGCTCTTCACGGGGGACAGGCCTGGATCGTGCATCGGTGCATCGGCGGCTGATGCGGGACGCCGGAAAATCTTCAGCACCTCCATCGCCAGACCGCGGAACAGCAGCAGCAGGACGCCGCCATAGGTCGTCGCGCCGACCATGACCAAAATCGCGAAACTCACGGCCTCCGGCAGCGTGTCTGACAGCAGCGGGCGGGTCGTGGCGACGGCGCCCATCATGATGCAGCCCGCGATGATCGGCTGCACCGGCGCGAGCAGCAACAACCGGGTGTTCAGACCGCCGCGCCGGGACGCGATCATCGCGCTCGCCGCGTACATGATCGGGTAGCCCAGAAGCCACGCCCAGGCGACGCCGACGATGCCCCAATGGCAGCCGATGATGAAAGCGGGCGGAAAGATCAGCGCGCCGATGGCGCTGCACCAGAAGCTGGCGCGAGAATCGCCGATCCCCTGCAGGAAGTTCGGTACCACCAGCAAGATCGCCCGGAACGTGACCGCGAGCGCGAGTACGCCGAGCACCGGCTTGGCGGCGGCCCAGTGTGGGCCGAACACCAGATCGACCACTTCGGGCGCGGTGACGGCGAGGCCAAAGAACAGCGGGACCGCGATCGCCGCCATCATCCGCACTGCCTTCAAGGCATAGAACCGGGCCTCGGAGGGCCGCTCCTGGACCAGCGCGAACGCCGGAAACGCGGTCGCGTTGACGATTGGCGCGATCTTGTTCAGCGGCATGGTCGCGAAATTCGACGCGACCACATACACGCCGACCTCGACCGGGCCCAGAAGGCGGCTGATGATCAAGATGTCCGCGGAGGCGAAGATCATCCAGACGATGTATTCGAAGGTCCGGTAAATCCCGAACGAGAACAATGGCCCGATGCCGGCGATTCCGAACCGCGGCCAAGTGTAGTATTCCGAGGCCAGCAAGACGAAGCCAAGCAGCTTGACCACGTTCGTGGTGAGCCAGCCCAGCATGAGGGACCAGACGCCATAACCGCCGAAGGCGAGCAGGATGACGGCGGCCGCGCCGGCCAGCCCGGAGGACAGCTCCATGATGAACATGGGCCGCACCTTGAGGTGTTTGGTCAGGTAAGCGCGCGGCAGCGCGGTCAGGGCGGTGAACAGGAACCCCAGGCTCGACACCTGAATCAGCGGCACGAGGCGTGGATCGTGGTACCACGCCCCGATCGGATACGCCGCCAGCGCCATCAGCGCGCCCAGTACCAGCGCGGAGACCAGCAGCACGCCGAACAGCCGAGCCACCACCATCCTGGAGGTTTCACCCTGCTGCACCAGCGCATCGCCGAAGCCGAGAGAACCGAACCCGAGCATGAAATTCACGAAGATCTGCGACACCGCCATCAGGCCGTAGTCGTCGGGCGAGAGAATCCGGATCACCACCAGGGTCATCGCCCAGGTGACGAGCTGAACGGATACTTTGACGGCGACGAACCATCCGACGGCTGACACGATCGTCTGCTTCAAACTCATACCGTCAGCTCATGGCCATCGTGGTTCACGCGAATTTGTCCGATCGGGCTTCTGATCCTCATCGATGTACCGGCTTCCGATCGCGAAATGCAAGCCGCGGGAAACGCCGCGGCCGCTAAATGCCAAACCGGTCACGAGGTTGCCAGGTGTTTCCTTGACCTGAAGCGGATTGCGTCGTGATTACACGGTGCCTGGCCTGGACATCGGCGGCTCACGCACCGCGGACAGGTCAGATCGATGGGGACGCGTCGGGGGCGGTGAATTGTCATGGCTGGCCGCACAACCGAGTGGACATTGGGCACGAGGCCAGGATAATTGAACCATGGCGCTAAATTCACCGGCTCCCGCGATCAGCGTCCTGATGCCCGCGTACAATGCGGAACTCCACATTTTGCAAAGCGTCAAGAGCGTGTTGGCGCAGACGTTCGAGGATTTCGAGCTTCTGGTGGTGAACGATGGCTCGACCGATCGGACCCTGGAAATCCTTTCCGGGATTTCTGATCCTCGGCTGCGTATTCTGGATAATCCGCGCAACCTTGGGATTGTGGGCTCGCTCAATCGGGCGATGTCGGAGGCCGCCGGCCGGTATATCGCGCGGATAGACGCCGATGATTTTTGCCTGCCGACCCGGTTCGGCAAACAAAAAGCGTTCTTGGACGGGCATCCGCGCACGTTGATCGTCGGCGCCGAGATGTCGGTGCTCGAGCGGGGCGAAATCAAGCGCAGCCGGCAACCCGCCGACGCTGATCCGCGCGTACTGCAGTGGATGCTTCATGTCAGCAATCCCGTCGGGCACGTTTCCATGATGTTCCGCGCCGAGACCGTGAAGGATCTCGGCACCTATCTCCGCGAAGAATTCAAATATGCCGAGGATTTCGATTTCTCCCACCGCGTGATGCGAATGGGCGAAATCGCTGTGCTGCCGGAGTATCTCGTCATCTATCGCCAGCACGACCTGAACCTGACCCGCACGCGGCGGACGGAAATGATCGACCGGACCGCCAGCGTCCTGAAAGGCGTCTACGCGGACCTGTTGGGCGCGAACCACGACGCCGAGGCCGGTCTGGTCGCCGAGCACCTGATCGCCGGGACACCTTTCGCCGACCAATCGGCCGTGGAGCGCCTGGGCGGCTTCCTGAACCTCCTGGTGACTGGCTTCGCCAATGCCTACACGTTGGACCAAGAGCAGTTTCGGAAGGTGACCCAGTACACGGGCAGGCTATGGTGGCGGGTGATTCAGGCCTCGCTGCGGGCCGGTCAGGTCCGTATTCCCGCCCGGCATCACGATTCTTTCCGCTGGAGCGACCAAACCCGTCCCCGGACCTGGCAGATTGCCCGGTCTCTGGTGTCAGGTTTGTTCCCGGTTCAGCCGCGCCTTGGCCGGTATCGCCCCCGGCCGGAACCGCCCGCCATTCAGGGTCCGCTCACCGTCAACGGCGTGCGCTTTACCGAAGTTCCGACCTTCCCGGACGACCCGCCAAGCCTGTACATCGTGGTCGATACCGAGGCTGAGTTCGATTGGAGCAAGGATTTCGACCGCTCCCTGACCAATGTCAGCTCTATGCGTCAGCAGATCTCGGCGCAGGCGATCTTCGATGGTTACGGTGCGCGCCCGATTTATCTGGTCGACTACGCGGTCGCTTCCCAGGCCGAAGGCTACGGGCCGCTGCGCGAGATCTTCGACCGGAAAGGGTGTGCTATTGGCGCGCATCTGCATCCATGGGTCAATCCACCGTTCGAGGAGGCAGTGTCGGAGTACAACTCGTTCGGAGGTAATCTTCCGGCTGATCTGGAAGAACGCAAGCTGCGCACCCTCATCACGACGATCAACAGCAACTTCGGCATCACGCCGCTGTTCTTCAAGGCGGGCCGTTACGGTGTCGGCCGCCACACGATGAACACGCTGGCCCGCCTCGGCTTCGCGGTCGACTTCAGTATCTTGCCGTTGGCCGATCTGCGAGCCAGCGGTGGGCCCGACTTCCGGTTTACCGAGGCTCGCCCGTATCAAGTCGGACACGGTGAGATAACATCCATCCCGATGACCCGCGGACAACTGGGCCTGTTCGCCCCACTGCCACCGAGGTTGCATGGCGCGCTGCGCTCGCCGCTGGCCATCCGTTTGCACCTGCCGGGTATCCTGTCGCGTCTGCATCTGGCCAACACCGTCACACTGACGCCCGAAGGTGTGTCCGCGGAGGAGCAGATCCGCCTGATTCAGTCGATGACGGCGCGCGGATTTCGGGTCTTCACTCTGCACTATCACAGCCCGTCGCTGGCCCGGCGAACGCCGTATGTCAGGACCGAGGCCGAGTTGAGGAATTTCCTCGACAATCTCAAAGCGGTCTGCGCGTTCTTCTTCGAGACTCTGGGCGGTCTACCAGGCAATCCCGTGGATCTGGTGCCACCGTCCATGCGAGACCGGGTCTGGGCTGCTCACGAATTCAGCCGATCCGAGGCGACGCCGGTCGCGTAAGCGGACCACCTTTCATCCAAACCGTGACGCGTGGGCCTGCTCTCTCGGCTTATCCTGGAGCGTGCGCGGACGCGAACGAACGACGTCGGGTGCGGCACATTCCGCCCGCTATCAGACCGGTTTCCCGGTGCCGACAGGATCACCCAACCAACGCCGGTACAGATACTTCAACGGACGCTTGATCCCGAGACGTTCCGATAGCGTGCGGAACCACGGCAATATGATCTGGTCCCATTCGATCTGCGTCCGATACGTCACCATCCCAACCGGGTTCCGGCGGAAATAGCGCGACAAAAAGCGATAATACTGTCCTCTGGTAAAGACCTTGGCATTGCCTCCGATTTTCGCCACCAGCGGCGTGAACCGAGGATAAAGTTTGGTATTGACCAGACGCACCTTCATGAAATTCCCGATCAGGAGGTCGTCGAGATAGCCATACTCCACCGTGGTCAGCAGCGACTGTTTCGGCACGTGGAACACGATGCCCCTGGCATTCGCGTCATCGCCGCGCCGGCTAATCGGGATACGTCGTGTTTCGCCGCCGACCTGAAATTCCACGAAGTCGATATACCGCCGAATCAACTGAAACTTATGCATGAATGTTTCAACGCGGTTCCATTCCTCGGCGGTCAGGCGCGCCGACCAGTCGTCGTCTCCCGTCGTCGCGGTGATCTGGCTTTCATCGGAGATCTGCTGAGGATGGTTCCTGACATACGCGCCACTGTTGAGGTCAACGGTGACAAACGGCTCGATGAGATCGACTTCGGGGCGCGACCAGTAGCGCTTCATATCGGCCCAACTGATGCGGTGGGGATTGGCCCACACGGAATCCTCGCGCACGTAAATGTGCTGCGACGAGGAGCAACAAAAGTGACCAACGCCCAGTTGCGCCGCTGTTCGCGCGACGGTCCACACCGCCCCTGGTTTGCGTTCCTCCGGCGGCCCGACCAGCGACTGACCGGTCTCGTCCACGAAATTAAACATGTCCGCGTCGACCGAGCACAGCGCGAGCAGCCAGGTCTTCTCGCGTGGATAGCCTCTGATCAGGCGGCGGAGAAAATTGAATTCCCCGCACAATGGCGAGTCGTTCAGATCGATGATCAGCGAGCCGTCGGCCTCAATGACCAGAATGGCGTCCTGATTGATATTGTCGATGCACATCACGCGAACGCCGGGCGTCAACCGGTGCCAGCTCCGGTATGGGAGAATGGTGACATCGAACCCCCGTTCCCGCAGATTCGTTGCTATATCGCCGTCGTAATGGTCCGGCAGCAGGAACTGCTTGCCAGCCGGCAACATCCCCAGGGACTCATCGTGCAAATGGTCGGGATGGCCATGCGAAATCCAAATCCAGCCAGCCTCGGTGATATGCTGTATTTGCTGCCGCGAGAGCGGGTGATCCAGCGCCCAACTGCCGAAATAGCAGGTCCCGACCAGCCAGGGATCAGTCGCCAGGACTGGTTTCGCGTCCTCAAAAACCACCACGCTGGCATTGCCAAGGGTTTCGAATCGCGAGCTCATGGAACCGGTCCGACCATTTAATTCAACGTCCGAATCTACTGGTTTGACCTGTGATATGCAAGATCGACCTGCAATGGTGTCAGGGGAGTCGTCGTTCAGCCGCGCCCGACCAGATACACTCCGACCACGATCGCCGCGATCCCCGCGATCGGTCCGGCCGACAGCGTGTCATGGAACAGCACCGCGCCAAACACCGCGGTCAGGACGAAACTCAGGCCGACGAACGGATAAGCCTGGGACAGCTCGGCGCGCGACAGCACACCCAACCAAAGCACGGTGCCCAGACCATACAGCGCCAGGCCGCCAACGATGCCCGGATTGAGCGCCACCGCGCGGATCACGCCGAGTGCGGCACCATCCGCCAACGCCGCCCGCACCGCCGCCCCCGACATCCCCACCTTAAACAGCACCTGGGCCACCGCGCTCATGCAGATGCTCACCAGTGCCAGCGCCAGGATTATGCCTTGCATGGCCACGCGGGGCATGGCCACCCGGGGCATCGCCACCGGTTCGCGCGAAGGATCATGGCAGCGGCATACCGGCGCGCGCGGCGAGCACGACGGCCACCATGGCGCCGACGATCGCCCAGGTGACCCAATCGCGCGCGGCGTACATGATCGGATCGTGGTGCATATAACCGCGTGTGGTGGACAGCCACATTCGGCAGCTCCACAGCAGCGCCAGCGGCACGATGCCCCACAGCAGGGCAGGGGAGGCGTAGCGATCGCCGGTCGTCTCGTACTGCACATAAAGCGCGAGCACCAGGCTGGACGCGAAGGTCGAGCAGACGCCGAACAGCTCGAGGATCATCAGATCGCCGGGCCCGTAGCCTCGCCCGGACACCACCCGCGCGGAGCGGTGCGCGCTGTCGATTACCTCGGCGACGCGCTTGATCAGGGCGAGGCTGAGGAACAGAAAACTCGCGAACGCCAGCAACCAGAGCGAGAGCGAGTGTCCGGTGGCCTCGCCGCCGCCGATCAGCCGAACGGTATAAAGACCGGCCAGCAGGAACACGTCGACCAGCGGCTGGCGTTTGAGCCAGAGGGAATAGCCCAGAGACATCGCCGCGTAGGAGAGAACGATGGCCAGGATACCCGCCTGCCACGCGATCGCGGCCCCGGCCGCCAACAGGACCAGCGAGAGCCCAATACCGGCCGGCAGCGGCGCGGTGCCCGCGGCGAACGGCCGGTGCCGCTTGTGCGGGTGCGCCCGGTCGGCCGCGAGATCGAGCAAATCGTTCGCCAAATAGATCGAGGAGGCGACAACGGAAAACGCCGCGAAAGCCATGATGCCGCCGGCCCAACTGTGCGGGTTCCCCATCGCGTTCGCGGTGAAGATGGGCACGAAGACCAGCAGGTTCTTGACCCATTGGTGCGGCCGCATGGCGCGCAGCAGGGCCGCGGCGCGCGGCGGCCGGTCGTCGATCGCGTGTTCCACCGGCCCCGATGTCCGTACCTTCGACGCGACGCCGCGTGGCACGTTTACCAGGATCGCCGCCGCGGCATGCCGCCACACCGCGAGGTCGGCGCGCGCGTCCCCGGCGTAAACGAAACCGGCGGCACCGAAGCGGGCGACCAGCGCCTCGGCTTTCGCGGCACCTTTGAGGTTGTGGCCCGTGGTCGAGGCGACGACCTCGTCGAACAATCCCAAATGCGCGGCGACGCGTTCGGCCACGGCCTCATTGGCGGCGGTGGCGAGCACGATGCGCCGGCCTTTGGCGCGTTCGGCGCGGATGTAGTCCAGCAACGGCTCGTTGTAGGGCAGCAACGCCGGATCGCAGGGCGCGAGGTCCGCCACACGCGCCTTGAACCCGGACCGGCTGGCGGCGAACGCACCGAAGATGGCGCTCGGGTCCATGGAGCCCAGAAGCGCGATCATCCCCTCCATCAGCGTGTCGGTGCGGACCAGCGTGCCGTCGAGATCGACGCAAAGCGGCAGCAATTCCGCCGAGGCCGCCTCGAAAGAGGCGGCGACGATATCCGCGTCCGCCGATCGTGCGAAAAAACGCGGCATTCCGTCGCCAATTCCGTCGCCGGAATCAGAGGGGTCGGAATTCGCGGGAATCATGCCACCGCTACTGCTCGAAACCATATGGAACCGATTGACATCACGGCTTATCGCCGTTGTAAAGCACGATATGTGGCACCGGTGACCGATGGTATCTGAAATGGCCTTCACTCGCGTTACCGCCCCCGCGTTGCATGGGCGCGACAAAGCAGGTGGAGGCGAACTCCGGTCCGCTGACCTGCTCATGGCGGCCGTGCTCGGCGTGGCGGCGCTGGCATTGTACGTGGTGCTTGGGCTGCGCCTGGCGCGGGGGCAGTACCTCGACTATTACAATCTCGCGTTCGATTTCGATCCGGCCCGCTATGTCAGCACCTTCGCGCTCGCGCCGGCTGATCCGGGGAACTTCAAGCATCCGCTGATCCTGCTGCTTCGCCCGCTCGCCTGGCCGTTCCTTGCGGCTGGCCTGGATCCCAAACAAGCCTCCGCGATGGTGATGGCCTGCTTTGGCGGCGGCACGGTCGCGGTCTGCTTCCTGTTCCTGCGGGTGATCCGGAGCGGGCTGCCGGAGGCGGTGGCGCTGACCGTGCTGTTCGCGGTCACCGGCACGCAGATTTTCACCGCGATCATCGTCGAGGCGTACGGTCCGGCGGGGTTCGGCCTGGCGGCGCTCTGGCTGGTGACGGCGTCTCGGTTGGCCGATGGGAAACCCCGGCTATGGCGGCGTTACGCGATCGCGGTGTTCTCGTTCGGCGTCACGCTGACCAACGTGATGCAGGTGTTCGTCGCCGAACTGCTGGTTTCGTTGCGCGACGCCGGCCCGATCGAGGCGGTGCGCCGCGCGATCGTGTTCGGCCTCGTGCTGACCGGCATCGTCGCGGTGCTCGGCGTTATTGTCTGGCATGACGCGCTGCTGACCGTGCTGGCCGATCCGGTGCTGGCGTTGAAGGAGATCTACTGGCTGCGCACGAAGGGTTTTCGCGTTGGTGGCTTGCAGTTGTTGCGGACGTTTCTGGGCTACTCGTTCGTGTCCCCGGACTACGACTTCCTGCATTTGCCGGAGGGGATCGACATGCGCGATTTCCGCGGCTGGCGGTTCTCCCCGATTGGTTCGGTCGCGGTCTGGTGCTGGCTGGTGTTCCTCGCCATTGGCGCGGTTGGCGCGCTGACCCATCCGCGCACACGATGGCTCGCCGGAGGCATGGCCACGGCGTTGTTGCTGAACCTCGTGTTCCATCTCGATTTTCAGTTTCGCGGCAGTGTCTATATCTACGCCGCGCATATGCACTTTCTGGTGTTCGGGCTGGCGGCCGGGCTGGCGCCGTGGGTGCGTCAGATGAAGACGGCGCGTTGGCTGTATGTCGGCGCTGTGCTGGGGCTGGCCGTTCTGGTCGGCGGAGACAACCTGCCGATCGTGGCGACATTCGCGCAGACGTTCGACAAGGTGGACATCAGTTGCCCGGCGCCGTGCACCGAAGTGCCACAGTGATCGGCCTGGCGGTCGCTGAGGCCTGAGTTTCATATCCGCGTCGCCTCCGGCCGGAACCGCACGCCTGGGCGAGCCAACCCGTCTCCGACCCCGATCGGTGTCCCATCAGCGCGCCAGCAGGCGGCGCCCTCCAGCATGCCGCCGTCATGGAACTGGATCGCGCTCATCCCACCCGCGACGTTGCCGACGCTCGCGACGGGATGGCCGCGATCGGCCAGCGCCTTGAAGACCGCGGCGGGAAAGCCGGCCTCAAGCTCCAGTGCGTTGCCCTGCGTCCAGATGCGCGGCGCCTCGACCGCTTCCCGCACGGTCATCCCGTGATCGATCAGATTGGACAGCGCCTGCATCACACTGGGGAAAATCCGCAGCCCGCCCGGCAAGCCCAAAGCGTAAACCGGCTTGCCGTCGCGCAGCACGATCACCGGCGACATCGATGAGGTAACCCGCTTGCCCGGCGCGATCGAACTCGCATGACCCGGCCGCGGATCGAACACGAACATATAGTTGTTCGGGATCATGCCGGTGCCGGGCACGATATAGCGCGCACCGAACAGACTGTTGATGGTTTGCGTGCTCGCGACGACGTTGCCCATGCCGTCGGCCACCGTCAGATGCGTGGTGTGTGAGCCGCCATCCCCCGGTGCCACCTCGGCGCTCCAGGTTTGGGCTTGCTTCATGTCGATGCGGCCGCGGCGGTCGGCGGCGTAGGCTTTGTCGAGCAACTTCTCCACCGGGACTTTCACGAACGCCGGATCGGCGGTCGCGGCGGCGCGATCGGCGAAGGCGATCTTCAGCGCCTCGGCGAGCAGATGCAGCGTGTCGGGCGAGCCGAAACCGAGCGCTCCGATATCGTAACCTTCGAGGATGTTGAGCATTTGCACGATGTGCAACGGCCCGGACGAGGGCGGCGGCGGGCCGATGATCTCAAAGCCGCGATAGGTGCCGCGGATCGGCTCGCGCGTGATCGTGCGGTAGCGGGTCAGATCCTCATGCGAGAGGTAGCCGCCGGAGTTCGTCATGTGGTCGACGTAGTGGCGGCCGAGCGAGCCGGCGTAAAGGATCGCGGGCCCCTCGCGCGCGATGGAACGCAGTGTCTCGGCGTAATCACCGGTGACCAGCCGCGTGCCCGGCGCGATCGGCAAGCCACGCGGCAGATAAAGTTTCGCGATTTCGGCATCGCGTGTGAGGTCGGCGGCGCAGTCGGACACACATTCGTGCAGATACGGCGTGACCCGGAAACCGCGGGAGGCGTGGCGGATCGCCGGTTCCATCACATCGGCGCGAGGCAACGTGCCGAAACGTTCCAGTGCCTCGCACCAACCCATCAAATTGCCCGGCGTGGCGACGGCGGTCGGGCCAAGGGCGTTCTTCCGCTCGATCGTGTCCATGTTGCCGGGCGCGGCGCGCGGGTCGGGCGTGTAAGTCGTCCGGCCGGTAGCGAGCGGCGCCGTGCTCTGGTTGTCGATCAGGATGTGGGTGCCGTCGGCGAGGCGGATATGTGCCATGCCGCCGCCCAGTACGCCGACCATCATGGGCTCGACGACGGTCAGGGTGAAGAACGCGGCGATCGCGGCGTCGATCGCGTTGCCGCCGGCCGCGAGCATTTCCGCGCCGGCCGCCGAGGCGAGCGCGTGGTTGGTGACGACCATGCCGCGTTTGCCGGTGGCGGATTGCTTTTCGCAGGTGAAGGTCGTGCCGGCGCGAGTGCGCCAGTTTGGCGTTGGCATGGTGGGGTACCTTGAGGACGATGGCGGCGGAGCATCGCGTGGGCAGCCACTGTTGGGAAGTCCGGAACCACGTACCGTGTTTCCTGGCCACCCGTCACAGGTGCGGAGTACATCGCGTCTTGCTATCCTGATCGCACAGGAGGCGTTTCATGGGCGTGATCCAGGTTCAGTTGCCGGACGAACTCAAGTCTCTCATCGACCGCCAGATCGCCGAGGGCAAAATCGCGAGTGAGACCGCGTTCTTTGTCGAGGCGGCACGACGTTTTGTCGAGGATCTCGCCGCTGAAGACGAAGTCATCTCCGAGGCAAAGGCAGGTATCGCCGTCGCGGACGCCGGACGCTTTGTGACCATCGCGTCTTCCGAGGACATTGAAGACCTCCACGAGCGGACGATGGCGCGTTGCCCGATCGTTTGGCGGTTGATCAGGCGTAGTGGCCTGGCGCCTCGTTGGGCGAGCCGCCGATCGCATCGACGATATTCTCCTTGAGAGTGCCCTCCGTTGGGGGATCGACGCCGCTACCCGATATCATCGCCTGATCCTGGCGGCGATGGCAGCGATCGGCGATTGCCCCGGACCTCCCTGGCTCGCGACATATTCCCCGTGTCGCCGGCCTTCGGGCATATCACCTACGTTCAGCGCGACGCCTGGTCGAACGGAACGCGAGGGTCGCTGAACCCCGCCATCTGATCGTTTACCGTCTCGCCCCAGACGGTGCGGTCGAGGTTCTCAGTCTGGTTCACGACCGCATGCCGCTCACCCGAGCCGCGCGCCGGGCACCGCGGGAGGCGGATAACTGGCCATGTCTTGCCAGGCTCGTGTGTCAGCCCCCGATGCCGCCGAGCGCCAGGTACTTCACCTCCAGATAATCCTCGATCCCGTACTTCGACCCCTCGCGTCCCAACCCGGACTGCTTCATCCCACCGAACGGTGCCTCGGCGGTGGAGATGATGCCTTCGTTGATCCCGACGATGCCATATTCCAGCGCCTCCGCCACGCGGAAGATGCGGCCCACGTCGCGGGCGTAGAAATACGATGCCAGACCGAACTGAGTGTCGTTGGCCATCCGGATCGCTTCCGCTTCGGTCTTGAAGCGGAACAACGGTGCGACGGGTCCGAACGTTTCCTCGCGGAAGATCAGCGCATCGGAGGGCACATTCGCCAGGATCGTCGGCTGGAAGAAATTGCCGCCAAGCGCGTGACGCTTACCGCCGGTGACGATCGAGGCGCCGCGTTTGACCGCGTCGCCAATGTGCTCCTCGACCTTGGCGAGGGCGTCGGCGTTGATCAGTGGGCCCTGGCTGACGCCGGCTTCCATGCCGTTGCCGACTATCATCGCCTCCACCGCGGCTTTGAGTTTCCCGGCGAACGCCTCGTAGACGGCGTCCTGCACCAGCAGCCGGTTGGCGCAGACGCAGGTCTGTCCGGTGTTGCGGTATTTGCTGGCCATGGCGCCCAGTACGGCGGCGTCGAGATCGGCGTCGTCGAACACGATGAACGGCGCGTTGCCGCCCAGTTCCATGGAGGTTTTCTTGATGGTTGGGGCGCACATGGCGAGCAGTTTGGCACCCACCTCGGTCGAGCCGGTGAACGACAGCTTCCGCACCATCGGGTTGCTGGTCAGCTCGTCGCCCATCGGGCCGGAGGGGCCGGTCAGCACGTTGCACACGCCCGGCGGCATGCCCGCGCGTTCCGCCAGCACCGCCAGCGCCAGAGCGGAGAACGGGGTCTGGCTCGCCGGCCGGAGCACGCCGGTGCAGCCCGCCGCCCAACCCGGGCCGGCTTTGCGGGTGATCATCGCGGACGGGAAATTCCACGGCGTGATGGCGGCGAACACGCCGATCGGCTCCTTCAGCACCAGGATGCGGCGGCCTTGGGCGTTCCGCGGGATGGTGTCGCCGTAGACGCGCAGTGCCTCATCAGCGAACCATTCGATGAAGCTGGCGGCGTAGGCGATCTCGCCTTTGGACTCGGTCAGCGGCTTGCCTTGCTCGGCGGTCATGATGACGCCGAGATCGTCGGTGTTGGCCAGCATCAGGTCGGAGAGTTTGCGCAGGATGGCGCGGCGTTCCTTGGCCAGCAAGGCGCGCCAGGCCGGAAAGGCGCGGTGCGCGGCCTCGATCGCGCGGCGGGTCTCGGCGGTGCCCATGGCGGGGACCTCGCCGATCGCCTCGAAGGTGGCGGGGTTCTTCACGACGATGGTCTTGCCCCCATCGGCCTCCACCCATTTGCCGTCCAGGTAGTTGGCCTGGCGGAACAAGGTCGGGTCCTTCAGCGGCAGGGGAGAGAGCGGGTTCAACATGGGTGTGTCCTCCTGGTCCGTGGGGTTAACCGGAAGATAGGGCGTTTCGGGGGCTTTGTCAGGGCTGGCGGATCTGGCTCGTGGACCTTGAAGTTGTCATACCTTGCGTTCATCCGGTGGCATGCTTACTGAATCCGGTTCTGAGCCGAGGGAATGGGAAGATGGCACCAGGCGAGACCGATCTCCTGACCCGTAATCCATGGGTCGCCCGGCGCGCGCTGACCGTGGCTGAATACCATCGCATGGGTGAGGTTGGCATCCTGACCGAGGACGACCGTGTCGAACTCATTGAAGGACAGTTGATAGCCATGTCGCCGATCGGCAGCGAGCACGCGGGCACCGTTAACGCGCTTAACCGCCGGCTTGTCCTGGCCGTGGGTGACCGGGGTGTCGTGGCGGTGCAAAATCCGGTGCAACTCGACGACCGCAGTGAACCGCAACCGGATTTCGCGGTTCTGAAGCCGAGGGCCGATGATTACCGCCGGGCAACACCGCGTCCCGACGAGGTGTTGCTGATCATCGAGGTCGCCGATAGCAGCCTGGCTTATGATCGGCGCGTGAAACGATCGCTCTATGCCCGGCATGGCATCCCGGAGTTCTGGATCGTGAACCTCGCGGCGGGCGAGGTGGAAGTTTGCCGGGCACCAGAGGGCGGGCAGTACGCGTCGGTGTCGCATGTTGGGCGCGGGGGTGTCCTGGAGCCTCAGCTATTGCCCGGGGCGGTGATCCCCGTTGCGGCGCTTCTTGGTTAGGATCCACGGTCGTTCGTGGATCCTGGCGGCCCGCGGCAAGGCCCACTGAGGGGACCTGGTCAACCGGTCCGCCGTGACGGATTCTCGCCGTGTGGGTCTTGCCGGTGCCGGCCTCAACCGACTGTTCGCCGAGATAGTTGGCCTCCGGAAATTGGGTGGGTCCCTGATATTGTCTGTTACGGTTGAACTTCTGAATCTATCTCCTTTTCGTTGTCGCCCTTCCAGCTTACTTCCGGCCCTGGGGGCGGCACCAATTTCATTGGAAGAACGACGCATACCGGCGTAGCGTGAAACGCTTCCACTCCTGGATTGGTTGTCGCGGAGGGACCCGTGCTCGACGCCGCCTGCGCCATGAAACTCGGGGCCTGGGCCTTCACCTCGCTTGCCGCGGTGTTGCATGCCAACGAGTTTGAGTTCGCTTCACTGCTCGCCGAGGTCGGCGACCGGAGCATCGAGGCGGGGCATGCGCTGCGCGACCGCCCCCGCGACGTGGTGAGCAAGGCCGCTGGACGGCTGGCGAAACGGATCGAACGCGAACATCGCGAGTGGCTGATCCACGAATTCGGCTCCGATCCACACGGTCGGGCCGAGATGGCGGGGATGCTCGAAGCACTCCCGGCCGTGTTGTCGGAAACCTTGCCGGATCGGCTGACCGTCGCGCATGCCAACCTTGACGCGAGGGAAATCGCGAACCAGGCGGTGAAGAAAGCCGCCGCCTATGACGAACGCTTTCGCGCGGACAGTTTTGGCGAGCGGTTGCTGTGCCGTCTGATAGTCGGCGCATACGAGAGTGCGCGAGAGGACACGGCGTTCGCGGCCGCGATGCGGCTGGCGATCGACCAGGTGCTGCTCGAACGCACCGCTGCCGCGGCCCGAGCTGATGAGCGCCTTGAAGCCGGCCAGCGGCGCATTGAGCCTCTACTGCAAGC
>ODAK010000955.1_pt1 | contig 32634 bp, 26 predicted proteins | sample 1539591 | NCBI WGS metagenome assembly ODAK01 (sample SAMEA3539303, study PRJEB22396) | soil metagenome | biome: tundra; feature: field; material: soil | place: USA | collected 2010-05 | depth 0.15 m | reverse complement strand
TGCTGATCGGCATCGTGAAGAAGAACGCCATCATGATGATCGACTTCGCGCTGGAAGCAGAGCGCAAAGAAGGCAAGAAGCCGGGGGACGCCATTTACGAGGCGTGTTTGCTGCGCTTCCGTCCCATCATGATGACAACCTTCGCCGCGCTATTTGGCGCAGTGCCGCTTGCGCTGGGCTCCGGGACCGGCTCCGAGCTGCGCCGTCCATTAGGCGTGACCATCATCGGCGGCCTTCTGGTCAGCCAGTTACTGACCCTGTACACGACCCCGGTTGTGTATCTATGGTTCGACCGGTTGGGCGAGGCGCTGCGCCATATTCGGGCGCCTAAACCTGCGGAGGCACTCGGAGATTAAGCAATGAATATCTCCGCTCCAGCTATCGAGCGGCCGGTTGCCACGACGCTGCTCACCCTTGCCCTGCTATTGGCGGGCGCCCTGGCTTACACGCAGCTTCCCGTGGCGCCGCTGCCGCAGATCGACTTCCCGGTAATTTCTGTCGGCGCGGGACTGCCGGGCGCCAGCCCCGAGACCATGGCGTCCTCCGTTGCGACTCCGTTGGAGCGGCAGTTTGGCCGCATCGCCGGCATCAATCAGATGACCTCGTCGAGCCAACTTGGTTCCACCGGCGTCACCATGCAGTTCGATCTGAACCGCAACATTGATGCGGCGGCGCGTGATGTGCAGGCCGCCATCAATGCGGCCCGCGGATATCTGCCCGCCGATCTACCTGGCAACCCGACCTACCGGAAGATCAATCCGGCAGACGCGCCAATCATGATTCTGGCCATGACCTCCGATGTGATGACCCAGGACCAGATGTACGACGTGGCCGATTCCATCATGGGCCAGAAATTGGCGCAGGTAGAAGGCGTTGGCCAGGTATTCGTATGGGGCTCGTCGCAGCCCGCAGTCCGCATCGAGGCGAATCCCAACACCCTGAACAAGCTCAACATCGGCCTGGAAGCGGTGCGGTCTGCGGTGGCCGCGCAGAACGTCAATATCGCCAAAGGTTCGCTTGACGACGGCAACAAGACCTGGATGGTCAGGGCCAACGATCAACTCAAGAAGGCGGCGGACTACAAGCCCATCATTGTCGCTTACAGAAACGGCGCCGCGGTCAGGTTGAGTGACGTCGCCGATGTTCAGGATTCCTACTCCAACATCAACAATGCAGGCAGCTTCAACGGCAAGCCCAGCGTGCTGGTCGTCATCTTCCGCCAGCCAGGCGCCAACATGATTGCCACCGTCGATCGCGTCGTCGACGCACTGCCATTCCTTAGGGCGTCATTGCCCAAGAGCATCAAGCTGGAAGTCGGCCTTGACCGTACGACCACGGTTCGCGCCTCGGTGGCGGATGTCCAGCGGACCCTGATCATCTCGGTCATCCTGGTCACGCTGGTTGTGTTTATTTTTCTGCGCGAAGTGCGCGCCACCATGATTCCCACCGTGGCCGTGCCGTTGGCCATTGTGGGCACGTTCGCGATCATGTACCTGTGCGGCTTTTCCCTGAACAATCTCTCCCTCATGGCGCTTACCATCTCCACCGGCTTCGTGGTGGACGACGCCATCGTGGTGCTGGAAAACGTGATGCGCCACGTCGAGGGCGGGATGAAGCCCTACCCGGCTGCGCTGCTGGGCGCGCGCGAGATCGGCTTCACCGTGGTCTCGATGAGCACGTCGCTGATCGCCGTGTTCATTCCCATTCTGTTGATGGGCGGTATCGTGGGCCGGTTGTTCCGCGAATTTGCCGTGACCCTGAGCGCCGCCATCGCGGTTTCGTTGGTGGTATCGCTTACCACGACGCCGATGCTGTGCGCCCGCTTCCTCAAGGCCCATGATCCCGGCAGTCACGGCGCGCTGTACCGCATGAGCGAAAAGGGATGGCTGTGGCTGAACCGTACCTACCAGACGACCGTGGGTTGGGTCCTGCGCCACAAGCGATTTACTTTCGCCGTGGCCATCCTCATGGTCGTGGTAAATGTATGGCTTTACATCATCATTCCTAAAGGCTTTTTCCCACAGCAGGATACGGGTCGCATGACGGGCATGATCATGGGCGATCAGGATGTCTCGTTCCTGGACATGCTGGGCAAAACCAACGCGTTCATCCGCATCGTGAAGCAGGATCCCGCGGTCCAGAGTGTTCTCGCCTCCGTGGGGGGCAACGCCGCCCAGAACCAGGGACGCATGTTTGTCACGCTCAAGCCGTTGGCCGAACGCAAGATCAGCGTGGACCAGGTAATTGCCCGCCTTCGCCCCAAGCTGTCGCATATTCCCGGGGCGACACTGTACTTCCAGGGAGTACAGGATTTGCAGATCGGCGGACGCCAGTCCAACGCTCAATTTCAGTACACCCTATCTGGCGAAAACCTGACCGAGCTGTATGAATGGGCGCCCAAGCTCTTGCAGGCGCTCCGCAAGATTCCCCAACTCAAGGACGTGAACAGCGATCAGCAGGTCAGCGGGCTGGAGGAAAACGTCATCATCGATCGTGACACCGCTTCACGTTTGGGGATTACACCATCGCAGATCGACAACGTTCTCTATGACGCCTTCGGACAGCGGCAGATTTCCACCATCTACCGGACCTTGAACCAGTACCACGTGGTGCTGGAAGTCGATCCTCGCTACCAGCTCACTCCGGACGCATTGCAGAGCGTGTACGTCATCACCAGCCAGGGCGCACAGGTACCGCTCTCGTCCTTTGCTCACTTTGGGCAGGCGACTACTTCGCTCGCGGTCAACCATCAGGGACAATTCCCGGCGGTGACCATCTCCTTCAACCTGGCGCCGGGCGGAGATTTAGGGACCGCCACCCGGGCCATCTCCGACGCAGAATTGCAGATGCGCATACCGGCGACCATTCACGGCAGCTTTCAGGGAACGGCGGCGGCATTTCAGGATTCGCTGTCGTCGGAACCCATCTTGATTCTCGCGGCTCTGGTTGCCGTTTACATCGTGCTGGGGATGCTTTACGAAAGTTACATCCATCCCATTACCATTCTTTCCACGCTGCCTTCGGCAGGCACGGGCGCGCTGCTGGCGTTGTTGCTCTTCCACAAGCAGCTCGATGTGATCGCGTTGATCGGCATCATTCTGCTGATTGGCATCGTGAAGAAGAACGCCATCATGATGATTGATTTCGCATTGGAGGTGGAGCGCACCGGCAAGACCGCGGAGGAAGCGATTCACGAAGCGGCGTTGATCCGCTTCCGCCCCATCATGATGACCACCGCGGCCGCCATGCTGGGCGCGGTCCCCCTGGCGTTTGGCCGAGGAGTTGGTTCCGAGATTCGCCAACCGCTCGGCATCGCCATCGTCGGCGGACTCATCGTGAGCCAGGCACTGACCCTGTACACCACCCCCGTGATCTATCTCTATATGGACCACTTCAAGGATTGGGTGGTGCGGCACCTCCCCGGGAGCCGCAGGAACGCCGTGAAGAAGGAAGAAGTCCCGGTTTTCGCGGATTAGAGGCCGCTGCGAACCGTACAACACCTCGGCGCATTCCGACACCACTGACGCAATAACAGCCTTATTTCCTCTGGAACGTGGCCCAATTGCCAACCTTAGCCAGATCGAGACGAAAGCTGCATTGGTCGGGAGCCACATGGGAAAACGATACCCTGAACTCGGACTCGGGCATGGGGAGTTCCCCTGATTGCATCGCTACCCGCACCAGGTCCTGCTGTTCGTCATACCTGCCCGTGAGGTCTGTGCTTTTGGAGATAATCAGGGTCCATTGCTTTGGTGTGGGTAACACGAACATCGTGTAGGCACCCACCGGAAGGACCTTTCCGCCGATTTCCACGGTTGAATTGGTGAAGAGAGTCAGCGGTTTTCCACCCGGAGCCCAAGCTTTGCCGTACGGGATTTCGCGTCCGAACACCGGCTTTTTCAAGTCGAACGAAATCCTTTGATAATCGGCAGTCAGTTCTTTATCGGCGTCGAAGCTGCAGGTCGCAGTTCCAGATGAAGGTGTGTCCTGTGCCAGGGCGGCGCAGGCTGGAAAGACGAAACCAAGGCATACGAGGAATGAGGCCAAGCGGTGCTTCATACCTCCGCGACGACACGTAAGATTGCTAATCATACCGCCCAATATACAACGCGCCGAGCTCAGAAGCGCTGAAATTGGAGGATTTGCACCATTTTTGAACGCCACGGCCCTAAGTGCTTGATAAGACTGTGCCTGCGCTTTCTGCATCTTTCAGAGAGCTAGCTATGGCTGGCTGGTGGGATAATTACCAAAAAGAAAGCCGGAGCACTGGGCTCCGGCTGATAAAGGACCTCAAGAAGGGTCGGAATTAACTAGCGAGTCAGCTTGCGGCGCAGTACGCCAGCCAAGCCGAGGATGCCAGAACCGAACAGCAAGATGCTGCTGGGCTCAGGAGTTGTACCACCAGAGCTGATGGTGAAAGATTCGCCGCCAGCGCCGCAGCCGAGGCCGCCGCCGGGGACGATCCCACCGACCTCGAAGAGGCAAGTCGCGGGACCACTGTTGAGGTCCCAACCGTTGAACCCTGTGCCGCCGCTGTCAGTGGCACCGGTCAGGGTGAGCCAGTACTGGGTGCCGACGTTCATTTGTATGTCAGCGAAGGTAAAATGGGATTGGTAAAGATCGTAGCCGAAACCTCCAGCGCACAGGCCGCCGTTATACGGAGCCCCGTTGGTGCAGAGCAGGGAAGTCGTGAAATTGCCAGCGACACCGCCGCCGAGCGCGGATCCGAAATTCACGGTGTCGATCCCATAGCTAACCCCCGTCGGCGTGGTACCGGAGAGTACCCACTCAGCGAAGCTGACGTCGGTGGCAGAGCCGCTAGTCGTGGGGAAAAACCCGTCCGAAATGCTTTGGCCAAACGGGCCTCCAACGCCATCGATAAAGAACGCGTTGGTGGTGCCAAGTGTTGGACCGTCGTTATAGATCTGACCCTGCGCGAGGGCTGTGGTGCCTAGCGCCAGACACAGGATTGTGAGCAGTGACAGAGTAGCGATACGCATTTTCAAGGGTCGAACCCTCCTATAGGTTCAAATCAGAATGTACTTATTGGGGCAGTCCCAAAGTGAGAAAGCTACTGGTGACAATGCAATTCACTTGCCATCTTAAAGCCTTGTAGATCAGCAACTTTGGAACTTGGTGTGCAGGGCTTTGCGACATTGTTCTAGGGAATTTCCCTCCGAAGCGCTCTAACCTGTTCCTCGCAGCCCGCGTTATTTCAATGGTTTGGCCACATCTGCCCCTGGTTTTGCTTTCCAATTTGTAATGGGAGCCCACGCTTGGCTTCGGGATTTAGGAGCTGCGCTGGTTATCGAAAACAGTCTTTTCCCTACAGCACGGCCGTCTCATGCAACATTTCGCCTTTTGCGAAACGTGCCGGACTCAGCACTTCAATGTTGTCCACTACGTCCGTGGCGCCGCGAAGGATCAAGTCGGCCAAGATCTTTCCGGTCGCCGGGGCATGCATCACGCCGTGCCCGCTGAAACCGTTGGCACAGTAGAAGCCGCGCACCTCGGGAACAGGCCCCAGAATTGCGTGGTGATCGGGAGACATCTCGTACAGTCCTGCCCACGCGCGTTTCGGGTTGACCGCCAGGTTCTCAAAGCAGGGCACCCGGTCAGCGGCGCGAGTCAGCACCTTCTCGATGAAGGACGGATCAAAGTCTGTCTTATAGCCGGGTGTTTCTTCGGGATCGTTCCATGCCAGCAGGAATCCCAGGCTCTCCGGCCGGAAATGAAAACCGTTGGTCATGTCAACCACCATGGGAATCGTGTGCAGGACGCCGTCGAAGGGTTCGGTCGGAATCAACATGCGGCGCAACGGTTCGACGGGCAGTTTCACGCCGGCCAGGGCCGCAGCTTCGGCTGCCCACGGACCGGCTGCGTTGACCACCACTCGCGTGCTGACCGGACCGCGGGTGGTTTCTACCCGGCTGATTCCTTCGCTATCGCAATGGACTGCGGTGACTTCCGTCGAGCGCCAGAGAGCGGCGCCTTGCTGGCAAGCCCGAGCCGTGAATCCGATCATCACGCTGTAGGGATCGACAAATCCGTCAGTCGCACAGAAGCTTCCGCCCAGGATGTCGTCGCTGCGTAGTTGCGGGACCATCGACAGGATCTCCTCACGCGTCGCCATGCGCACTCCGGTGAGCCCCAGCGATTTTTGCAGCCTCTGGTTGGTCCGCAAATATTCCATATGCGCTGGTTTCGTAGCCACGAACAAGTAGCCCTGGGCGCGGTATTCCGACGGATGGCCCAGCCGTTCTTCGAAATTCGAATAAAAGGGAATGGAGTAGAGCGACATCTGTATGTTAGGTGCGGTGACAAACTGCGCGCGTACGCCTCCCATGCTCTTGCCCGTGGAGCCTTTGCCCTGATGCGATTCGCGCTCCACGATCAGAACGGTGCCGCAACCAGCTTCTGTAAGATGCCACGCAATACTGGAGCCTACAATGCCGCCGCCGATGATCACAACTTCCGCTGTTTGCATTCCTTTGGGCCTCGACCGATGCAAACATTGTAGTCTGTCACTGCCTACATGAGCCCAGAGGGACATGGCAGGGGAGGCCTGATTCGTGCATCATAGAGCGGGAGCACGTCGCGAATGCCCATTAGCGTCTTGGAGTTGGAACTGTCGAGCGTCCAGGCGAAAGTCATGCGCTCCTAGCTCCAGGAAGTCAAGTAGTTGTGATTCATTGACCCCCGGGCGAAACCGTCATACGATTCGCCTACATGGCTGTGCGAACTCTTAGTCCTGGGCAGGTTCTCGGCCATTTCCGGCTCATCGAACAGATCGGCGCCGGTGGCATGGGTATCGTATACCGCGCGCGGGACGAGCGATTAGAACGCGATGTCGCGGTCAAGGTGCTGAACGCCAAGACCCTTGCCGACGTCACAGGGCAAGCACGCTTTCGCCGCGAAGCGCTGGTCCTCAGCCGGCTCAATCACCCCAACGTTGAAGCTGTGTACGACTTCCACTCCGAGCAGGGCCTCGATTATCTGGTGCTGGAATATGTCCCCGGCGTCTCCCTCGACGACCGTTTGCAGAATGGCCCCGTAGCGGAGAATGAGGTCTTCTCGCTTGGTGTGCAACTCGCCCGCGGATTAGCGGCGGCCCATGCCCGAGGCGTTCTTCATCGCGATCTTAAGCCCGGCAATCTGCGAGTTACGCCGGAGCGTGTTCTCAAAATCCTCGACTTCGGGCTGGCCCAGCTTTTTGGAGTGCCGGATGAAAAGACGCTTACCGACGCCGAGATGGTAACCATGGAGGCCCCCAGCTCCGGGGGTACTCCGCCATATATGGCTCCGGAACAGCTCGAGCATAAGGAGCCAGACGTCCGCAGCGATATTTATTCCGCGGGTGCGGCGCTGTATGAGATGGCCACCGGTTCCAGGCCGTTCCCGCAACACGGACAGATGTTGTGGGAGGCGATCCTCCATTCTTTGCCGCTAGCACCAAGGACGCTGAACCAGGACATTTCGCCCGAGCTCGAAGCCATCATTTTGAAGTGCCTGGACAAAGATCCCAATCTCCGCTATCAATCAGCCGGCGAACTGCTGGGTGATTTGAAACGTTTGCGCCCAGGACAAACCGTAACGGAGTCTTTTCAGGATTCGGCGGTAGCGCAGCTTGCCGCCAAGTCTTGGAACCGGCGGACCGGCATCAGCCTGGCCGCGATTCTGCTGCTGGGAATTGCAATCGGGACTGCGATCTGGAAATGGCCGCGGACGCAGCAAGTGCGGCAGAAGATCATGGCGGTGCTACCCATCGACACGGTGGGGCAGGACCCGGCTACAAGTGCTTTGGGGCTTGGCTTGACCGAAACGGTCACTGCCAAACTGGTGCAGGCTAGCGATAGCGATGCCATTCAGGTGGTTTCACCGCGCGACCTACGGGACCAAGGAGTGAAAACCGCCGCGGATGCAAGGCGGGAATTTGGGACCGACTTGGTTCTGGAAAGTAGCCTCCAGCGCTCGGGGCAGACCATTCGCATCAACTGCTATCTTGTGGACTCGAAAACCCATCAGCAACTGGCTGCCAAGGCGATCGAAGCCCAGGTCACCGATGCCTTCGGCCTGCAAGACCGAATTGTCAGCGCGGCCTTGGACATGTTGCCGGCGCAAATCAAGCCGGAACAACGCCGCAAGCTGAATGTTAGTCAGGATACGCAGCCCGCAGCCTACGAAGTTTACATTCGTGGGCTCGGTTATCTGCAGGAACTCAACAAGCCTGAGGACATTGACAATGCGATTGCGGAGTTTACCCAGGCCATCAAGATTGACCCCAAGTATGCTCTTGGTTATGCGGCACTCGGCAAGGCTTACTGGGTCGGATTTCACCAATTCGCAAAAGGAAACGAATGGATCGCCAAAGCGTCCGGCAACTGTGAGAAGGCATTGTCGCTGAACCCAGACCTGGCCGAAGGCCATATTTGCTTAGGCAAAGTCTTTAACGGCACTGGCAAATACGACAAAGCAGTTGAAGAATTCCAGCGAGCTGTGAAGTCGGAGCCTGGCAGCGAAGATGCGCTTCGGGGTTTCGCCGATGCGTATATGAATCTAGGTAACTTCGCGGCAGCTGAAGCGACTTACAAGCAGGCAATTGCCTTGCGGCCCAATTACTGGGCAGTGTATAGCTGGCTGGGGGCCTTTTATGACGCCCAAGCCCGTTACTCCGAGGCTGCGGAGATGTTCCGAAAAGCCACTGAATTGGCCCCAGATAATTACCTAGGCTACTCCAATCTGGGAGGTACTTACATCCTGCAAGGCCGCTATGCGGATGCAATCCAAGCATTGGAGCGCTCTGTTGCTCTGCGACCCAATACCGAGGCATATGGAAATCTGGGTTACGCGTATTTTCTGATGCACCGCTTTGCTGATGCTGTGACCACATTGGAGACCGTGAAACCCGCGGATCGTGAATGGCAGAACTGGGGAAATCTAGCTGATGCGCTTTATTGGGCTCCCGGCCGCCGGGCAGAGGCTTCACGGGCCTATCAAACTGCAATCTCGCTGGCATTATCAAAGCTGGAGATCAACCCGCAGGCTGCTGACATTTTGGCGTATCTCGCAGATTATTACGCGATGATGGAAGACAGGCCTTCAGCGTTCAGCTACCTGCGGCGGGCGCTAAAGGGGGCGCCTTCGGACCCGGAAGTATTGTTTCGAGCTAGTTTGGTCTACAACCATTTCAGCGAGACAGAACAGGCGCTTGCAGTGATGGAAAAAGCTGTGGCCGCCCACTATTCGCGCACCGTTATCAGAGATACGCCAGACTTCCAACCCCTGCAGCGGAATGCGAGATTTCGGGCGCTGGTGAGTGGTAGCTAAGCAAAACTACCTATCCCCCTGGTTTGATTATGACCCCGTAGGTGCTGCCGGCGTCATTACCCGCCAAGCACGAGGTGGTACCGGCTGCATCAGTTGTAATGGTATACGGATAGACGCACTCTTGAAAACTGTTGCAGTCGTTATCCGCCTGCGCTGTGACGGACTTTGCAGTACTAACTGTGCCATCCGCGGGAACCGAGATTATGTCACCCGCCGATCCGAACGGATCCTGACCTGCTTTGAAGACAACATAGTACTGCTGCTTTGACCTCGACTGCCATTGCACCACAGTTCCCGCGGCCGGATAATTTAGTTCAAAATATCCATTACCGACCATACACTTCCCCGCCGCGGCTGCAGGAACGCTTATTGGAATCGCACCAGCGGCCATCTTATGTTGTTGTCCGTGCAGCCTTTGACCGATGTCGCTTAAGTCAGAGAGTCCCCATGCCGCCAGTATTGCGGCAAGCCCTACGCCACCGTACAGAACCACTCTGTCCAGGGTGTTCATTAGGGTTTTCCTCCTGAAGTCGCAAATGCCAGTGTGCGCTCAACGTAGCACAGTGTAAGTAGCTGTCAAGTAAATAAATCTTCAAGTGCTTACTCCCCGTCGCCACTTTTCGGCCACTTGGTTCTGCGACATGAGCTCGCCGCTCCCGTCACACCCCCCCGTGATCCACCTCACAGACCCAATGTTTTCTCCAGCTTAGCCTTAATTACCGGGGTCCCCATTTATCGCGGGTTTCTGAGCTGAGGCGCGCCTTCACCCGCACAAAGGATTTCATCATGCCTATCGTCAACTCCTTATCCAAAGCTGTGGTTCGCGAGTTCAACCTGGAAGAGCTTGAGCAGGCCGCCCGTTTGATGCGCGGCTACGACCTGGTTGCGCTGTGCGCCGCCGGCTCCGGCCATTCCGGAGGCACGCTTTCCATGATGGAGATCGTCGCGGCCCTGTACTTGAAGGTCGCCAACCACGATCCCAACAATCCGGAGTGGAACGAGCGCGATCGCATCATCTGGTCGGCTGGGCATAAAGCGCCAGCTTTGTACCTTGGCCTCGCCTTCGCCGGATACTTTCCGGTCGAAGACATCGTTACCTTGCGCAAACTCTATTCGCCATTCCAGGGACATCCGCACCGGTTGAAGCTGCCGGGTGTCGAAGTCTCCAGCGGATCGTTGGGGCAGGGCCTCAGCATTGCGGTCGGCATGGCGCTGGCCGGCAAACTGGACGGCGGCAAGCATTCGGTGTTCTGCATCATGGGCGACGGCGAGCAGCAGGAGGGCAATATCTGGGAAGCGGTCATGGAGGCATCGAACTTCAAGCTCGACAATCTGGTGGCCATCATTGACCGCAACCGTTTGCAGATTGACGGCTGGGTCAAGGACGTGATGAACGTCGAGCCCCTGGACGAGCGCTATCGCAGCTTTGGCTGGGAAGTCATCGAGATTGACGGTCACGATGTCACGCAAGTCGTGGATGGTCTACAGAAGGCGAAGAACGTCCCGGCCTCCGGTAAACCCACGGTGATTATTGCGAATACCGTGAAGGGCAAAGGCGTCAGCTTTATGGAGAACATTGCCGGATGGCACGGCAAAGCTCCCAGTTATGACGAGCTGATCAAGGCCCTGGAAGAACTCGGACTGAAACAGACCATCGCTTACGACGCGCTGCTGAAGAAGGCGAAAGAGTATCAGAAGGAAGTGGAGGTGACGCTGGCCGCCAAGACGCCGAGCTTCTCGCACGAATACTGGTGGAATAGCACCAGCCAGATGAAAGTGAAGATGGAACCCACCCGCAAGGGCTTTGGGCAATCGCTGCAGAAAAACGGCGATGACGAGCGAGTAGTCTGTCTCGGCCTCGACATATCCGGCTCGATCACCATCAGCGACTTCTATGCTGGCAAACCAGAGCGCAAGAATCGCTGGATCAGCATGGGCATTGCAGAGCAGTCGGCGACCGCCGCCGCCGCTGGATTGGCGCGGGAAGGGAAGTTGCCGGTCTTCGGGACCTATGGGACCTTTGCCGCGGCCCGCAATCTGGACCAGATCCGGGTTTCCATTTGCTACGGAAATTTCAATGTGTTGATCGCCGGAGCTCACGGCGGAGTTTCGGTGGGTCCCGATGGCGCCACGCACCAGGCACTGGAAGATTTGTTCGCCATGTGCGGACTGCCCAACATGTCAGTCGTGGTGCCCTGCGACGCCATCGAGACGCGCAAGGCGACAGACTACTTACTGCTCCAGCATGTCGGGCCCAAGTACATCCGTTTCGCGCGGGAAGCCACCCCGATCGTGACCCGCGAGACTACGCCATTTGTATTTGGGGTGGCCAACGTGAGCCGTCTCCGCCGCGAAGCACCGGAAATGATTGATGCATTCGAGACGGTCCTTGCCCCGAACTATGAGAACGAGGGCGAAGATCTCAGCATCATCGCCTGCGGGCCGATGGTGCCCGAGGCGATGCGCGCGGCTTGGATACTGAAGCAGGAATTTGGCTACGAGACTCGCGTGGTCAACATGCACACCATGAAGCCGATTGACGAAACGGCCATTGTGCGTGCCGCCAAGGAGACGGGCGTTGTCGTCACCGCCGAGGAGCACCAGATCGGCGCCCTGGCGTGGCGCGTAAGCGGCGTAATCACCGAAAGTCCCGAGCTCCTGGGAACGCCGGTCATTACGGGCGCCATCGGCGTAAAAGACCGCTTCGGCGACTCTGGCGCGCCGTGGGAACTGATCAAGGAGTTCGAAGTCAGCGCCGAGCACATCGCGCAGAAGGCAGTGGAACTGGTCGCCATTGCCAGGATGAAGAAGCAAGAAGAGCGCTTCGAGTTGGCGCACTCGAACTAGTTGAGCACACCACCCACGATTGTGCGCAGTATCTCGCCGGCGGGAGAGAAGACCGCGACGTCGGCGTCGGCGCCAGCTTGCAACACACCCTTCCGGTGTTCAATACCCAGCACCCGTGCGGGATTCAGCGTGGCCATGCGGATGCTGTCTTGAAAACTGAGTTTTGCAAAACTCATTACGTTCTGAACCGCCCGATCCAGTGTCAAAACGCTGCCTGCCAGTTTCCCATGTGACTGGCAACGATTGTCGCGAACCTGCACCTCAAACGAACCGAGATGGTAAGTCCCGTCTGGCATGCCAGTCGCGCTGATGCCGTCAGTGATCAGCACCGCGCCGTCCACTCCTTTGCAGCGCACGAATAGGTCGACGATGATCGGGTCCACGTGAATTCCGTCAGCGATGATGTCGGCCGTCACTTTGCGGTCGGTAAGCATCGCGCCCAACAATCCTGGATCGCGATGATCAACCCTGCGCATGGCATTGAAGGTATGTGTAGCGTGACGCGCACCGGCTTGTATGCCCGCGATACCCTGCGCCAGGGTGGCGTTGGAGTGGCCGATGCTGACACATACTCCGCGACGCGAAGCATCGGCGATGAGAGCAAGCGCACCTTCTAACTCGGGCGCAATGGTGAGCACCCGGATGCGACCTTCGGCTGCATCCCACATTTGGTTGAAAGCTTCGCCCGAAACCGGTTGCAGGTGGATGCCCGAGTGAACTCCGCGCCGGGCATGGCTGAGGAAAGGGCCTTCGAGATGAATGCCGAGCGGCTGCGCACGAGTGGGATCTGGGCTGAGGCCACTGGACGCGCGTTCCACAGCCCTGCCCAAATCCCCGAGAGATTTCAGCGTTTGATCCAGAGGGGCCGTGACAGTTGTCGGACAGTAACTGGTCACGCCATGCCGCACCATTGACCGCTCGATTGCGGCCAGGCTCTCATCGGAGCCTTCCATGACATCGTGCCCAGCGCCACCGTGAATATGCATGTCAATCAGTCCGGGCGTCAGGATGGACTCGCCGAAGTCCACCACGCGCGCTTGAGATGGAACTGGCACGGCATCCCTCTTGCCAACGGACGCTATGATTCCGCCGTCAATCACGAGTGCGGCATCCTCGATGCGCTCCACGGGAGTAAGCAGTTGCCGGGCTAATAGAACGGTCGACACGTGCGGGCCTCGAATCGTTGGCTCATTGAGATGATAGCTGAGTGCACAACGCTGCGCGCCAATGCCAAAGATCGGGTAGAGTCCTAATCAAATTAGGGCAGTACCTAAAGATCGCGCCAATGCCTAAAGATGAAGGGTGCGTGGAGTATTGGCGATGCAGCTTCGGCTGAACGAAGGTAGCTCTGTTATAATCAGGCTCTGGCGCTCGCTCCTCTGCATCAGCCAAGCGATTGAGGCGCCAGAACTGCGTTGCATCGTTGGCGCAGTCCCTTCCATGTCGGGGAGTGGCTCAGCCTGGTAGAGCACCTGGTTCGGGACCAGGGGGTCGGAGGTTCAAATCCTCTCTCCCCGACCAATATTTTCCAACAACTTGTCGACACTGCAATGAGCTTCAAAGCCGACCCCATGGCTTTGCACCAGGTGCTTTACCTCTTCCAATCACCAAATTTCACCAGGTTCCACCCAGTACCGAAATATAGAAACGGCTCCCGGATAGTAAACAATTAGATATTGTCTAGGTTGTCACTTAATTTTTTTCCATGAACACATAGAATTCGCGGACAGTTGTAAGAAGGAACTGCGCCAGCTTCAACAGAAACGACCCCTCAAGGCCTGCCCGTGGCCCTCGCGTCGCTTCTGGCCGATTCCAGAACGTCTTTACCAGGCACGATGGCTGCCTAGTATCTGGAAGAAGCACCTGCCGCAGTAGGGAAATCACCCGAGCGATGTGGGAGAACGGGCAGTTGTACCGCCGTTAAATCAATCAACCAAGATCGAACACGACTGGCAATTGGAGGCCAGTTCAGGAGGGAGCAATGTGTATGTATCCGAGAGCTATTGATAACAGCGTTGTCGAAGCAACAACAGCAGTTCCACGACACGGACTTCAGCGCCGCGGGCGATCTCGGTTGTCTGGCAGTGTTGTGCTTTTGGCTCTCGCATGCGGCTTGGTTCTCCCGTTGCTCTTGAGCGTGCGCGTTCAGGCGCAAGTGGTACAAGCTCCGAGCGACTGTGGTTCGAAGGCATATCTGGACAATCTGCCGGTTCCGCCACCCAAGGATCCAAACGTCAAACGACAGGTGCAATTGGTCAACTGCACCGATCAGGTGATCCTGGGAGCTGCCAACGCGGCGCACGAGGCGAACCACCCACCGTACCCGGTTTTTCCCCAGGATGGAACGTGGGTGATGCAACCTTACCCGTCGGGGAGCAATGCCAACGTGCTCACCATTGACATCCCGCCGCAGTGGTACGGCCAGTTCAAATCGGGCGGCGTCGGCCGAACTTCTGGGCACGAACCGGCTGCCGTTACGATCCCGTTGCCAACCGGGCCCAGTGCGAAACCGGCGGTTGTGGCGGTCAATATGATTGCAGCTCCGCCGACATTTCACCGCCGCCGGCGACCACGTTAATAGAATGGACCTTCTATCAGAACTTCGACGGCGTCCACATCGATTCTCCCGACATCAGTGCCGTTAACGGCGCGAACCTGACGGTCGACGTCGCCCCGCGGGGTAGCAGCGACCGCAATCCTCTTAATGCAAAGGATTTTCACTGGTTGGCCTGGAACTACCCGCTCACCGTACATGGAGCTGACCTGCGAGAGCCCGCGAAGTGTAACAGCACAACCGGCAATTTCACCGTCAAACGTTCTGACATCGATCAAACCCAAAATCCACACCTGCAGAACTATCCCTTGTTGGGGTACGTCATTGTCGATAGCAATGGGAACCCGACAATGCCAACCGGCGACAACACGCTCGCCTGTCTCAGTAATTGCGGAAGGTACAAATTCCCCCTGGAAGTAGGAAGCAGGGGCTACAATGCGAAACTAGATCAGAACTGCTACTTTTGGGATACGTTTTGTGCCGGTAACGAAGACATAAAATACGGTCAAGCGTGTGACTCGGACGCAGACTGTCTGCGGTTCAATGGCGGTATTAACTACCACATTGCTTGCTTCAAGAAAGACGGCCCAAGCAAGAAAGGTAAGTGTGAGCTCCGGGCCTTCTACAAGGGAACGGCCAGCCAATGTAACGGCGTTCCGGATCCCCAGCCCACGGGCCCGGCTTCTTCAGTGGCTTGCACCAATACCTATGGATCCATCAATCCGTTGGATAATGACCCTCAGACGAATCACGATTGGGCCGACCAGCCTATCGTTGGTAATTGCAGCGATGTAGTTTTCGGCAGCCACCAGGCTGCCTGCATTGGTGACGACACAGTTCATCAGGTACTTCATGGCGCCTACACATGGCCTAACGATCCTGAAGTGTTCGGTGGTGACGCCCCGGTCTATCGCGTGGTCTTTGCCCCGGGCGGGACCGGCAATGCTCCGGTTACACCAGCCCAGGCTGGCATCCTGCAGTGTTCATCGCTGCCTGACAATTACAAGTACTGGGACAATCGCACGAACTGCGGCATACCCGTGAATAACCAAAACGCCGTTTTCGGCATTGGGGTGATTCAAAACGCTGGGTCTGACAAATGGCAAGCCAGCGGTCATGATTGGCCTTGTAACCTCGATCAGAGGGGCGCCGGCGACAACGGTGTCGTCTGCCGCTGGAACCCTGCGCCTGTGAGTAATTGCTCTGCTCCCGTAACGGATGGAACGTACGTAACGAATAGTGCATGCGGTCGCATCGAGTCAGGTACCTCGCTGGTGTCGGGCTCCATAACGCCGAACAGCGGCGACCCATTATTTCTTGAGGTATCTGTCCCCAAGGTGCTTAACACCGTAAGTCTTCCCGTCTCTGTCAACGGCTGTGTCCCGGCGTCAGGCATGGGAGCGTGGTCACTGGTAGCCTCTAAAGCCATTCACTCCAGCGACGGCATCATCGCCTGGTACAAAGGAACTGCGAATACCAGTGTGGCGTGCAACGTTACGGTGACGATGGCCAGCGAGAATCCGGCCGAACTCAAGATCTATGATGTCCCGAAATTCAACGGGACAGTGGAAACAATGAGCAGCGCTTCTGGCGAATTCGCAGGGGGGCCGTTCCCATCTGTGAGCGCCGGCTCCGCTAGGACTGCATTTTCCAACGATCTACAGCTGGGCGCTCTGCTTATGGTGGACCAACTGCCCACACCTGTGACGTATTGGACCAATTGGCTGAGCAATGGCCCAAATCAGTTGGACTGCCTGAACAACAATGTCAATTGTCCCAAAGATGACGGCCCGGATTACCTGCCCGGGCATGGCCCCTTCTCGGGCAATTCAGACGTGGGCCACAGAGCTGTCACAGCCGGCACGCAGTACTTTCACCGCGACGGATTTAGCATCGGGCGGTATGCCTGGGGAGGTTTGGCGATTTACGTTGAACTCAATCCATAGGGGAACCATGTCCGAACGCACAATCGTAGGCTAGGGCTGAGCCCGTTTCCATGCATGGCTAACGCGCCGTGACTAGGAACGGGCTCTTTGGCTTACATCACGACATGTACGAGAAAGCCACTCGCAAACGATTCAGCGACTCTGGTGGATTCCCATAGCGAGGAGTTCTACTCCCCCTGTGCTCGCTGGAAATGAAAAGCTCAAACCGCGAGCTGCAGCGCTGGGAAAATATCTACAACCGTCTGCTTTCATCTCAACGAAAGGAATGAAGTATTGCCAATCTACTGGACGAGTACACGCTCTTCCGAGTCACGAAAAATCTGCTACCATGAGCGTTTGGGTGAGGTGGCCATGCCCCAATATGTGATCGAGCGGGAAATCCCGGGCGCGGGTAATTTATCGGATGCGGAACTGCAAGAAGTTGCCAGGAGATCAGTGGGCGTACTGAAGGAAATGGGACCGGGAATCAAGTGGCTCCACAGCTACGTCACCGGCGATAAAGTCTACTGCGTGTATCTGGCGCCGGACGAGGAGACCATTCGCGAGCACGCGCGCCGTGGAGGGTTCCCTGCGAATCGCGTGTCCGCAGTGCGCCGCCTAATCGACCCCAATACCGCAGGTTGACCTAAACAGCGTTTCGAGCCGGAAGACTTGGCTCCGCGTCGCAGCTAAGCGCTTCCTGGACGGCCTGTTCGAGCGGCATCGCCCAGCCTTCCATCCACGCCGTCAGGCCGGCAGCATTGCCGAGGGTTCGGCGCGCAAATTCCAAGGCCTTCTCCAGCTTGGGTTGCTCGGCGGGCTTGAGCGGCGCGCCCAATCGTTGGCGAAGCGCGGCGGCGGCTCCCGCCAACCGCAGCGAGTGCTCGGCCTTCGATCGCGCCGAGGCGCTTGCGGCGAGACACTCAAGCACCCTGGCGATGCCGCGCTTGTGGCCCAGTTCCTGGAACATCTTCATGCTTTCGCCGTACAGGCGGCGCGCCTCGGTGTAGTCGCCTTGGTCGCAGCTAAGACCCGCTAAATCGGAGAGGGCGCTGGCAATTCCCCAGCCATCCCGCAGTTGGCGAAACGCCGCTAGACTCTGTTCGTAAAAGGAGCGTGCGGCAGCCAGGTCGACCGTTTCCCTGGCGACATCGCCCCGGTAGTTCAGCGTCCAGGCGACACCCGCGTCATCCCCAACCTTGCGGAACATGGTGAGGCACTCATCGTAAAGCGAGGATGCGCGCGCATATTCGCCCCGCAACTTATTCACATTCGCGAGATTGCTGAGGGCGCGGGCGATGGCGGCTTGATCGGGGAGGTCCCTCCATATCGCGACACATCGCTCGAAGAGTAAGGATGCAGCGGCGAGGTCACCACGATCGCTGGCGTTGACGGCTAACGCGTTGAGCGCGACCGCAACGCCACGGTTATCGTGCAGCTCGAGACAGGTCTTGATACTCTCGTCGAACAATTCTTTCGCAGAGGTGTAATCGCCCTGCGCGGCCGCCAGAACCGCGGCGGCGAACAGCAGGCGAGCACGGAGGTTCGGGCGCGCGGCGGCCCCTTCCAACGCGAGGAGCTTGGCGATGCGGTTACGTCCCTCGGTAAAATGTTCCCGCGTTTCCCAAAAACGAAATAGGGCGGCGCCAAGGCGGAGTCCCCAGTCGGCGTCACCGACTTTGATGAGATAGTCGAGCGCGGTTCGTAAGTTGCCGTGCTCAAGTTCAAAACGGTCAAGCCATTCGGGCTGAGCGGCTGCGTCCTCGGCGCCTTCTTCGGCGAGCACCAGGTGATACGCGGCATGGGCCCGGCGAGTTGCAGGGTCCTCGCCGCTTTCAGACAGGCGTTCGAGAGCGTACTCCCGGATATTGGAGAGCATGACGAAGCGAGTTTCTCCCCCGGCCTGCTCGACCTGATGCGCCAGACTTTTGTCCACCATGGAAGCCATGCCGTCGAGCACGTCGAGCCCGAGGTCTGCCTTGGTGTCGCAGACGGCTTCCACGCCTTCGAGGGTGCAGCCGCCGACAAACACGGAAAGCCTGCGGAAGAGAGTTTGCTCGGCGGCATTAAGCAGGGAGTAACTCCACTCCACGGTGCCGCGCAGGGTCTGCTGGCGAGCCGGCAGGTCGCGGGCGCCGCCGGTCAGCAGGTTGAGGCACTTTTCGAGGCGCGCCAGCATGGCGGACGGCGAGAGCAGCTTGATGCGCGCCGCCGCGAGTTCGATGGCCAGAGGCAGGCCGTCGAGGCGGGCGCAGATGGCAACGACCGCAGGTGCGTTTTCCTTCGTCAACGCGAAATCGTGCTTCGCAGCCTGGGCGCGTTCCACAAAGAGCGCGACCGCGGGAAGACGCGACAGCACGTCCAGCGGCGGAATGGACCTGGGGTCGGGAAGGGCAAGCGGCGGCACCGGAAATTCGTGTTCGCCGTAAACATGAAGAGGCGCCTGGCTGGTTACAACCACCATGAGTTTCGGGGCCAGAGAAAGGAGATCGGCGACGAAGGGCGCGGCGGAGACAAGGTGCTCGAAGTTGTCGAGCAGAAGAAGCATCGGCTGATCCAGGCTGCCCAGGTATTCTTCCAGACTCTGCTGCGGCGACTGATTGCCGGTTTCCCGTACCCCCACGGCTTGTGCGATGGTGGAAGCAATCGAACCGGGTTCGCCCACCGCCGAAAGGGCAACGAAGCAAACCCCACCCGCAAATTGCTCTGCGATTTCGCGCGCCACCTGCAAAGCAAGTCGCGTCTTGCCGATGCCGCCCGGGCCGGTCAGGGTCACCAGCCGCACATCCCCGCGGCCCAGCAGCTGGCGGAGGGCAGCCTCTTCGCGCTCGCGTCCGATGAACGCGGTGCGCTGCACTGGCAGGTTGCTGGGACGAGGCTCCGAATGGCGGGCTGGCCCATCGACGAGTCGGTCACGCACAGCGGCCAGATCGCGCGCCAAATCTCGGGTTGAGGCGTAGCGCTGCTTCGGGTCCTTGGCCAGGCAGCGTTCCACGATCCAAGTGAAAGGAGCGGGCGCCTGCAACGTTCTGGAAGCGATCTGTTCCGGCTCATCGCGAAGAATGGCGGCCGCGGTTTCCGCGGTGGTCTTTTTCTGGAATGCAGGAAGCCCGCTGACCATCTCGTAGAGCACCGACCCGAAGGAAAACTGGTCGGAACGAAAATCCACTTCGCCGCCATTGGCCTGCTCCGGAGACATGTAGCCGAGGGTGCCCATTACCGTTCCTTCTCGGGTGATCGGCTTGATGGTGGTGGAAGTGTCGGAACTTCGGATGTGGTCGGGCGCAAGTAGTTTGGCCAGACCAAAATCGAGGACCTTGGCCGTACCTTCGCTGGAAACCATCAGGTTGTCGGGCTTCAAGTCGCGATGAACGATGCCAACCTCGTGCGCTTTGGCGAGGGCATCGGCAATCTGTGCCGCGATCGCGACGGCTTTGCGAAAGGGAATCGGGCCAGAAGCGAGCAGCTGGCGCACCGTCTCACCGCCAACCAGTTCCATGGCGATGTAGTGGGTGCCATTCGCGTGCCCGAGTTCATAAATGGTGACGATGTTGGGGTGACTGAGCGCGCATGCGGAACGGGCTTCCTGCTCAAAGCGCGATAAGGTTTCCGTTTGCGATTGGTCTTGCGGCGCAATGATCTTGATTGCGACCTCGCGGCCGAGGCGGGTGTCCCTGGCGCGATAAACCTCGCCCATGCCGCCGGCGCCGAGCTGCTGAAGAATCTCGTAGGTGCCGAAGCGCGTACCCGGCGACAAGCTGGGCGGCACCGAATCTGATGTGAGCGGCGGGTTCATGGACCTCGTTGGCGCGGCTATCAGCCTGCCAAAGCTGGCGGCTCGTCATTGCGCCGTTCAATTAGGGTCGAACTCTGAATCGCTGCCGCGACAGACGCCCATTTGGCTCGTCGGCAGCCCCCAAGGTACGCATATAATACCTCAGTTTCGGGAGGGATTCATGGATGTTCGATCATTGCAGCGATCGCTGCGAGACCGGTACCGGTAAGATCAGCGAGTTCCCAAACCACGCTGGCGGCGGGGCCGCGGCTTGCAGCTCAGAGTTCCGCGATTGCTTTTTCGACGATATCGATTCCGATTTTCTGAAGACCGTAAAGGTCGGTTTCCGTCGCGCAGGAGCCGGTTTATTGCACAGTTCGGGCAACCTCTGTAGTTGCAACCAGAAAATGTCGTATTAACTGCAACGAGACTCTGTCACCCCCTTATCGTTTAAGTAACGGCCGCTAAAGCGGGGCGGCCGGAGAGGTTGTAGATGCGGGGCATCGTGGGTTTTGGTTTCTGCGCCGTGGTGCGTGGAGCAAGTCGGTGACTGGGGTCACGAGAACTGGTGATGAAATGGCTGCTGCCGTCCCACAGATAACATTGAGCAAGAACGAAATGGTCAACCATCTACACGGATCAGTGCGGCCCGTATCTCCTCCGCCGCCCGCTCGACCACCGCTTCCACAGCCTGCTGAACTGCCGGGGACAGTCCTATACCTGCGGCAAAACTCGCGCCCTCGATGCCGTACACAACCAGGTGCGGGGACAGTTGGTCCAGAGAACGCGCCAGTTCGATTGCTTCGGCCACGCTGAACGCATGGGTGGAGTAGTGGAAGAATCCGGATGGCACCGGCGCAGCCCGCGCGTCGAGGCGATGGATCGTTCCAGTGGGCGCGCCCGAACGAACTGCATCCACCAGCATCACCCAGGCTGCACCTTGCCATGCCTGGATCAAGGCCGCACCCTCGCCGCTTTCCTCTAGGGTGGTGACAGCGGTGGGAAACAGCGCTCGGAGACGGCGGGCGACGGCAACGCCGGCTCCGTCATCGCTGCGATATTCGTTGCCAACGCCGATGATGACAATGCTTGGCTGTCCGGCGGTCATTCCGATTCAATGTGCAATTTCAGGAAGTGGGTGGCACACGAGATGCAGGGATCGTAATTGCGCACCGCCTGCTCGCACTGCCACTGCAGCTTGTCCTTTGGCAAGAGAAGGCGGGTCTGGACAAACTGCCAGAGATCGCTCTCGATGGTCTTCTGGTTCTGCGAGGTCGGTGGAACAATCTTGGCGTCCACGACGATGCCACGATCGTCGAGACGATAGCGGTGATAGCAGATTCCGCGGGGCGCTTCGGTGCAGCCGTACCCGGTGCTGACGCGCGGCTCGACGGTGACCGCAGGTTGGTCGGGCATCTCATACTGCTCGATGATGCGCAGTGCTTCATCGCAGGCGTACACCATTTCCACGCTGCGCACGATAATGCTCTGAAAGGGATTGCGGCAAACCGGCCCCAGACCAGCGTTCCGGGCCGCTTCCTGTGCCACGGGCGAGAGCTTGTCGAAGTTCAGGTTGTAACGCGCTTGCGGGCCGACGAAGTAGGAATTCCGCTCGTGCAACCGCGATTGCAGCGCGTTGGAATGGGAAACGTGGTCTTCGACAAAGTTCTGATCGTACTCGCGAACCGCGATGTCCAGCCCTTTGTTGGAAACCAGGCGGCCTTCGTTAAGTGGATACTCGTCGGGATGACGCAGGGCAACGAACTCGTAATCGCGGTCGAACTCAGGGAACGTGAATGTCGCCACCCAGCTCACGGTTGCGAGCGCGGCATCGCGTGCCCACTTAAGTTCCTCGGCGAGCGCGGAGAGCTCCTTCTTGCCCGGCACCTTGTAGAAGCCGCCAACGCGCACATTGATGGGGTGGATTTCCCGGCCGCCTAGCAGGCGCATGATTTCGTTGCCGGCTTTTTTCAGGCGCAGCCCACGCTTTACCTCGTCAGGGTGGTCCTTGGCCATGCGGATGGCGTCTTCGTAACCGAGGAAGTCGGGTGCGTGCAGCAGATAAACGTGCAGCGCATGACTCTCGATCCATTCGCCGCAGTAGATCAGCCTGCGCAGGTCGCGGATGGGGCCGGTGATTTTGATTCCGAATGCGTCCTCGATGGCATGACACGCGCTCATCTGATACGCAATGGGGCAGATGCCGCAGATGCGGGCGGTAATGTCGGGCGCCTCATGAAACTTTCGACCACGCAGAAATGCCTCGAAGAAACGCGGTGGCTCGAAGATCTTCAACTTGACGTCCGTCACCTGATCGCCCTTGATCTTCACCAACAGGGCGCCTTCGCCTTCGACGCGCGCCAGGTAGTCGACTTTGATGGTCCTACTTTTCATGCGCTTCGCTCTCTCTGCGGAAAGGTTCAGCATAGGCGTTAAATCCTCGGAAGGCGCGCATCAAGTCTCGCTCGCTCACTCCCATCTGGCTCCACCACGCGCTGAGCGCCGCGGTGTTCGGCGTCTCCTTCGGCCCAAAGCATCCGTAACAACCGCGTGCATACGCCGGGCACAGGGCGCCGCAGCCCACCTGAGTCACCGGACCGAGGCAGGGCGTGCCGTGCGCAACCATCACGCAGACTGTACCGCGCAGTTTGCACTCCACGCAGACGCTGTGGGGCGGCGTGTTCGGCTTGCGACCATTCAGAAACGCGCTGAGCACCTCCAACAGTTGATATTTGTTGATGGGGCAGCCGCGCAGTTCGAAATCGACAAACACGTGGTCGGTGATCGGTGTGGACTTCTTAAGGGTTTCGATATAGTCGGGTCGCGCGTACACAATGGAAATGAATTCCTTCACATCTTTGAAGTTGCGCAGCGCCTGGATGCCACCCGCCGTTGCGCAAGCGCCGATCGTTACCAGGAATTTGGAGGCGCGCCGGATGCCGTGGATCCGTTCAGCATCATGCGGGGTGGTGATGGAGCCTTCCACCAGCGAAAGGTCGTAAGGGCCTTTGACCACAGCGCGCGAGGCCTCGGGAAAATTCGCGATCTCTACCGCGCCAGCGACAGCCAGCAGTTCGTCCTCGCAGTCCAGCAGGCTCAATTGGCAACCGTCGCACGAGGAAAACTTCCAGACTGCCAGCTTGGGTTTACGTAAGGCCATATCAGATCTCCGACTTGCCAAGAATGGCCGCGATGCGAGGCAACGCGAAGACCGGCCCGTCCTTGCAGACAAAGGTCGGGCCGTACTGGCAATGGCCGCAAAAGCCGATGCCGCATTTCATGTTGCGTTCCGCCGACAGGTAAGTACGCTCCGCCGCCACGCCGCGCTTTAGCAGCTCCATCACCGTAAAGCGCATCATGACTTCAGGTCCGCAAACCATCGCCAGGGTATTGGAAGGATCGAAAGGAGCACGTGGGATCATGGTCGTCACCACACCGACATTGCCCCGCCAGGTGCTGGCCGCGCGATCGACCGTCACCTGAATTTCCAGGTCGAACTTGCCGCGCCACTGTTCCAGTTCGCGTCGGTACAGCATGTCCTCGGGAGTGCGCGTGCCATACAACAGAACGATCTTGCGAAACTTTTCCCGTTCCGCCATCAAGCGGTAGAGCGCCGGCCGCAAGGGAGCCAGTCCGATTCCGCCGGCCACAATCACGATGTCCCCGCCGGTTGCTTTTTCGACGGGCCAGTGGCTTCCGAAGGGACCGCGAATCCCCACGACTTCGCCCCGCTTCAGCTTCCGCATGGCCTTGGTTACTGTGCCGACCACACGAGTGGTGTGCTTGAGCAAAGGAAGATGGGCGGGGTCGCTACTGATGGAGATCGGTACTTCTCCCACGCCAAAGACATAGAGCATGTTGAACTGGCCCGGCGCAAAGCAGCACCTCTTGCTGGAATCTTCGGGGAGAATTTCCAGCGTGAAGGTGTCGTCCGTGTCCTGCTTTACGCGCTGAATGCGGTATGGCACGGGCAGCATTGGGTCTGGGACCGGACCCGCAGTTTCAAACTCGGTTTGCTCAAGCATGGCTGCCATACATATCTAACAACTGCAATCGGGTTGCCTCCAGGCGCTCGGTGACGACTTGCATAAACCGCTTATAAATGTCATAGCCGAGGTCGTGGTCCTCATCGCATTTAGCGCGAAGACACTTGCCGTCAAAAGCCAGAGCATGTGTAGACTGCTGCGCCTTTGCGTCAAAATGCCAGCGGTACGGAGGGAACAGCCACGACCATCCCAATACCTCGCCGCCACCGACAGTTAGTACTGTTGTAAGGCCATCGTGCGGGATCACGAACTGTACGGCCACCAGACCCTCGCGAATAAGGTAGAAGTGGTCAGCGGGGTCACCCTCACGGAAGATGACATGCCCAGCCTCGAAGCGCACGTTGCTGGAACATCCGGCGATCAAGCGGAGGTGTTGCTCCTCCATCCCTTGAAAGAACGGATGCTCTCTGAGAATTGGTTCAAGTGTTTGAATCATACCGAGCCCTCGCCTTGGTCTGCCGGCGCCTTAACCAGATCGCTTGCGCGGATGGCGCCAGCCTCGACCGTAATATCAATTCCCACCGGACACCACGTGATGCAACGGCCGCAACCCACACAACCGGAAACACCAAACTGATCGATCCAGGTGGCGAGTTTGTGCGTCATCCACTGGCGGTAGCGCGATCTTGAGGTGGCGCGCACGCTTCCGCCGTGAATGTAGGAGAAGTCGACCGTAAAGCACGAGTCCCATCGCCGCCAGCGTTCGGCGTGTTCTCCGGTCAGGTCCGTCACGTCCTCCACTGTGGTGCAGAAGCACGTAGGGCACACGATGGTGCAGTTTGCGCAAGTCAGACATCGCTCCGCGACCTTGTCCCACTGGGGGTGCTCGTAGTTACGGTAGAGAAGTTCCTTAATTCCGTGCGTGTCCAATCGTCGGCCCATGTGGCGCGTCGTGTCGTCCAGAATGCGCTCAGCGTGCTGCTTGTCAGCATCGTTGGCGGGCTGATGCGGGACTGCTGTCAGGATCTCAGCGCCGCGCACCGATCCCACTTCCGCCAGGAAGTAGTGCCGTCCGTTCTGTAACAATTCGGTGAGAGCAAGATCGAAGCCGAAAGTCGCTTTCGGTCCCGTATTCATCGAAGCGCAGAAGCAGTTGCCGCCAGCCTGGCCGCAATTGACCGCCAGCAGAAACAGGTTCTCACGCCGTGCCTTGTATCCGGGATCAACGAACTGACCCTCGAGAAAGACCTTGTCCTGGACCGCAATCGCGCTCAGTTCACAGGCGCGCACACCAAAGAAAGCGTATTTTGGCGTGGCTTGGTCTGCTTCCGGCAGGATTTGCAGCCCTTTCCCGTTTCGTGCCGCCTGCCACAGCCGCTGCAGAGGCGGATACAGGAACTTTTTCCAGGAGTGCGGGCCGACAACGAAGCCGAATAGGGCGTGGTCTTGGCGGCGTTTCAGGCGATACTTTCCGCCAGCCTGTTCGTCTGTCCAACCCGAAGGGAGGTCTTCGGTCGAAGTCAGGTGGTCGTAGACAATGGCGCCGTCGCGAAGCGCTGGTCCGACAACCTCATAGCCGCGGCTCACCAGTACCTGGAACAGTTGCTCCAGATGCTCTCGTTCCACAACAAAGCTTTCCTCGATGTGCAACGGCCCTGCGGCCGTGGCTCGCAGTGTTGGCACGAACACCACCTTCTGTGTTCAGGTTAGAGAGTTTTGCCAACTGGCGTCGGTGACGTAGGTCACGTTGGGCTGGTACCTTCGAGGCCAGCGAGAGGCCTCTTTCCTTTACTGCCTGATCGCGAACCAAGCGGCCAGAAGCACGGCCGGTTAGCTTTGTCGCCCCATGGGTACTCGCAAGTCATTGAAGATATGGTGGAGCTAGTCGGGATCGAACCGACGACCTCATCGTTGCGAACGATGTAGTCTCCTGAGATTATCTCAGTGATCCGATTCGACTTAGGCTTACTTTCAAGCACCAGAAACCCCGATTTATTGAACCAGTAATGTGACAGGTTCGGTTACAGCCTCTTTTGCGAACGCTGTCAGTTTCTGCAGTCCGCTCCGCTGTGCAGCGGGAACGATCTGCGCGTAAATGTCCATGGTGGTAGAGATGCGAGAATGCCGCATCTGGCCTTGAATGGACTTGGGATCGGCGCCGGCCTGACACATCCAGGTTGCGTGCGATGTTCTGAGACAACGCCAGTTCACAGCCGGAACGCCAATCGCCCGCGCTGCAGGCTTGATAAAACGCCGGAGAATGTTGCCGTCCCGCATCGGTTTCCCATCTTGGACGGACTGAAAAACCAAGTCATCGGGACCGTCTGATTTCACCGCCCGATAGCATCGTTTCGCATATCCCGCCCGCACCACAACCGTCAGCGTCTTGAGGCGGTGAGTGCGTTCGATGACATGCGGCTCGACGCCGATGGTCGCAGCGCTGGCATTGGTTTTCGGTGCTGCCCAATCGCCGCGACAGAAACGTTCTTCGATGGTGATTGAGTCGGCGTGGATACAATGCCACTTGAGCCCGAGCAACTCGCTAACCCGCAAACCCGTCCATACTGCGACGTAAACCATCGTCGCATAAGGTTCGGGAATGAGTTCCACGAGTTGCGCGAATTGTTCCGGTGAAATATGGGGCTTCGGCCGCCGCCCTTTTCTATCTGGCGGTAGTCGCAAACCATCCATGGGGTTTTTGGTAAGCAGTTCATACTGCACTGCGGAACGAAGGACGCTCGAAAGCGCATCCCGCACTTTCATGATTGATGGTCTGGCAATCCTGTCCGCCGCCATTTGAGAGAAAAAACGCTGCAGCGTCAGCGCGGTCATGTCGCGGAGCGGCACGGCGCCGAAACTCGGCTTCAGGTGCTTTCTAATCACGCCTTGATAGCAATCCTGGGTTGTCCGCGCCAGAAGCGGCAGCACTACCGGCTTGTATGTGGTTTCCACGTATTCAGTGAAACTAGTCGCGATCCGACCGCCTGCAGTCCATGGTTCATCGGGGCAAGACGCTCTTCGGCTATCTTCTGCGCCTCGCGGTACGGCACGGTGGCCGGTGCGAGTTTGATGCGTGTCTGTTTCCGTTGCTGTTTGCCCCCAACCATTACGTCCTGCCAGGGGCGGATATACCACCAGGCTCCCTCACGTTTGGGTCGGGGAGCTTGAAACCTCCTGCGTGCCATCCGCTCACGTTCCTCCAGTGACGGCTGGCTAGGACTCGCCTCGCGCCCAACTATACAGGAGCGGTCAAGGTCCGGTGTTGGGTTCGAGGCCATGCCCAAAGCATAGCCAGATCGCGGGCGGGCGCAAGACGGGGAAAAGGGTTTTACGCAGGGTATTTGCTATGCGTAAAAGGGTTTTACGCAGGGTATTTACGATTTCTCTAGATACTGCCGATAGGTGCGTAGGCTCCGCAGTTTTCCGGTTTCATGGTCAATCTGAGTTTTGATCCGTGCCATCGACTTCCCTTGCGCCTTTAGCTCGATAACTCTCGCCCGGATTGCATCCTTCCGTGGCCTGCCCTTGGTGACGGCGCGCTTCAAGGCCCACAGTTTGGTCAGATTTTTACTGTATTGTTCCCGCAGCTCGGGACTTTTATTCCATCGCTCTACGTTTCGCGTGCGTGAGAGCTCCCGCTCCGTGGGATTCGCGTACCTGGCTGTAGCTGCCTTGCTCGCCCGCTCACGCTCTGCGGGATTCGCAAATCGAGTTGTGGCGGCCTTGCTTGCCCGCTGGCGGGCTTTAGGGTCTGCCCACCTAGCTTTAGCAGCAGCGTTTCTGCGCTCGATGACTTCAGGTCTTGTCAGTGCGTTCCGGATGCCCTGAATCAGACGCTCTTTGCGTGCGGGATCACGAAAGGCCGATTTGACGGCCTCGCTTTGCTTGTTCTTGTATTCCGGATTGGCCCATCGTTTCTTCCCATCCTCACTTTGCCGCGCACGCGCTTCTGGCGTCCATCTGGCCGCCGTTCTGCGTGCATATTCTTCGGGACTGAGGCCGGCATAATCTTGTTTCTGCCGCGCGCTCATGCGCGCAAGCGATTCGGGGGAATGGTGCGATCCCTTTTTCATGGCTTGCCTTTCTTGCGCTGGTACGCTTCTGCTATGCGCTGGTGCACCTTAGGGTCCGACAATGCGCGGCGCACCGCGGTATCGACCGTGTGGCGCAGTCGCTCTGCCATTCGCTCGCGCTCTTTGGGATCGGACCATCCGCACTTGTGCGGCGTTTTTGGCGACGGCTTTCCGCTGCTCCGGCGTGAGTTTTTTCATGCGCCCGGCTGCGCTGCGCAGGCCCAAGGCTACGGCTGCGGGGTTTTTCTCTCTGCTGGTCATCAACGCGAGAAATAACATGCTTAATGTTTGGGAAACAAGAACCGGGCCCAAGTTTTTTGTGGGTAGCCTGTGGATAATCGGTCCCCAACTGACTTTTTGTCAGTCGGCCGACTCACTTTTCCTTTTTTGCCAGGGCGATTTTCCCCCCGCGGGTGATCGTGCGGATGGCGCCGCGCGTTAGCTCTCGCGGGGTTCTTGCAATACCGCCTAAGAAACAATCTACGGTGTCAGCACTGTGTTGCCCATCTGCGGCTGTTCGCATGATCACAAGCGCTTGTGATCGCTGTCATTGGGAAAAGCCCTCGGGAACGATTAGAAATGGCCGTATGAAGCGCGCCATTTCTCTGGTAGGGGCCTTGCCCTTACTGCGGGAGTCAACCCCTGCTCGACGCTTTGTCGTGCTGTTTGGCCTAATTCTATTGACGTGTGCAAGTTCCCCAGGCCAAAGTTCCCCAGGCCAAATAACGGTTTATCCTCCATCTGCGGTACGCCCCCAGACCAAGATGATGACAGTCGATGACGTGATCCGGCTCTCGCAAGCGGGACTGAGCGACAACACGATCATTGCCCAAATCAAAATGCGGCCCCAACATTTCAACCTCTCGGCCGACGAACTGCTCCAGCTCAAGAGCGCCCACGTCAGAGATAACGTTATTGAGGCCATGGTGGGAGCAACGGATACGGTCGCTCCGCCAAGCGCCACCAAGTTACCCGGCCCACAGTTGCCGCCCAGCATCGATGCGTATGCCAAGCCGCAGTTACTCGCTGACGGTTTCTATTACAAGAGTCCGCAGGGTTGGCAGAAGCTGGAGCCGATCTCGATGGCTGGTGGCGGACTCAAGCATGTCGGCAAGATGTTTGTGCCCGGTCTTACTCCTCAGATGGTATGGACGTTCCGTGACGCGGAATCACCTGCCCAGATTGCTGAGAAAAGACCGACGTTCTGCATCCGAGAATCGCCAGCACTGGCGAATATCGCGGGCCGCACTGGGCGGGATTTGCTGATCGTTCGCTTCGACAAGAAGAAAGACCGTCGCGAACTGCAAACGACCAACGGCGGGAATATGTTCACGTTTAAGGCGGGACTCAGCAAAGACCGTATGCCGGACGTCACCACCAAGACGGTTGCCGATGGCATCTTCCTGGTCACCCCTAACGAAGACCTTAAACCGGGCGAATATATGGTCACTTTCAGTGCTCTCGGGGTCAGCGGATACGACTTCGGTGTTAGGCAATGATCTTGCGGGGAACCGCCAGCGGAAGGCGCCGCAAGCTGGGCGCGATGATCTTCAAGATGTTCGGCTTGTGAAAAGCCGCACACGCCTATGCGTCAAGGGCTGCCCGACGAACACTGTGGGTTTCCACAGTTGTTAAGGCGACCATGGGCATGTGGAGAGCAATTTGAGTCCGGTCACTGTTACCGTCTCGAGGTTCGAGCAGGAGTTCAAAATATGCCTGGCAGGCGTCACTTATTGCAACGCAGACGGAACCGACCGACAGTCGCTCCTAAAGAAGTGCCGCTCTGGCGAAGAAGTTGAGCTTCGACGAGAGCCGGACAATCCACACGATAAGTTTGCAATTTCTGTAGTGACTGCGAGGGGTGAGATTCTGGGCTACATACCCGCTGGAGATCGCAGACTCGCAAATGAAATTGATCGCGGATTTCAGATAAGGGCCTCCATTGTCGCGATTACTGGCGGCCCGAATTTGCTCCAGAGGCTAATTGGACTTCGCGGGAAACGCTATGGGTGCGTGCTAAGGATCGTGATAGGAGACCCCGACTGGAAATCTGTAGCCCCTTGGATGGACGCCAACCGCGAGATAGACAACCTCATGAAGGTGGCACGCCTGTCAGAAAAGGATTTACCTCAGAAGTCGATTGCGCAGTACCGGGGCGTAATAGCAAAGATCATGACTCTAGACTCGCATGGGTCTAAAGCGAGAGCGTGGAGAACGGTGAAGTACCCAATTGATAGGCTATCGTTATTGCTTGCCCGTCAGGATGAGAAAGCGGAGGCGTTGGCTGAGATTGCACGCTGGCGACAGTACGCTGACCCGGTTGGCATAAGTGATGCGGAGTGCGAGAGTATTACTAAGCGGGAGGCTCGCCTTGCAAAGGACCGACTGCCGACTAACACGCCGCATGCCGCAAAGGAGTTCGACCCGTCGGCCCGAAAATGAATTTCACACCTCGGGTGGCAATCTCCGCAGTAGCTTCAGCAACAGGTTAAAGTGACCAGAGTGCACGTGCCATGAAGATCATCCAATCGGGCGTCGAACGTCGAACCGTCATTGAGGCTTACGCGAAATACGACTGTTCGAAGACCAACCGAACGCTGCCGGACTTCGCGAGCTGGGATTGGTCGCGCGCCGACACGATTCGCATTGGTCCAGAACTGCGCGCGCTTCGAGCCCACGCAAGTCTTAGCCGTAGGCTTTTTGGGCCGAGAGGAGGACCGGGACAGCACGTTCGGGCGAAGAAAATTGTGGGGAAACGCGGTGTAAATGCTAACTCGAAGAACGATGCTGGCACTGACTTCACTCCCGGGTTGCAACAGCGACCAGTCCGATCCAAACCGCGAACGCGATGCACAGCAGGATGGCCGCATAGGCGCTCATCGCCTATATTAGGGACTGGTTGTCGGCGATGAAGTAAGATTCCGCCCTCGACATGGCCTCCGACTTCGCCGGCAATGTCTGGATCTTGCTCCTACTGCTGGGAGACAAGCCCAACTCACTCGAAAAGGCGCGCAGTTGTTTAAGCGCCGCATCCAAGACGGTGCAAGCGGGATTCTTGCGGGCCCCCGTGACGTGGAAGTTTCCGTCTTTGTCCTGGACCTCGGCCGTGATCACCAACCCCAGCCGTTCAATTTCTGCTTTGGCTTCCGCTACAGCCGCGAAGGCAAGGCAATATCCGCTCACCGCCGCGTGTTCGACTTCCCCGAGGATCCCGAGTGCCACGAGTTGCGGGACGATCGCATTCCATTCCCTGCGTGCCAAACCAGTTATAAACTTGGGGCGCTTGGGTGTGCCGAGTTTTGGTTTTGGTTCGGCCGGATTCAGCCGGCGCTTGCCTGGATTGCCGGCCAGTTGCTTTAAGCGAGTCGGTTTTGGTCGGTTTGCCATAAAAAGTTTCAACTGCGGTCACACGCACGAAGGGGCATCGGGGTCGCGAAGCGCGTTTTCCCCAAGATTTTGATGCCCCTACCTATATGATAACATTACACTTATCGATGATGCACGCAAAAACGTAAAAATGTGCGATTGGCGTGCACTTGAAGGCGAAGTAAAAGCGAAACATAGCGAATAGATGGCGAACATCATACCCTTCCGCCAGCACCAGCGAGTGATGCATGATGCACCGAGCATAGAATTGGACTCGCTCAGTCGTTCGCCTCCATCCTGCAGGCGGAGGATGTGGTGAACCTCTTGGGTAAATCTGTTGCAGCCGATCGACGCTTCGCAAACTGGATACCGATTGATGGACCAGTGCCTGAAGCGCTTCCTGCGCGCATCATAACCACGGTCCGCTGAGTTGCCGCATGGCGTGGTTCGGACGGACAGGCGCTGCTTTCCGCCATGGCTCTGACAGAATCCCTTGTCCGTCAACTCTGGACAGCCGGGCTGCCGGCATGGCTTCTTGGGAGCTATTGGCATCTCACTGGCTTACGCCCTTATCGAACACGACAGCAAACGGGTCTTCTTCTGGCGCCTTCAGTGGCCGCCAGTGAATCCAAGAGCTGAGGCGACGACTAAGGCGGCATGCTGCGTCGATGGTTACGTGTCAGGCGTCTGGCTGCTTTTGGCATCAGTTGCTTTTCAGTTTAGTGAATTGCGCTGCCGGTGCAAGGGACTCGTCATCAGCGGTCCCGACTGGTTTAGGCTA
>ODAK010000954.1_pt1 | contig 32637 bp, 28 predicted proteins | sample 1539591 | NCBI WGS metagenome assembly ODAK01 (sample SAMEA3539303, study PRJEB22396) | soil metagenome | biome: tundra; feature: field; material: soil | place: USA | collected 2010-05 | depth 0.15 m | reverse complement strand
GCCCAGGGCCCCGGCCGCCCGCCGGAGCCGGCCGGCGCCGCGCCGCGCGCGCAGCCGCCGGTGCCGGGTACCAGGCTCGGCGTGGCCGGCTGGCTGCGGTGGGCCTGGCGGCAGCTGACCTCCATGCGGACCGCGCTGGTGCTGCTCTTCCTGCTCGCGGTGGCGAGCGTGCCCGGATCGGTGCTGCCGCAGCAGGGCATCGACCCGTCGGCAGTGTCGCAGTACTATGCGTCGCACCCGGCGCTGGCTCCGATCCTGGCCAGGCTGTCGCTGTTCAACGTGTTCGCGGCGCCCTGGTTCGCCGCGATCTACCTGCTGCTCTTCGCCTCGCTCGCTGGATGCGTGCTGCCCAGGACGTTCCGGCTGGTGGGCTCGGCGCGGCAGCTGCCGCCCAGGGCGCCGCGCAACCTGGCCAGGCTGCCGCTCACCGCGAGCTACCAGACCGGGCTCGGCCCGGCCGCTGCCCTTGACTCGGCGGAGCGGATGCTCTCGGGGAAGCAGTTCCGGCTGCGCACCGGTGACGGCTGGGTGGCGGCGGAGAAGGGTTACCTGAGAGAAGTCGGCAACCTGATCTTCCACATCGCGCTGCTCGCGCTGCTCGGGTCGGTCGGGGTTGGCGCGATCTTCGGCTACAAGGCAAACCGGCTGCTGGTGGTCGGGGACTCGTTCGCAAACACGGTGACCGCGCTGGACCAGTTCCGGCCTGGCCGCCTCGTCTCACCTGCCGACCTGCAGCCCTTCTCGCTGACGCTGGACAACTTCACCGCCACCTACGTGACTTCGGGTCCCCAGCGGGGCCAGCCTGCCGAGTTCAATGCAGCCGTGCGTTACTCGGCGCAGCCTGGGAGCCCGGTCCGCGCCTATAGCCTGCGCGTTAATCACCCGCTGGATGTGGACGGCGTCCGGGTGTTCCTGATCGGTCACGGCTACGCACCGGAGTTCCGGGTGACCGACGGCACCGGGCACGTCGTCTTCAACGATGCGGTGCCTTTCATCCCTATCGAGCAGGCCGGGCTCACCTCCGATGGCGTGATCAAGGTTCCGGACGCCGGTCCGCGGCAGCTCGGTTTTGCCGGAGTCTTCCTGCCGACCATGGTCAACGTGGGCGGCAGCCTGCAGTCGGTGTTCCCCGCGGCCCTCAATCCCAGGGTCAGCCTGCTCGCCTACGCCGGCAACCTCGGGATGAACTCGGGTCAGCCCCAGTCGGTGTATCAGCTGAACACCGCGAGCCTGCACCGGCTGCCGGTGGCGCCGGATCCGCTGGCGGCCGGGCAGTCGATGAAGCTGCCAGGCGGCGCCGGAACCATTACCTTTACCGGCTACCGGCAGTGGATCAGCCTGGCCATCACCTACGACCCCGGCCAGCTGCCTGCTCTGCTGTCCGGCGTCGCGGCGCTAGCCGGCCTGTTGCTGTCGTTCCTGGTCAGGCGGCGCAGGGTGTTCGTGCGTGCCTACGCCGGCGCGGCCGGGAGCACGGTGGTCGACCTGGGCGGCCTCGCCAGGTCCGACGCGGCCGGCGGCTTCGAGACCGAGTTCGCCGGGCTGGCCGGAGAGCTCAGCGAGGCACACGACGGCCGCCATCTAGTGACCCAGGCGGACGAGACCGCGGATAGCCCGGGCCGGACGGAGCAGGAGTTCCCTGACGCCCTGGCGGGCCAGCGGCAAGCCGGCCAGGCGGCAAACCGGTCCAGCGATCCATCCGCATCTAGCAACCGCGATCCATCCCTTCGCGCCGAAGAGGGGGAATGAGGTTTCAGTGCCTGTCAACACGGGATTGGCCGACATCAGTAACGTTCTGCTGCTGTCCACGGTCGTCTTCTACGCGCTCGCAATGCTCTCCTACGCGTGTGACTTCGCCTTCGGGCGCAGGCCCGCCGTAGCCGCTGCCGCCGTGGGGGCCCGGGTTCCTGAACTCGTGGGCGCGGCGTCCGCTGCCCCGGCCGCGAACTCGGCGGTCAGCCCGCCGGGCCCGCCGGGCGGCCTGCCCGCCGGACAGGCTCGCCGGCCCGCCGGGTTCTGGGTACGGCTAGCGTTCACGCTCACCTGCATCGGCCTGGCCGCCCACGTCACCGGCATCCTCACCCGCGGCATTTCTGAGCACCGCGTGCCGTGGGGCAACATGTACGAGTTCATCACCGCGATCACCTGCATGGCGGTGATAGTTCTCGTCGTCATGGCCGTCCGGTACCACGCCTACTACATGGGCCTGTTCGTCCTGGTCCCCGTGGTGTTCGCGCTCGGCCTGGCCGTCACGGTCATCTACACGCCAGCCGGCGCGCTAGTGCCCGCCCTGCAGTCCTACTGGATCGCGATCCACGTGACAGCGATGATTATCGCCAGCGGCCTCTACACGGTCGGTGCCGTGGTTACGGTGATGTACCTGGCTGTCGACAGGCATCAGCGGCGGGCAGCGGCCGGCCTGCCGTCCGCGATCGGCGGGATCGTCCAGCGCCTGCCGAAACCCGTCGTGCTGGACCGGCTCTCCTACCGGAGCATCCTGTTCGCGTTCCCGGTGTGGACGTTCGGCATCATGGCGGGGGCGATCTGGGCCGACCAGGCATGGGGCCGGTACTGGGGCTGGGACCCGAAGGAGACCTGGTCCTTTATCACCTGGGTGGTATACGCGGGCTTCCTGCACGCGCGGGCGACGGGCGGCTGGCGCGGACGGCGCGCGGCCTACATTCAGCTCGTCGGGTTCGCCTGCCTGATGTTCAACCTGGTCGGGGTGAATCTCTGGGTTACCGGGCTGCACTCCTACGCTGGCCTGGGCTGAGCTCCCCAGGCCGGGACGCCCCGCGGAGTCAGGCGTCGTTGTCCGCCTCGCGCTCGCCGCGGATCCTGCGGGCTAGCTCCTGCAGGAACTCTGGGTCATCGTCGGGCCCGAGCGGGCGCCGGGAGCCGGGCCGCGCGGCGTAGGCCACGATGGCATCAAGGTCATGCTCGCCAGTCCGGCCGGCGGGGTGTCTCCGGTACGCCTCCTGCTGCCGGAGGCCCCGAAGGGCAGCCAGGTGGCCGTGCACCAGGGGCGCCTGCCAGCTCCGCGATGGCCGGCCTGCCAGTAGCCATGCGACGCCGCCGACTACGGAGAGCGAGACGATCAGGAGCATCCAGGTTCTTTTGTTCAGGGTGCGAATTGCGAAGTGCGGCGTGCGGGCGACATCGATCAGGCAGGGCACCACGAAACCGACTGTGAACAGGGCAAACAGCAGGCCGATGAGCAACATGGCCGAAGCCTAGCTGCTCCCGTGCCGGACTCGTCAGAGAATCGGCCTAGTCATCAGGGCAAACTCTGACTGACCGTAATTAGTCACGCTGAGCGACCTAACATGACGGTTGTGCGGATTCGTCATAGCCTGGCGGCCTGACGCGATCCCAGGGAGTGCATGACATGCGGCTGCGGCTACTTGATCGTGTCCGGCGCTCCCTCAAGCGCGGGCCGCCACGGACCAGTGAGCCCGGCGATGCTGGCCCGGCCCGGCCAGCATCAGCCGGCGGGCCGGCCAGCGTGCCTGGCTGGGTCGGCAGTCACCGTAGAGGCGCGCCGCCGCGGCTTGTGCTGCCGGGCGATGGTCCGGGCGGCCGAACCGTGCGCGGCCCCGCGCAGCAGGCCGGCGATGAACCGCGGGCCGCCGGTGGCCCCGGGCCCGGCACCCGCGGCCGTCCGGCCGGACCGACCGGGTCCTCCCTGTCTGCCGGGAGCCGGGCCTCGCTGTCTGCCGGGAGCCGGGCCGCGCCGCGCCGGTGGGGAGTGGCCCGGGCGGCGGTGCGAACCGCGCCGGACGCTCCCGTGGCGAGAGCCGGCCAGGCCGCACGCCACGCAGCCACGGGCCAGCCGGGTATAGGCCAGCCGGGTGCGGGCCAGCCAGGTGCGGGCCACGGAATCGCGGGCAATGGCGCGGGCCGTGCCGCGGCTGCGAGCGCCGCCCGCGAGGCGGCAGCTGCTGCGAAGCCACCCTGGTATGAGATAGCGCACAGCAACCGGACTGCGGCGGGCCGCAGGCACTGCGGCCCGCTCGAGGAGGTGGTCCGCCGGGAATGGGCGCTGGACGCGGTCCCGCCGCCAGAGGCCGTGATCGCCATCGACCGGCTGGCTGAGCTGCCGCAGCTGATCAAGGAGAAGCTGGCGGCAGGCCTCGACGCGATTCATGTCGGGCCCGGCGGTGTTCCCGACCTTGATGACATGGCCCGGCTGAGCGGCGTTCCGCTGCCGTCCGGACGCGCGACCTGGGATGCGTGCGCGGGCGCCTATGGCGAGCGGAAGATCATCGTAGGTTCCCGGCCGTCCCCGAGCCCGGACGTCATGTGTCACGAGATCGGGCACGCCCTGGACGACATCGACGGCACCGTCGATGAGTGGCAGTCTGACTCGGCCGATTTCCGCGCCCTTTACGACCGGTGCCTGCCGTACGTGGTCAGCGACTTCCACCAGCAGCGCGGAATCCTCGGCCGCCGGGAGTTCTTCGCGGACGCTTTCGCCGCGATCGCGTCCCGCCAGCGTCCCGCCCTGGTAGACATGGTCGGCGGGGACACGAGGGCGGCGCTGGACGTCATGCTCTACTTCAACGTGCGATATGGCATCTAGGGTGGTCAGGCGATGCAGGTAATACGGCTACCTAACGGCAACCTGATGGTTCCGGAGTCCGCGATCAGCGGTGACGGACAGTTGATGAGTGATGCGTATGTCGAGATCGGCCCGGATGACTCGGACTATGCGCGGCTCGCAGAGCGGGCGATAACCCAGGAGGAGCTTGAGGAACGACGCAAGCGCTGGCAGGAGGGGGATGAGCCGCTGCGCAGGCAGTTCCTCGACTATCTCGCCCGTGGCGGTGGCCGGGCTGGCACGCACGGCACCGGAGAGGACCGCTAGCCCGCGTAGGTGAGCGCCGTCAGCCGCCGGAAGCGAACGCCGCTCACCCTTACCTGGTTCGCTGCTGCGTCACACGACTGTAACCGCGGCAGCACCTGCGTCGCCGCTGAGCAGGGCCCTCACCTCAGACTCGCGGAACCGCCGGTGTCCCCCGGGCGTGCGAATGCTGCTGATGCGACCAGAGGCCGCCCAGCGGGTGACAGTCTTCGGGTCGACGCGAAACAGGGCAGCGACCTCTCCGGGGGTGAGCAGGCGCTCACTGTTGCCGTCCATTTAGGTACCCCTCCTCGTCTCCATAGGAGCTTGTCCTAAGTGTGGCGACAAACATAGTTTTTCTCCTTAGATTCCGTAAAATCTGGTCTGAGAAATCTCATGGCTGCCTCTCAGTACGGCGACGCAGACCCTCCGTGACGAGCCGCGGCCCTGGCCGCAGGGGACAGGCCAGCGGAACTGGCGTCGGCGCGCCCGGCGAACGGGGTCCTCGAGTTAGGCCCCGGCGCCCCGGTGCCCTGGCGCGTAACGACCGGTTATTGCGTGCTCACTTGCCGGCCGGGCGGAGCCGGCGTCCATCCGCCGCGGCCTGCCGTGGCGCCCGAGGCCGTCGAGACCTTCCCCAGGTTCCCCGGCAGCAGCGCGACCAAGGTGGCGATGGCGGCGGCCAGGCACGGCCTGGGACGCTGCCGTTATTTCCCGGACCGGCGAGGATCAATTCGGCCGGTTAGCTGCCCTCCGGGATGATCCGGCTAGGTGGCCACGGCGCCTTTGTGCCAGCCGTTAGTGGGCTGCCCATGCCCGTGACCTTCGGCGAGGCATTCCCGCCGGATCATTTCCCGATCTGGTCCTACCGTTATCCCAGGGCCCCTGATCTGAAGGTCCGGCCGGACGGGCTACCTGTGGATCCGATCCCGCCGGCCAGCGGCTACCGGCCCTCGGGACGGGCCTGTCCGCCGCGCCGCGCGGCCTGTGCAGTCGCCCGCAGGGCCGGGGTCGCCGCGTCGGGTGAATTCCCCGGCGAGCTTGGAAAATACAGCGGGACGGGGCTGTACAGTCCGGCTGCCTGATGAGCATGGCGTTCCCAGCTCGTACAGTGGATCAGTGCCGGAACTCGTTGCTATCGACGAAATACGCGCGGCTGCGGGCCGGCTCGCCGGAGTGACGCTCAGAACTCAGCTCGTGCCATTCCCCCGGGCTGACCCCGGGCTCCTGCTGAAACCGGAGTCACTGCAGCCCACCGGCTCATTCAAGCTGCGCGGCGCCTACGCGGCGATCAGCGCCCTCACCGCCGAGCAGCGCCAGCGCGGCGTGGTGGCACATTCAAGCGGGAACCACGCGCATGCCGTCGCTTACGCAGCCGCCCTGCTCAAGGTCCCGGCGACCGTAGTGGTCCCCGCCAGCGCACCGCAGATCAAGGTCGCAGCCGCTCGTGAGCTTGGCGCCCAGGTCGTCAGCTGCGAGCCCGGCCTTCCGGCGCGGATCGCCGCGACTCAGGATCTGGCCGACCAGTTCGGCTACACCGTCATCCCGCCCTTCGAGCACCGCGTGGTGATCGCGGGCCAGGGCACGATCGGGCTTGAGATAGCCGCCGACTGCCCGGACGCGGACCTGATCCTCTGCCCGGTCAGCGGCGGCGGGCTGATCTCCGGCATCGCGGCTGCCGCCGCGGCGCTGCTCCCCCGCGCGAAGGTCGTCGGCGTGGAGCCCGAGCTGGCCGCCGACGCACGTGATTCGCTGCGAGCGGGCCGCCGGGTCGCCTGGCCAGCGGCCGATACGCAGCGCACGATCGCCGACGCGCTGCGGGTCGAGCAGGTGGGGGAGCTACCGTTGCGGCACATACTGCGCCAGGTGCACGACATCGTGACGGTATCGGAGGACGAGATCCGCGAGGCCATGCGGCGGCTCGCGCTGCAGGCCCGGCTCGTCGCCGAGCCGGGCGGCGCGGTGGCGGTGGCCGCGTGCCTGTTCCGCAGCGCCCAGCTGCCAGCCGCCGCGAGGCGGGTCGCGGTCCTGTCCGGCGGGAATGTCGATCCGGCCCTGCTGGCAGAGGTGCTTGGCGGTCCGCAGCTGGACTGCTAGGCCGTCGCACCGCAGACCGGTACACCGAATACCCTGGCCTTACTATGCGCGCGACATTCGCCTACACCTCAGCGAGGATCCTCATCTTCGTGCTCTCGCTGATTCTGCTCTACCTGGCCGGCGCCAGAGGGCTGCTCCTGATCGGCCTGGCCCTCGTGATCAGCGGCATCGTCAGCTTCGTGCTGCTGTCCCGGCAGCGTGACGCCATGTCGTCGGCACTGGCGACCAGGATCGGCAGTTTCCGCAGCCGCCTTGACGAGGGCGCCAAGGCAGAGGATGACGACTAACCGCAGGCGAGGCAGCCGAGGACGATGACCAGGCCGACGGCATCCGCGTGCCTGATCCGTGATCCGGTAAAGCTGGGTGTGCCGGAGCGCCCTGGGTTTACCGGATCACGGAATTACGCCGTGACCCGTGGCATCAGCTAGCGGGCAGCCAGCCGCCAGATGTGAGCAGGCTGAGCACCGTGTCGGTGGCCTCCGCCCGGCTCATGGCCGAAGTGTCGAGGGTCAGCTCGGCGTCCGCGGGCTCCTCGTAGGGGTCGGAGATCCCGGTGAACTGCCCGATGAGGCCGGCTCGCGCTTTCGCGTACAGGCCCTTGCGATCCCGCGCCTCGCAGACCTCGACCGGAGTCGCCACATGGATCAGCAGGAAGTCGCCCACCTCGGTGACCATCTCCCGGACCCTGGCCCGCGCGGCAGCGAACGGCGCGATCGGCGCGCAGATGGCGATCCCGCCGTGGCGGGCGATCTCGGCCGCGACAAAGCCGATCCGCGCGATGTTCAGGTCCCGGTCGGCCCTGGAGAAGGTCAGGCCCGCCGAGAGCAGTTGCCTGACCAGGTCGCCGTCGAGCAGTGAGACCCGCCGGCCGCCGCGCTCGGCCAGCGCGTCCCGCAGGTCCCTGGCGATGGTGGACTTGCCGGACCCGGAAAGGCCGGTCAGGAACAGCACGAAACCTCGCTCGGCCCGGGGCGGCCTGGCCCGCCGCAACTCCCGCGTGACCGCCTCCGGCGTGAACCAGTCCGGCACCTCGGCGCCGGCGTCCAGCAGATCGCCCAGCTCACCGGGAGACAACTCGTCGCGCTCTGTGCCGGCCTCGATGAGTGTCAGCGGCCGCCAGACCTCGGCGCGCGGGTCATAGGCCCAGGTACCGACCGTCAGCACCGGGATGACCGGCCGGAGGCCGGCCGCGGCGCCATCGCTTCGACCGTCGACCGCGCCACCCGGGGCTTTGGACCGGCTGCCAGCGCCGCTCGACATCAGGACGACCGTGCCGTTCCCCGGGCCGGCAGTCGCGCCGCTGGTGGTGACGGCCGGCCCGATCGCCGGGTCGGCGGGGTCGGCCATCAGGTGCGTCGCGCCGTAGGCGGCCGCGACGATGGCCCGGGCTGCCAGCTCGCGGGCCGGGCCGTTGCCCGGCCCTGGCGGGCGGGCGGCCATCGGCACCGGGACGACAAGGGTGCCGGCCGGAAGGCTGGTCTGCGCCGCTGCGAGCACGGCGCGAACCAGCACTTCCGGCCGGGAGACGACGTCGGCCGGGCCGGCGATTAGCGGCAGCAGCAGCAGCCGGGCCTTCAGCTGCCCGGCCACATGGCGGAGCTGGCCGATCTGGCGGCGGTGCAACGGCCCGCGCGTGGCCATGGCCAGCACCGGCCCGTCACCCGCCTGCGCAAGCTGGGCGCTTACCTGCGCGGGCGTCCGCATCAGCCGCCGGAACGGCCCGTGCTCGATCGCCCGGTGGCCGATGACCGGGCCGCCCAGCCGGACCAGGCCCCCGCCATCGGGCAGGCCCCCGCCATCGGGCAGCCCGGTGCGCTCGGCGATCTCCAGCACCGCGAGCGGGGCTCCCTCGGGATCGGCCAGCACCACGCGGCCGGCCTCCGGCGAAACCGTGTCGGCGGACACCTCGAGGGTCACCAGGATCGGCCACGGTGTCCCGTCGGCAAGCGTCCCGGCCTGGCTGACTGCCGCGACGTCGGCTTCGCCCATGAATCCGGTCAGCGGCGCGAACGCCCCAGACAACAGCAGCTCCAGGTCCCCGAGCTGGTACTCGTCCAGGGTCAGCGAGGGCAGCCCAGCCACGAGGGGGGACAGGCCAGCCTGCGCCTCAGCACTCACGTCAACCTCCGTCCGGCACGGCGCCGCTCCGCACGCACAATGTCCGCTCCACAGTGCACCCGGTGACCGTGAGAAGCCCTATCAAGCTGTCAGGGCATGCCTGAGGCTACACGGGAAGCGACGGCGAGGGCATCCGGGCAAACGCAGGCAGGGGCGGCGGACTCACAGCACTCGGGCGAACCGGTCCTCCGGCTTGCGGATCACATAGCGCAGCTCGTCATGGCTCCAGGTGAGCTTCGATCTCGACAGCAGCGCCACCAGCTTGCGGGCCAGCAGCAGCCCGGGCGGCTTGCGCCGGCCGGCGAGCGTGTTCAGTGCCTGCCGCTGGGCGATCACCAGCCCGCGGCGCAGCACGTACGACTGGATGCCGCGGCCCGATACCAGCGGCTCATAGACGGCCGGGTACGGACCGGGCTGGCCGGGTGCCACACCGCGCCAGACCAGCGCCCGCAGCGCTGCGGGGAGCTTGCGATCGAGGAAGCCCGCGGCGCAGTCCCGGTCCCTGATCTGGAGCAGCAGCAGGCCGCCCGGCTTGACGGCGTCCACGAACCTGTCCAGCACCAGTTCGGCGTTGCGGATCCGGTCCAGCAGCAGTGCGCAGACCGCGATATCGAAGGAGCGCGGCGGCAGCGGCACCGTTCGCAGGTCACCCAGGGTGCAGGCACGGCCGTCGTCGCGCACGCTGAGGGCCGCCCTGACCACGTCGACGTCATCGTCGATCAGGCTCACGGCCAGATCGCAGCCGCCGGCCCGGAGCCTGTCCACATCCAGCGCGTCGCCGCCTGTCGCGCAGCCGGCCAGCAGCACGGCGACCGGCTGCCCGGGCCGCCCGGCAGCGTAACCCTGCACGCTGCGGGTGAACAGCTCAGGGCCGGCGCCGTCAGGTGCCCGGGCCGGCAGCGCCGCCAGCCCGGCGGGATGCAGCCTGCCATCAGGGCCTATGCGGTGCCGGCCCGGCCGCTCCAGACTGGCCTGCGCGACGCCGCCCATTCCAGGTTCGCTTGGCTTCATCACGGATCCAAATCGTAGCCCTCCGAATACCTTAAGTAGCTACAATGCGTCCGCGGCGCGGCGGGCGCGTCCGCGGCGCGGGTGCCTGGCGCCGGCGGCGCGGGCATCGGGGCGTCGTCCGCAGCGCTGGTCCCGGGCCGGCGCAAGTCAGGCCTCGGCAGTTCGGCCCGCTGGCGTCCGCAGTGCGGGTGGCTGGCCCGTAAGCTTAGAGATATCCTGCGGCCCGGCCCAGTAGGCGATCTCCGGGGCTAACTTCGGGCATCAAGCGCCGGGCGCCGGAGTTTCGCGCTGTCTACCCAGGGATGCAATGAGCCTCGCCGGCCTGCTGGAGATTATCGCCGATGACCCGCAGCTGCGGCATGCGCTGGATGAGGCTGGCCAGCCCGCAGCCGGCGGGGCCGACCTCACCGCGCCGCCCGCGCTGCGGCCGCTGCTGACCGCCGCGCTGGCCGCCCAGGTCCCCGGCCGGTTCGTGCTGGCCGTCACGGCCACCGTCCGGGAAGCCGAGGACCTCACGGCCGCGCTGGGCTCGCTGCTGCCCGAAGGCGCCGCCGCCTGCTTCCCGCCGTGGGAGACGCTCCCGCACGAGCGCTTGTCGCCGCAACCGGACATCTCCGGCCAGCGACTCGCGGTGCTGCGCAGGCTCGCCCACCCCGACCCGGCCGATCCGATGACGGGCCGGCTCACCGTGGTGGCCGCGCCGGTCCGCAGCGTCCTGCAGCCGATCGTCGGCGGCCTCGGCGAGCTTGCGCCGGTAACGCTGCACGCCGGCGACACCGCTGATTTCGATGACGTCCTGACCAGGCTGGTCGAGATCGGCTACGCCCGTGCCGAGACAGTGGAACGCCGCGGCGAGCTGGCCGTCCGCGGCGGCATTCTGGATGTCTTCCCGCCCACCGAGCAGCACCCGGTGCGGGTCGAGTTCTGGGGCGACACCGTCGAGGAGATCCGTTATTTCAAGGTCGCCGACCAGCGGAGCCTGGGAGTTGCCGAGGGCGGACTGTGGGCGGCGCCCTGCCGCGAGCTGCTGCTCACCCCGGCCGTGCGGGAGCGCGCCAAGGAGCTGGCGGCGATCCATCCCGGACTGTCAGACATCCTCGGCAAGATGGCCGATGGCATCACCTCCGAGGGCATGGAGGCGTTCGCCCCGGTGCTCGCCGAGCGGATGGACCTGCTGCTGGACTACGTGCCCGCCGGTGGCTGCGTGCTGGCCTGCGACCCGGAGCGGATCAGGGCCCGCGCCGCCGACCTGGTCGCCACCAGCCAGGAGTTCCTGGCCGCCTCCTGGGTGAATGCGGCCGTCGGCGGCCAGGCCCCGATCGACCTGGGGGCAGCCGCGTTCCGGCCGATCGCCGAGATTCGCAGTGCTGCGGCGGACCTCACGCTGCCATGGTGGACGATCACGCCGTTTACCTCGGAAGACCAGGGCGTAACGGATGACCGCGCGGAACTGCCGGCCGGCGAGCCTGACCTGGTCGCGCGGACTGACGGGCGATCATCGTTCCGGCTGGATGCGAACCCGGCGGATGCCTATCGCGGCGATACCGCGCGCGTGATCGCGGACGTCCGCCGGTGGCTGGCGCTCAACTGGCGTGTCGTCCTGGTCACCGAGGGGCACGGCCCGGCGCAGCGGCTCGCCGAGCTGCTGCGCGGCGAGGACGTGGGGACGCGGGCCGGTGATCTGGACCGGCCGCCGGAAGCGGGGATCGCGCAGGTATCCACCGGGATGCTCGAGCACGGCTTCAGCTGGCCGTCGGCGCGGCTCGCCGTGCTGTCCGAGGCCGACCTGGCCGGCCAGCGGACCGGCGGCGGTCCCGGCGCGACCCGGATGCCGAGCAGGCGGCGCGCCGGCATCGACCCGCTGCGCCTGTCGGCGGGCGACTACGTGGTACACGAGCAGCACGGCGTCGGCAGGTACCTGGAGATGACCAGCCGCACCATTCAGGGCGCGACCAGGGAGTACCTGGTCATCGAGTACGCGCCGAGCCGGCGCGGCCAGCCGCCCGACCGCCTGTACCTGCCGACCGATCAGCTGGACGAGGTGACCAGGTACACCGGCGGCGAGGCGCCTGCGCTGCACCGGCTGGGCGGCGCCGACTGGGCCAAGACCAAGGGCCGGGCCCGTAAGGCGGTCCGGGACATCGCCGCCGGGCTGATCCAGCTGTACCAGGCGCGGATGGCCTCGCCGGGGCACGCGTTCGGCCCGGACACGCCCTGGCAGCGCGAGCTCGAAGACGCCTTTCCCTACGTGGAGACGCCCGACCAGCTCGCCGCCGTCGATGAGGTCAAGCGGGACATGGAACGCCCGGTCCCCATGGACCGGCTGATCTGCGGCGACGTCGGTTACGGCAAGACCGAGATCGCGGTGCGGGCGGCGTTCAAGGCAGTGCAGGACGGCAAGCAGGTCGCCGTGCTCGTCCCGACCACCTTGCTGGTCGGCCAGCACACCGCAACGTTCAGCGAGCGGTACGCGCCGTTCCCTGTGGTGGTCAGGCCGCTGTCCCGGTTTCAGTCGGCCGCCGAAGCCGCCGATACCCTGGCCGGCCTGGCCGAGGGCAAGGTCGACGTGGTGATCGGCACGCACCGGCTGCTGTCGCAGGAGACGTCCTTCGCCAGCCTCGGGCTGGTGATCATCGATGAGGAGCAGCGCTTCGGGGTCGAGCACAAGGAGTTCCTGAAGCGGATGCGCACCCAGGTCGACGTGCTGGCCATGTCGGCCACGCCCATCCCGCGCACGCTGGAGATGGGCCTGTCCGGGATCAGGGAGATGTCCACCATCCTGACCCCGCCGGAAGAGCGCCACCCGGTGCTGACCTCCGTCGCGCCGTATGACGAGAAGCAGATCGGCGCGGCGATCCGGCGCGAACTGCTCCGCGACGGCCAGGTCTTCTTCGTGCATAACAGGGTCTCCTCGATCAACCGGGTTGCCGCCAGAATCGGCGAGCTGGTGCCCGAGGCGCGGGTGGCGGTCGGGCACGGCCAGATGAACGAGCACACCCTCGAGAAGGTCATGGGGGAGTTCGTCGAGCGCCGCTGCGACGTGCTGGTGTCGACGACGATCGTGGAGTCGGGGCTGGACATCCCGAACGCCAACACCCTGATCGTCGACCGGGCCGACGCCTACGGGCTGCCCGACCTCCACCAGCTGCGCGGCCGGGTCGGGCGGGGCAGGGAGCGCGGCTACGCGTACTTCCTCTATCCGCCGGAGAAGCCCCTCACCGAGACCGCGCACGAGCGGCTCGCGACGATCGCCCAGCACACCGAGGTCGGCGCGGGCATGTACGTCGCGCTCAAGGACCTGGAGATCCGCGGGGCCGGGAACTACCTCGGCGGCGAGCAGTCAGGGCACATCGCCGCGATCGGATTCGACCTGTACGTGCGGATGATCGGCGAAGCCGTCAGCGAGCTGCGCGGTGACGGCCCGGCCGAGCGGCCCGAGGTGCGGATCGAGCTGCCGGTCGACGCGCACATCCCGCACCAGTATGTGCCGGGGGAGCGGCTCCGGCTTGAGGCCTACACCCGGATCGCCGCCATCGACTCCGACGCTGACATCACCGCGGTCGCCGATGAGCTGGCCGACCGGTACGGCCCGCTGCCCGAGCCGGTGCGCAACCTGCTGGCGGTGGCCGCGCTGCGGTCCAGGGCGCGTAAGGCCGGCCTTACCGACATCACTCAGCAGGGCAACCATGTCCGGTTCTCGCCGGTGGTGCTGCCCGAGTCCCGCCAGGTCCGGGTTGAGCGGCTGTACCCGAGGACGCTACTCAAGGCAGCGGTGCGTACGATGCTCGTACCGGTGCCGAAGGCGGATGGCCGCGCGCGGCCGGGATCGGCGGGCGGCCGGACGGGTTCCGGGCGGGCCGGCCCGTCGTCCGCGGTGTCCATCGGTGCACCGTCGTTGCGCGACCAGGAGCTACTCGCCTGGACCGGGGAACTCATCGAGCAGGTGCTCGGCGGGATCTCGCCCGCAGCGAAGGACGGTGCCCCGAAGGACGGTGCCGCGCCGGACGGGGCCGAAGGGTAGGGTCGCGAAGGATCCGGCCGGCCGTGATCCGGCGCCGCCGGGCCGGGCAGTAAGCGTGAGGAGGAACGTCGACGTGCTCCGCACCTCGATGAAGCTGGGCGCGGCCGTGCTCGCCGCTGGCATCGCGGTGGCCGGCTGCGGACCCGTGCAGATGGGCGCGGCCGCGATCTTCGGCAGCCAGCGGATCTCCGCCGCAACCCTCTCGGACCAGGTGGCCAACCTGAACGCTGGCTACCAGCAGTACAAGAGCAAGATCCAGCTGCAGTATCCGGTGTCGCAGATGCCCCAGCAGGCGCTCGGCTGGCTGGTCAGGTTCCGGGTGCGGGACGCGCTGGCCGCCCGGCAGAACATCACGGTTACCAATGGTGACGTGCAGACCGCACTGGCCGAGATCAACGCGCAGATCCGCCAGGGCGGCGGTACGGCCACGCTGCCTGAGCTCGCAGTCGCCAACGGGCTGCCGCCGGACCTGATCACGGACCTGGGCAGGTACCAGGCGATCGAGAACGCGGTGATCGCCGGCCTGGATGGCGGCAAGCTGCCCACCAAGCAGGCAGCCCTGCAAACACTGCAGACCAGGTTCAACGTCGTCCAGTGCCGGGCCTCCAAGAGCCTGGGCATCAAGATCAACCCCCAGTTCGGCGCGCTCGACTACGGCCAGCTCAGCATCGTGTCCGCGCCCTCCTCGCTGTCCGCGGCCGAGCCCGCGTCCCCGTCGGCCAGCGCCTCAGCGAAGCCGCAGCTGACGCCGCCCTGCTAAGAGACGGGACGGACACCGCCGTGACGCAAGACCCTCAGCACCCTCGCCACCCCCAGCACCCGGTGGCCGCTGCAGCCGCGCCTCGCCCCGCACAGGCGAGCCCGGGCGGCGCGGTCAGCCCAGGCGAGCCGGTCTACTCAGACGAGCCGGTCTACTCAGACGCGCCGGTCAGCCCGGGGATACGGCTGCTCGACCTGGTGGCCGTGATGGACCGGCTGCGCATCGAGTGCCCGTGGGACGCCAAGCAGACACATGAGTCGCTGGCTCCTTACCTGCTGGAGGAGACCTACGAGGCGCTGGAGGCGCTAGAGGGCGGCGATCCCGCTGCCCTGCGCGAGGAGCTCGGGGATGTCCTGCTGCAGGTCCTCTTTCACGCCCGCGTCGCGGCCGAGCGCGCTGACGGGACCGGCTACACGATCGATGATGTGGCCGATGGCATCGCCACCAAGCTGGTGCGCAGGCACCCGCACGTGTTTGGCGACGTGACCGTCGCGGGAGCTGGTGAGGTCAAGCAGAACTGGGACGCGATCAAGGCCGCTGAGCGCGAGGCGGCCGGGGGCGGCCCTGGCTCGGCCCTGGACGGTGTGCCGTTCGGTCAGCCTGCGTTGTCGCTGGCCGCCCAGCTGCAACGCCGCGCCGAGCGGGCCGGCGTCCCGCAGGATCTGGCCGACCTATCCACTACATCCCATGATCCGGTAAGTTCCGGTGCCGAATCCGGCCCGGATCTTACGCAATCGTCCGTCAGCGAGGTTGGCGCGGAACTGTTCGCGCTGGTGGCCAGGGCATCTGAGGCCGGACTCGACCCGGAACTCGAGCTGCGCGCCGCCGCCCGCGCCTACCGCGACCGCGTCCTGGCCTGGGAGCACGTCCGGCCGGAGGCCCGATGACCGCGACTTGTGCCTAGTCCGGACTGCCTCTCGCTCACATTCACGGCGGGCATGGCCGGGGCCCCGCCAGCCTGCTGCTCGCGGAACTCCGCTGGCCAGCCCGCGTCATATCCGGCAATATGCACGGGCTGGCCGGGCATAAGGCAGCGCCATCGCCGCCGGCGGCCTGGCTTTCCTGTCGCGCCGATGACCAGCAGGTAAGGATCCGGCGTGGCCGCTGCGCCCCCTGGAGCCGATTCCACTAGGCTCCAATGCGGACATGTCGTCTCCGTTATCGTCTGTCATCGCAATGTCGGGAGTCTGAAGTTGGCCGCTATCGAAGCTATTCATGCCCGGCAGATCCTCGACTCGCGCGGCAATCCCACCGTCGAGGTAGAGGTCGTGCTCGATGACGGCACCCTCGGCCGGGCCGGGGTGCCCAGCGGGGCGTCGACCGGCGCGTTCGAGGCCGTTGAGCTACGTGATGGCGGACCGGAATATGGCGGTAAGGGCGTCACCAAGGCTGTCCGGGCGGTGACTGAAGAGATTCAGCCGGCCCTGCTCGGCTATGACGCCGATGACCAGCGCCTGATCGACCAGGCCCTGATCGACCTGGACGGGTCGCCAGATAAGTCCAGGCTCGGCGCGAATGCGATCGTCGGCGTCAGCCTGGCGGTAGCGCGAGCCGCGGCCGAGTGGGCGCGGCTGCCGCTGTTCCGTTATCTCGGCGGCCCGAACGCGCACGTCCTGCCGGTACCGATGATGAACATCCTCAACGGCGGCGCGCATGCCGACAGTAATGTCGACATCCAGGAGTTCATGATCGCGCCAGTCGGCGCCGGAACGTTCACCGAGGCGGTGCGGTGGGGAGCGGAGACCTATCACGCCCTGAAGTCGGTACTCAAGCAGCACGGGCTGAACACCGGCGTCGGCGACGAGGGCGGCTTCGCCCCCGATCTCGAGCACAACAAGGCGGCCCTCGACCTGATCGTCGAGGCCATCGGCAAGGCCGGCCTGGTGCCCGGCCAGGACGTCGAGCTCGCGATAGACGCGGCCGCCAACTCGTTCGCTGCCGACGGCGGGTACCGGTTCGAGGGCAGCCAGCGCAGCGCGGCCGAGATGACCACGATCTACGCGGACTGGCTCGACAGCTACCCGCTGGTGTCGCTGGAGGACCCGCTGGCGGAGGAGGACTGGAAAGGCTGGCAGGAGCTGACCGCGGCTCTCGGCGAGCGCGTGCAGGTAGTGGGCGACGACCTGTTCGTCACCAATCCCGAGCGGCTGCGCCGCGGGATCGCGGCGGGATCAGCCAACTCGCTGCTGGTCAAGGTCAACCAGATCGGCACCTTGACCGAGACCCTGAACGCGGTTGCGCTAGCCCACCGGGCCGGCTTCAGCTGCCAGATCAGTCACCGGTCCGGCGAGACGGAGGACACGACGATCTCCGACATCGCGGTGGCGATCAACTGCGGCCAGATGAAGACGGGTGCGCCCTGCAGGTCTGAGCGGGTCGCCAAATACAACCAGCTGCTCCGGATCGAGGAGCTGCTGGGCGACGCGGCATCCTACGCGGGGCGGGCGGCCTTCCCGCGGTCGGCGGCCGGCGGCCGATGAGGGCACCGGCGGAGCCTCGCCCCGCCCAGCCGGAGACGGCCCGGTTCACCGGCCGGGCCGCGCTCCTCGCGGTGGTGGTCTGCGCGATCGCGCTGAGCCTGGCCTATCCGGTCCGCGAGTACATCGCCCAGAGCCGTCAGATCAGCCAGCTGGAAGCGCAGCGGCAGGGGATCACGGCGCAGGTGAGCGGGCTTGAGGCCGAGCAGCGCCGGCTGACAAGTCCGGCCTACGTGCAGCAGCAGGCGCGCGACAACCTGCACATGTGCCTGCCCTCGCAGACCTGCTACGTGATCATCAACGCGGCCACGCCCGGCCGCCGGACCGCGCAGGCGCAGGCCGCCGCGCCCGCCTGGTACGAGCGGCTGTGGACGTCGGTCCAGCAGGCGGGCAAGGCCCCGGCCCGGTGACCCCGGGCGTCGCCGGCGCGGACCTGGCGGCGGTGGCGGCCCAGCTCGGCCGCCCGCCACGGGGCCTGCGTGCTGTTGCCCACCGGTGCCCCTGCGGGCTGCCCGACGTTGTCGAGACCGCACCGCGGCTGCCGGACGGCACGCCGTTCCCGACGCTCTACTATCTGACTTGTCCGCGTGCTACCGCCGCGGTCAGCCGGCTCGAGGCAGCGGGGGTGATGCGCGAGATGACCCGGCGGCTCGCCACTGAGCCAGACCTGCGACAGGCCTATACGCGGGCGCATCACGATTACCTGGCCAGGCGCGGCGAGACGGCGCTCCGGGCGGGCATCGAGCCGCTGCCGCCTGGCACCCAGAGCGCCGGAGGCATGCCAGACCGGGTGAAATGCCTGCACGCGCTGGTCGCGCAGGAGCTGGCTGTCCCCGGCGCGAACCGGCTGGGCCGCGAGGCTGCCCAGGCGGCGGGAGAATGGTGGCTCGCGGGCCCGTGCGTAGTGGCCGCCCCGGGCGAGGCGGCGAGCCGGTGACGGCGCGCGAGCCGGTCAGCGGGCCGGTGAACGGAACGGTGGGCGGCCCGCTGGAAGCCCCGGCCAGCAGGGCGGCGCCGGTGCGGGTCGCGGCGATCGATTGCGGTACCAATTCCCTGCGGCTGCTGATCGCGGATGTCGATCCGGCTAGCGGCGAGCTGGCCGACGTGGACCGCCGGATGGAGATCGTCCGGCTCGGCCAGGGCGTCGATGCCACCGGGCGCCTGGCCGCCGATGCGCTGGAGCGGACGTTTCGCGTGCTGTCGGAGTATGCCCTGGCTATCGAGGCCAGCTCCGCGCACGCGGTCCGGATGGTGGCGACCAGCGCGACCAGGGACGCCGCCAACGCCGATGAGTTCGTTCGCAGGGTGACCGGGATACTGGGCATCGCGCCTGAAGTCCTCACCGGTGACCAGGAGGCGGCTCTCGCCTTTACCGGGGCAACGGCGGAATTGGCACACCGAAACGACGGGCCCGCGCCGCCCTTCCTGGTGACGGACATCGGCGGCGGGTCGACCGAGTTCGTGATCGGCGCGGGCGCCCCCGCGGCCGGTGGCCAGCCCACGGCCATCTCCGTTGACATTGGCTGCGTCCGGCTGACCGAGCGCCACCTGCATTCCGATCCGCCCCTGGGCGCGCAGATCACGGCGGCGACCGCCGACATCGACGCGGCGCTGTCGGTCGTCGCAGCGAAGATACCGGTAACGAGCGCCCGTACCCTGGTGGGCCTGGCCGGTTCCGTGACCACGGTGGCCGCGATCGCCCTGGGGCTGCCACGTTATGACGCGGCCAGGACCCACCACGCCGTCATCAGCGCGAGCGACGTCAGCGCCGTCACCGCGGATCTGCTCGGACGCAGCCGCCTGGACCGCGCCAGCATCAGCGTGCTGCACCCGGGCCGGATCGACGTGATCGGCGCCGGCGCGCTCGTGCTCGACCGGGTGCTCGCCAGGTTCGGCTTCAGCGACGTGCTCGTCAGTGAGCACGACATCCTGGACGGCATCGCCTGGTCGGTGGCGGGCAGCGGCCCGCCGCCGTGACCGGTCCGGTGCCGCCCGGGGCGGGCTGGCCGGAGGATCCGGCGACGCCAGCGACCCCGGTCGCGGCTGATCCGGCCGCGGTCCGGGCACTGGCCGGCACCGCAGGGACACTGGCCGAGCTTTCCGCCCGGCAATCGGTCTGCCGCGCCTGCGCCAGGCTGGTCAGCTGGCGCGAGCAAGTGGCTGCTGAGAAGCGCCGGTCGTTCCGGTCCGAGCCGTACTGGGGCAGGCCAGTGCCTGGCTGGGGCGCCGGCCGGCCGCGGGTGCTGATAGCGGGGCTGGCGCCGGCTGCACATGGCGGCAATCGCACTGGCCGCATCTTCACCGGTGATCGCAGCGGTGATGTGCTCTTCGCATCGCTGTGGCGATGCGGGCTGGCTGCCCAGGCCACCAGCACCGCGGCAGGGGACGGACAGCGGCTCGATGCGGTGCGCATGGCCGCGGCCGTGCGGTGCGCGCCGCCTGCGAATAAGCCCTCGGTCACCGAGCGCGACACTTGCGCGCCGTGGCTGGCCGCCGAGCTCAGACTGGCCTGGGCGGACCTCCGCGTCATCGTCTGCCTCGGCCACTTTGCCTGGCAAGCACTATGGCCGCAGCTAGCTGTGCTCGCCGCGCCGGTGCCAGCACCGCGCCCTGCATTCGGGCACGGTGCCGAAGTGCTACTCGACCGGGCCACGGCCAGCGGCGAGCCGCTGCTCGTCCTGGGCTGCTATCACCCCAGCCAGCAGAACACCTTCACGGGCCGGGTCACCGACGCCATGCTCGACGCGATCTTCCTGCGGGCCCGCGCCCAGGCTGGCCTGTAGCGCCCGGGCGGTCAGGAACGATGCCCTTACAGAGCGTATGTACCGACCAGGCAATGGTTACTCGGCGTATCACGTGGATAGATCAAATTAATTAGATAGGTGTCATTGGGCGGGAATCGGACTCACTGTAATCCGTTAATCTAGAGTCAGCTGAACGGCGCGGGGTATCATCACTAAGCCCCCGTAGCCCAATGGAAGAGGCGGCCCCCCTAAAAGGGTCCCCAGTGTCGGTTCGAATCCGACCGGGGGTACGTCTGAGCGGCCAGGATGCCGCTTGCCGCGCTGTTCAGTGGCTGACTGTTCAGTCAGCCGACCGGGATTAGCGGCCGCCCGCGCCGCCCCGGTACGCCGGTTACGCCCGCTATGGCGCACTTGTGATCGGTCACGTATGCTCGCCATGGCTGGCGCGAATTACCGTTAAGTGGTTAGTGCAGTTGCATATTCCCGTGCATTAGACGATCCCGATGTTAGATTATGTATTGTCAACAATCGGTGGTCATCCGCCAGGGACACGATCAGCCGCTCGTATCGGGGCCGGCCCGGGTAATCGTGATCCTGACTATCACCCGCCGCTCACGCTGCATTGCGTCACGGTAGGCAGCCCAGTCGGGGTGCTCGCCGGCGACCCGCCGGTAGTAGTCGGTCAGCAGCTCCATCGCGTCCGGCAGGCGGACGATCTCGGCCGGTCCCTCGGCCTGGATCCACTCCCCGAAGAACCCGTCGTTCAGCACGCACAGCGATGCGTGCGGCTCGCGGGCCAGGTTCTTCGCCTTGACCGCGGTTTCCCTGGTGCTGATCAGCACCCGCCCGTCGTCGTCGACGGCGGCAGTTACCGGCGTGAGCTGCGGCCGGCCGTCGGCCCGCACGGTGGCCAGCACCGCGCGATGATGCACGCGCAGGAACTCCCTGGCGCGCTCTGGATCCACCTCAGGCGCGGTTCAGCCGGAGTCGGCGCTGCACCTCATATTCGTGCACGATCGCGCTGGCGTAGCCATGAGTCAGGCCGTGTTCGTCGGCCAGCCAGTGGGCGCGCTCCTCACAGCGCAAGAACGCAGGACCGGACTCAAGCCGGTGGAACCACTCTCGGAGATCGCGTCCGGTGACGGATGGAATGCGTGCGATGAGGTTTTTGTGCATCTCCGGAGAATGGATCAATGACAAGTGGCACCTCCAGGGTGAGTCCTCTTGCTGTCGAGACTGCACCACGCTCGGGCCCCTGACAACCCCTGAATGTCACCCGTCCGTAATGCCGTGTTTATCATCGGTCCAGCGCGGGCCGCCCGACCGCCAGAAGCTGACGAGCCGCTACCGACGCCGGGCGCGCCGCGCGCCAGCGTCACAACGCGCCGGCGTTACAGCAGGGTCAGGACAGGATCAGGACAGCCGCTCGAAGATCATCGCCATGCCCTGGCCGCCGCCCACGCACATGGTCTCCAGGCCGAAGGTCTTGTCGTGGAACCGCAGGCTGTTCAGGAGCGTCGAGGTGAGCCGGGCACCGGTCATCCCGAACGGGTGCCCGACCGCGATCGCCCCGCCGTTCACGTTGAGCTTGTCCAGGTCGATGCCGAGCTCCTGGTAGGACGGGATCACCTGGGCGGCGAACGCCTCGTTGATCTCGACGAGGTCGATGTCCGCGATGGTCATCCCGGCCCTGGCCAGCGCGCGCGTCGACGCCTCCACCGGGCCGAGGCCCATGATCTCCGGCGACAGCCCGCTGACGGCCGAGGCGACGATCCTGGCGATCGGGGTGAGCCCCAGTTCGGCAGCCTTGCGGTCGCTCATCACGACCACGGCTGCCGCGCCGTCGTTCAGCGCGCAGCAGTTGGCGGCGGTGACCGTGCCATCCGGCCGGAACACCGGCTGCAGCGATGCCACCTTCTCCAGGGTCGTGCCGGCCCGCGGGCCGTCGTCGGTGGCCACCACGCTGCCGTCGGGCAGCGTCACCGGAGTGATGTCCTGCTGCCAGAAGCCGTCGGCCAGCGCCTTCTCGGCGAGGTTCTGCGAGCGGACCGCGAACTCGTCCTGCTCGCCGCGGGTAATGCCGCGCAGCTGAGCGACGTTCTCGGCGGTCAGGCCCATCGCCAAGTAGACATCGGGAACCTCGCCGTCCTGGCGCGGGTCGTGCCACGTAGCGCCGTCCGCGGCATCGCGGGTGTTGCGCTCCTCGGCGGTGGCGAACAGCGGGTTCTTGGTGTCAGGCCAGCTGTCGCTGCTGCCATTGGCGAACCGGCTCACGCACTCCACCCCGGCGGAGATGAACGCATCGCCCTCGCCCGCCTTGATGGCGTGGAAGGCCATCCGGGTGGTCTGCAGCGATGACGAGCAATACCTGGTGACCGTGGTGCCGGGGAGGCTGTCGTAGCCGAGCAGGATCGCGACCACCCTGGCCATGTTGTAGCCCTGCTCACCGCCGGGCAGGCCGCAGCCGAGCATCAGGTCGTCGATGTCCGCCGGGTCAAGCTGCGGTACCTTCTCCAGTACCGTCCGCACCATCTGCACCGTCAGATCGTCGGGACGGATGCTCGTGAGTGATCCCTTGAAGGCCCGGCCTATCGGCGAGCGGGCGGTTGCGACAATCACTGCCTCGGCCATGACTGGCTCCCTCAACATTCTGGTTTCCTTACTTCACAGTAGCTCAGGTAGCGCCCCGCGCCGCGCCGCCCCGCACATTCCGCCAGCTGCGCATCCGCCAGGAGCACATTCCGCCGTGAGCGCATCGGCAGGCGGGTTTTCCGCCGGGTGCCCGGCGCTGCTGAACCCGCGGATCAACCAGCATCCGGCGCACCGGCCAGGTCGCTGGTGTGGGATACGGTCGTGGCATTGTGACAGCAAGGGGTTGGTCATGCAGGTACACGAGTCCCTGATCGAGCTCATCGGGAACACCCCGCTGGTCAGGCTGCGCAAAGTGACCCGCCAGCTGGACAGCGGCCACGGCGCGCCGCAGGTTCTCGCCAAGGTCGAGTACTTCAATCCGGGCGGCTCGGTGAAGGACCGGATCGCGCTGGCCATGATCGAGGCGGCCGAGGCGTCGGGCGAGCTGCGGCCGGGCGGGACCATCGTGGAGGCCACCTCGGGCAATACCGGAGTCGGCCTGGCGATCGCCGCGGCCGAAAAGGGATACAAGTGCCTGTTTGTCTGTCCTGACAAGGTCGGGCAGGACAAGATCAGCGTGCTGCGTGCCTACGGCGCGGAGGTAGTGGTCTGCCCGTCCACGGTCACCCCGGACCATCCGGACTCCTACTACAGCGTGTCGGACCGGCTGGCCATCCAGACACCTGGCGGCTGGAAGCCCAACCAGTACGCCAACGCGGAGAACCCCGGCTCGCACTATCGCTCCACCGGCCCGGAGATCTGGGCCCAGACTGAAGGGAAGATCACCCATTTCGTAGCGGGCATCGGCACGGGGGGCACGATCTCGGGCACCGGCAGGTACCTCAAGGAGATATCCGGTGGCCGGGTCCGGGTGATCGGCGCCGACCCGGAAGGCTCGGTCTACTCCGGCGGGACCGGCCGTCCCTATCTCGTCGAGGGCGTCGGCGAGGACATCTGGCCAGAGACCTATGACAAGAACATCTGCGACCAGATCATCGCGGTCAGCGACGCGCAGTCGTTCCTGATGACCCGGCGGCTCGCGCGGGAGGAAGCGCTGCTCACAGGCGGCTCCTGCGGGATGGCCGTCGTCGCTGCGCTGCGGGTCGCCGGGCATGCCGGGCAGGATGACGTGATCGTGGTCCTGCTTCCTGATGGCGGCCGGGGTTACCTGTCGAAGATCTATAACGACGAGTGGATGGCCGATTACGGTTTCCTGACCTCCGAATCCTCGGAGCCGAGGGTCGCCGATGTCCTGGAGAGCAAGCAGGGCGGCCTGCCGCCGTTCGTGCACGCGCACCCGGCCGAGACCGTCCGGGCCGCGATCGAGAGCCTGCGCGAGTACGAGGTGTCACAGCTTCCCGTGCTGAACGCGGAGCCGCCGGTGATGGCGGCCGAGGTGATCGGCTCAATCGTGGAGCGCGACCTGCTGGACGCGCTGGTCTCCGGCCGGGCCACTCCGCAGGACCCGGTGAGCGGTCATATGTCGCCGCCGCTGCCCATGGTGGGCTCGGGCGAGCCGGTGAGCAGCGTTGTGCGTGCCATGGAAAAGGCGGGCGCCGCGGTCGTTCTGGTGGAAGGCAAGCCGGCTGGAATGATCACGCGGCAGGATGTGCTCACTTACCTGTCAGACAGCGCCGGGTAGCCGGCGCGGACATAGCGGGCGACGACAAGGCGGCCATGGCATGCAGACCCACCTTCCGGACGGCTTCGAGACCCTGGCCATTCACGCCGGCCAGGAGCCCGACCCGCTGACCGGCGCCGTCATTCCGCCGATCTACCAGGTATCCACGTATAAGCAGGATGGCGTCGGCGGACCGCGGTCCGGCTATGAGTATTCGCGGACCGGCAACCCGACGCGCAGTGCGCTTGAGGAGTGCCTGGCCGCGCTCGAAGGTGCCCCGCGGGCGCTGGCGTTTGCCTCGGGCATGGCCGCTGAGGACGCCCTGCTGCGGACGGCCTGCAAGCCTGGTGATCATGTGCTGATCCCGCACGACGCCTACGGCGGCACCTACCGGCTGGTCGATAAGGTCCTGCAGCCATGGGGCCTGAGCTACCTGCCGGTGCCGGTGTCGGATCCAGGAGCGGTCCGCGACGCGCTGGCGAGCCGGACCGCACGGCTGGTCTGGGTGGAGACGCCCACCAACCCGCTGCTCTCGATAGCCGACATTGCCGCCCTGGCGGAGATCGCGCACGCCGCCGGCGCGCTGCTCGTGGTGGATAACACGTTCGCGTCGCCGTACCTGCAGCAGCCGCTGGCGCTCGGTGCCGACGTCGTGGTGCACTCGACAACCAAGTACATCGGCGGGCACTCCGACGTGGTCGGCGGCGCGCTGGCAGTCGCTGACGCCGGCCTGGCCGAGCAGCTCGCCTTCCTCCGCAACGCCACCGGCGCGGTCGGCGGCCCGTTCGACGGCTGGCTGACCCTGCGCGGGATCAGGACCCTGGGCGTCCGGATGGACCGGCATTGCCAGAACGCCATGCGGGTGGCAGGCATGCTGGCAAGCCATCCCGCGGTCACTGAGGTCTTCTACCCGGGCCTGGAGGCGCATCCCGGGCATGAGGTGGCGGCCAAGCAGATGCGCGGCTTCGGCGGCATGGTGTCGTTCCGCGCGCGCGGCGGCGCGGACGAGGCGATCGCGATCTGCGGCCGGACCCGGCTGTTCATCCTGGGCGAGTCGCTCGGCGCTGTCGAGTCGCTGATCGAGCATCCGGCGCGGATGACCCACGCCTCCGCCGCGGGATCGGCGCTCGAAGTGCCCGCCGACCTGGTCAGGCTCTCGGTCGGCATCGAGACCTGCGATGACCTGCTTGAGGACCTGCGCGCGGCGCTCGGGTGAGCCATGGATGGCAGGCCAGCCTCGCGCCCGCGGCGATGCGGGTCGCGCGGAGTTTAGGCGTTCCACACCATGAGGACCAGGATGACCAGCCAGATCACGCCGACCACGCCGCCGAAGGTCGCGATCCGGCCCCGCTCCACGGCGGCCAGCTGCGCTCCGGCCGAAGCCGGGGGAGGGCTGCCCTGCGGTCCCGCGGGCTCGCCGCTGACAGCGGCGCCCGCGGCCGGGCCGCCGGTCTTCGTGGTGCCAGCAGCGGCTGCGGGACTCGGCGCCGCTTCGGCTCCGGCGTCCTGGAGCGCCCCGATGGCGCGGTGCTGGTCGCGCATGATCAGGAGCAGCAGCGCGATCGCGACTACGAACAGCGTCCCCGATACCGCCAGCCATGGCTTGCTGAAGTCATTGTCGCGCTGGGCGAGGATCAGCCCGGCGATGAGCACCACGAGAGAGAGGATCGTGAAGACGCGTGTTATCCGGTAGAGATACTGGACCACGACGACGTTCCGCTGCCTGACATAACGCGGCGTCGACGCGATCGCCACGGTGACCGGGCCGATCGTGAAGATCGCGAAGCCGGTATGGAGCCACAGCACCAGGCGGTCGGTAAAGGACATGTCCCGATCCTAGGGCCAGCCCGGCCGGCGCCCCCGGACCTTAGCGGACTTCCGCGCCGCGCCGCGCGCCCAATGCGGGCACGGACCCATTGGGCAGGCCAAAGTGCCAGATCGGGAGCCGGGTAAGGCGAGGCCCAGGGACATCGCTGGCCCGGCGCCCGAGGGCGGCCCGGTCCGGCTGGCCCTTCCTGCCCCGGTCAGGCAGGGCGAGCGCTGGAGTTCTTGCGGGCGGTGAACCAGGCGCCGATCAGCAGGGCTATCCCGACCACGAGCGCGACGGCGCCGCGGGCCAGATGGTTACCCTTGTGAACGTGGCTGCCGGCCGTCATGAAGGCGGGCAGCGAATTTCCGGCGGCCATATACAGCACTCCGACGATGATCGCGAGAATCCCGATGACTGCCAGGACGATGACCATCGTCCGGCTGCCGCCCGAGGAACCGCCGGACACACTTGCAGAACTCACTGATCCTCCTCATTGATGCAGATCTCATCCGCCACGGGGGCAGTTGACCTGGCCCCGCGGCTATGACTACCTGCGGCACCGTACTACGCCGGGACGGTGACATGCCGGCCTTCTCAAAAGCGACGAAAGTAAAATCTATCTACTGCTCTCTGCGCGCCCGCAGGAAGTCCCGCACTACGTACTCCCCTAGGCTGTCGGCCATCGCCCGGAGCACCCGGCCGCCATTTCGCCTGGCCACCTCCTCGACGAACGCGGTCAGCCGCTCGTCATCCGCGAGCATGAAAATGTTCATGGTGGCCCGGCGCCTGGTCATCTTGTCCACCTCGGCGAGGGTAAGTTCGAGCGTCTCGGGGGACGGCGGCCAGTCGAACCAGTACTGCCCGTCCCGGCGCAGGTGAGCGGTCGGCTCGCCGTCGGTCACCACCAGGACGATCGGGTTGTGCTCGGGGCGCCGGTCAAGGAAGCGCCCGGCCAGGACCAGTGCGTGATGCAGGTTGGTGCCCTGCACCATGTCCCAGCCGAGCCCGGCCAGCTCTGTCTCGCGCAGCTCGCGAGCGTAGTTCGAGAAGCCGATGACCTGAATCGCGTCCTGCGGGTACCGGGTCCGGACCAGGGCATGCAGCGCGAGAGCCGTCTGCTTCGCGGCTCCCCAGGTGCCGCGCAGCTCCATTGAATAAGACAGGTCGACGAGCAGGCAGACTGCGGCGGACGCGCGGCGCTCCGTCTCGGTGACTTCGAAGTCGCTGACGGACAGCCGCACCCGGGTGCCCCGCCGTCCGCTGCGCAGCAGCGCGTTACGGACCGTTGCCGCCGCGTCAATGGCCTGCTCGTCGCCGAAGTTCCACGGCCTGGTACTTCCGGTGTACTCCCCGGCCTGCCCGGCGTCGCGCTGGTCGTGGTCGCCGTGGCCGCCCCTCGGAAGCTCGGCGAAGACGCGGCGCAAGGCAGTCTCGCCGAGCCTGCGGACCGCCTTGGGGGTGAGTTCCAGCTTGCCATTGGTCCGCTGCAGGTATCCCTGCCGCTCAAGTTCCCGCTCGATCTGGCGGAGCGCCGCCATGTCGTCGACTGCCTGGCGGCCGACGGCCCGCCGTACCGCGTCCTCGTCTATGTCGTCAAGGCTCGCGCCAGGGTAATCCTGCCGGAGGGCATCCTCAAGCTCGGTGAGATCGGCTAGCTCGGCGATGGCCGTGGTCGCGTCACCGAGGCCGAGCGGGTCCTGTCCCATCATCGGCTCGCCCGGCGATTGACCGAAGTCCATGTCGGGTCGCCGGGCCCGCAGCGCATCGGCAAGGCGGGCCATCTCGGCGGCGAGCCCGGCATCCTCCAGTGTTTGCGACATCAGCCCGGACAGCTCGTCGCGCTGGCTGTCGCTCAGCGAATCAAGCAAGCGCTGCGCCGCGGCCATCCGGCGGACGAGCTGGTCGACAAGCTCGTCGAGATCGCCGGGCGATTCGGGGAAGAAGTCGCCGTAGCGCTCCAGGAAGTCGTCGAAGTCCTGCTGGGTGTGCCGCCCCACGGCGTCAGCTTCCAGCATCCCGGTGAGCTCGGCCATCATGTCCTTCACCCGCTGCATCGCATCAGGGTCAGGATCGCGCAGCGTCTCTTTCATGCCGCGGAACTGGCTGTCGAGCACTTCGCGGCGCAGCAGGTCCTTGAGCCGCTCGAAGGTCTCCGCGGCCGCCGCAGAACGCCACTGGTAGTCAGCGAGCTGCCTGATTTGCTGTGCCGTGTCGGCGGGCAGTGCGTCAAGTTCGGCCTCGCGGAGCCGGGCCCCGTCGTCCGGATCGGGGAACAGCTCGGCCCGCTCCTGGCCGATCGCAGTGTCGAGCAGGGCCCGGGCCTGGTCAAGAATGCCGTCAAGCCGGCCCCGGCTGCGCACCTCGTGCCGCTGCTCGCGGACGCGCCGGAGCAGATCGTCCAGGCCACGGTGGCCGGAGGTGCCCCGCCGGAGCAGGCTGCGCAGCGCATCGGCGGGATCCGAGCCGGACAAGACGGACTCGCCCAGCTCGTCGACCGCGCCACGGACGTCATAGGGCGCCTCTAGCGGGTCAGGCCCGTCGCGGTACTGGCCGTACCTGTAACCCCTCACCTGTGCTCGCCTCCCTGCTCAGGTGCGGTAGATCGCGCCACCGTCGATCACGTCCTTGGACAGCCGCCGAGTCAGGTAGAGCCCCTCCAGCGCGAACTCCAGTGCAGCCGCAGCCTGGCCGAAAGACTCGCCGCCCGCCATATGCAGCCGCGTCATGATCTTGGCGAGGCCGGGGACCTCGCCGATCCTGCGCAGCAGGTCCGCTGCCGGGACCAGGTCGCCGGACTCCACGTTGCCGCCCTCGTCAAACTTGGCCAGCAGGCCGCTCAGGTCGGCATTACCCAGGCTGGCGCGGAAGGTCTCGGCGATCGCGCGCCGCAGCAGATGATCGAGCACCTCCTGCTCCCGGCCCTCCTCGCTGACCTCGAATTCCACCTTGCCGCGGAGGGTGCTCACGATGGCGGGCAGGTCGCACACCCTCGCCACCGGCTGATCTTCGCCAGTGATGGCTGCCCGCCTGACCGCCGATGCGGCTACCGCCTCGGCTGCGGCAATCGCGAACCGGGCCGAGACGCCGGACCGCGAGTCCACGGCCGGTGAGGACCGGACCAGCCTGGTGAACCTGGCAATCACCTGGATCAGGTGCTCAGGCAGCACGGCATCGGGCTCATGGCCAGCCCAGGCGATCCGGGATTCCTGCCTGATGAGAGCCAGCTCGGCATCGAGCGAGGTCGGATAGTGGGTGCGGATCTCGGCGCCAAACCTGTCCTTGAGCGGAGTGATGATCCGTCCCCTGCTGGTGTAGTCCTCTGGGTTGGCGCTGGCGACAAGCACCAGGTCAAGGGGCAGCCGCAGAGCATATCCGCGCACTCCGATGTCACGTTCCTCGAGCACGTTGAGCAGCGCCACCTGGATCCGCTCCGCCAGGTCGGGAAGCTCGTTCAGGCAGAAAATGCCCCGGTTGGTCCTGGGCACCAGGCCAAAGTGAATGGTCTCAGGGTCGCCCAGGGTCCGGCCTTCGGCGACCTTCACCGGGTCGATGTCCCCGATCAGGTCACCCACGCTGGTGTCCGGTGTGGCGAGCTTCTCGCCGTAGCGGTCACTGCGGTGCCGCCAGGTGACCGGCAGCTCGTCACCCTGCTCGGCGCTGAGCCGCCGGCAGCGCGCGCATACCGGCGCATAAGGATGGTCGTTGATCTCGCATCCCTGCACCGCGGGCGTCCATTCGTCGAGCAGCCTGGTGAGGGTCCGGATCAGGCGCGTCTTGCCCTGGCCGCGCTCGCCGAGCAGGATCACGTCGTGCCCGGCGATGATGGCGCGTTCCAGCTGCGGTAGTACCGTCTGCCCGAAACCGATGATGCCGGGGAACGCGTCATCGCGGGCCCGCATCCTGGCGAGCAGGTTCCGCCGTATCTCCTGCTTGACGGTCAGGAACTCATGCCCGCTTGCCCGGAGCTCTGCTAGCGTCCGGCCCGGTGGGGAGGCTGATCCGGCAGTTGCTGACTGGGGCTGGCTGAGTGGCTGCACTGTTCGACACTATGTGCATGTTGGCGTGAACCGCATCTTGGGAGGCTGGGCATGGCAGACTCCGGCCCGGCACTGGTGATCGATATCGGCGGTACGAAGCTCGCCGCCGCGGTAGCGGAATCCGGTGGCCGGCTTATCGTGTGGGAAAAGACACCCACCCCGCGCGACCTGGACGCCGAGCAGCTGTGGCGCACCTTGGATGCGCTGATCACGCGGGTGCTCAAGGAGGCCGGCATCGGCGGGGCGGCCGGCCTTGCCGGGGTGGGCTGCGGCGCCAGCGGCCCGATGGAGTGGCCGGGCGGCGTGGTGTCACCGCTCAACATCCCGGCCTGGCAGTCATTCCCGCTCCGCGGCCGCCTGCAGGAGCGGTTCGGCGGCATCCCGGTGCGGGTGCACAACGACGCGATCACCATGGCGGTTGGCGAGCACTGGCGCGGCGCGGGCCGGGGTGTCGGCAACATGCTCGGCATGGTCGTCTCGACGGGCGTCGGCGGCGGGCTCGTGCTTGATGACCGCCTGATCGAGGGAGCGTCGGGCAACGCCGGGCATATCGGACACGTGGTCGTCGAGCCCGACGACGGCCCGCCGTGCGGCTGCGGCGGCCATGGCTGCCTGGAAGCCATCGCGCGCGGTCCGGCGCTGGTCGCCTGGGCGCAGCGGGAAGGCTGGCGGCCGGGCCGGCCGGACGTCACGGCGAAGGACCTGGCCGGCGATGGCGCGCTCGGTCACCCGGTCGGCCTGGCCGCCATGCACCGGGCCGGCCGGGCGCTTGGCATCGCCATCGCGTCCGCGACCTGCCTGTGCGACCTGGAGGTGGTCTCGATCGGGGGCGGCCTGTCCCAGGCCGGTGCGCTGCTGTTCGAGCCGCTGCAGGAGGCGCTCCGCGCGCACGCGAAGATAGGCTTCGCACGGGAGGTCCGGGTGGTTCCCGCTGCGCTCGGCCAGAGCGCAGGCCTGGCCGGCGCTGCCGCGCTCGTTTTCGCGGGCGACCGCTACTGGACCGGCGACTGATCCAGCGCCAGAAATGCCCGGGGAAGGGCACCGGTCTGGCCAGCTCCCCGCGGGCGACCGAGGGTGGCTGCGCCGCGCCGGCAGCTGAACTCGGTCACAGATTGCCGCGGCGGTCCTGCTCGCGCTCGATCGCCTCGAACAGCGCCTTGAAGTTGCCTTTCCCGAAGCCCTGCGAGCCGTGCCGCTCGATCAGCTCGAAGAACACGGTGGGCCGGTCCTGCACGGGCTGGGTGAAGATCTGCAGCAGGTAGCCATCCTCATCCCGGTCCGCGAGGATGCTGAGGGCACGCAGGTCATCCAGCGGCACCCGGGTGTCGCCGGCCCATTGGCCGAGCGTGTCGTAGTAGCTGTCCGGAGTCTCGAGGAAGCCGCACCCGGCCGCGCGCATCCCGCGGACGGCGGCGGCGATGTCGTCGGTCGCCAGCGCGATGTGCTGGACTCCCGGCCCGCCGTAGGACTCCAGGTACTCGTCGATCTGTGACTTCCGCTTGCCGGCCGCGGGCTCGTTGATGGGGAACTTGACCTTCCTGCTGCCGTCGGCGACCACCTTGCTCATCAGCGCGGAGTACTCGGTGGCGATGTCGCCGCCGACGAACTCCTTCATGTTGGTGAACCCCATGACGTGGTGATAGAAGCCAACCCACTCATCCATCCGGCCAAGCTCGACGTTGCCCACGCAGTGATCGATCTCGGTGAAGAACGGCCGGGCCGGCGGCCTGACGAGCGGGCCCCTGGCGACGTAGCCGGGCAGATAGGGCCCGGTATATCCGGCCCGTTCCACCAGCGTGTGCCTGGTGTCGCCGTAGATGGCCACGGCTGCCAGGACGACCTTGCCGCCGGAATCCTCGGTGAGCTCGGGCTTGTCCAGTCCGGTGGCCCCGTTCGCGATCGCGTACTCGTAAGCAGCCTCGGCCGACGGCACGGTGATCGCGAGGTCGACCACGCCGTCGCCGTGCGCGGCGACATGGGCGCCGAGTGCCGTGCCGCCTTTGACGGGACTGCGGAAGACCAGCCGCGCGTTGCCGGACTCGAGCACGTAGGCAGCCTCGTCCCGGCAGCCCGTCTCCGGGCCGCGGTAGGCGATGCAGCGCATGCCGAACGCGGTGGAGTAATAGTGCGCGGCCTGCCTGGCGTTGCCGACCGCAAAAACCACTGCGTCCATCCCGATGACAGGGAAGTCGTCGGCTGGGCGCAGCACGCCAGGCCCGCTGTTGGCTGTCATCTGATGGCCCCTTTCCGACAAGGATGCTGCTCGCAGCATCGACCAGGCGAGCAAGGTGCGCAAGCCCGGCGTGTATCTGTGAGCATTTTGTACAATGACCCCACCGCATGGGTGCAAGGCCTGTGCACTGTGCCGCGGAGGGTGTCGTGCTCGACGAGCTGGACCGGCGGCTGATTGAGCTAGTCTCCGCCGAGCCCCGCGTCGGCATGCTGGAGGCGTCGAGGCGGCTCGGCG
>ODAK010000953.1_pt1 | contig 32639 bp, 34 predicted proteins | sample 1539591 | NCBI WGS metagenome assembly ODAK01 (sample SAMEA3539303, study PRJEB22396) | soil metagenome | biome: tundra; feature: field; material: soil | place: USA | collected 2010-05 | depth 0.15 m | reverse complement strand
GATCGAGCGGGCTGCGGCGAGCACGTGGCGCAGATCGGCCGAGCCGTCCTCATCGGGCGGCGTGCCGACGGCGATGAACTGCAAGGTGCCGTGCTCGACGGCGCGGTCGGCGTCGATCGTGAAGGCCAGTCGCCCCGAGCGGAGGTTGGCCGCGACCAAGGGCGTCAGCCCGGGCTCGTGGATCGGGATGCCGCCGCCGTTGAGGAACTCGACCTTGGCCGCGTCGATGTCGAGGCAAACGACCTCGTTGCCCATGTCGGCCAGGCACGCGCCGGTGACGAGCCCTACGTAGCCGGTGCCAATGACGGTGACTTTCATTGCCGGCTGCGCATCTCAGCTTCGCCCATAGTTGTCCTCGAAGCGGACGATGTCGTCCTCGCCGAGGTAGGAGCCCGACTGCACCTCGATGATCTCCAGCGGCACCTTCCCGGGGTTGGCGAGGCGGTGCTTCTGGCCGAGGGGAATGTAGGTGCTCTGGTTCTCGCTGATCATCGTCACCGATTCGCCATTGGTGACCTCCGCGGTCCCCGAGACGACGATCCAGTGCTCGGCGCGGTGGTGGTGCATCTGCAGGCTGAGCCGCGCCCCGGGCTTGACGAGGATGCGCTTGACCTGGAAGCGCGGGCCGGAGTCCATCGATTCGTACCAGCCCCAGGGGCGGTGCACGCGAACGTGCGTGCTCGCCTCGGAGCGGCCGGCCTGCGCGAGCGCGGCGACCATCTCCTTGACCTGCGGGCTCTTCGAGCGGTGCGCGACGAGCACGGCGTCGGCCGTCTCGACGACGGTGATGTCGTCGAGGCCGATCACGCCGACCAGCCGGCTCGTCGCGTGCACGAGGGTGTTGCGCGAGTCCGAAAGCAGCGCGTCGCCGTGGCTGGCGTTGCCCGAAGCGTCGTGCTCGGCCCTCTGCCAGACGGCGTCCCAGGCACCGAGGTCGCTCCAGCCGGCGTCGAGGACAACCATCTTCACGCTCAGGCCCGAGCCCGGCCGGCTGCCCGGCTCCATGACTGCATAGTCGATGCTCTCGGCCGGGATGGCCCGAAACGCCGCAGCATCGAAACGCAGGAACACGCCGTCGCTGGCGGACTGCTGCCACGCAGCTTGCGCCGCCGCAGCGATGTCGGGGCGGAAGCGCTCGAGCGCGCCCAGCCAGGTGCTCGCGCGCAGCACGAATATGCCGCTGTTCCAGAAGTAGCCGCCTTCGGCCAGGTAGCGCTCGGCGGTGGCGCGGTCGGGCTTTTCGACAAAGGCGGCGACCTCGGCGACGGCTCCAGCTTCGGGACGGACGCGGATGTAGCCGTAGCCGGTTTCGGGCCGGTCCGGGCGGATGCCGAGGACGACGATGCCGCCCTCGGCCGCGCTGGCGACGGCGCGACGCAACGCCGCCGTGCAGGCGGTCCGGTCGGTGATGGCGTGGTCGGCCGGGCTGACGACGAGGATGGGGTCGGCGCCGCCCAGCATGGCCTCCATGGCCGCCAGCGCCAGTGCCGGCGCGGTGTTGCGACCGACGGGTTCGAGCAGGACGCGGCGCGGCTCGACGCCGGCCGCATGCAGTTGCTCGATGACGCTGAAGCGATGCTCCTCGTTGGCGACGACCATAGGCGCAGCGACCTCGATGCCAGCGCCTGCCACGGCGCCCAGGCGCAGCGCCGTCTCCTGCAGGAGCGTCTTGTCGCCGCCGAAGGCCAGATACTGCTTCGGGTGCAGCGCCCGCGACAGCGGCCACAGCCGCGTGCCGCTGCCGCCGGCGAGAATGATCGGGAGCACCGAATGCGCCGCCGCGCTCACGACCGCGTGCCTTCCTGCTCGGCGACGTCCTTGCGCAGGGCCGAGATCTGCGAGCGGAGCTGCACGTATTCGCGTTCCTTGCGGGCGAGGAAAGCCTGCGTCATGCGCAGCCGTTCGCGGATGCCGCTCGGCGTCAGCACATAGAGGTAGCCGAGCTTGCGGTCGCTGCGCTGGAAGTTCTGCGCCTTGACCCAGCCTTTGGCGAGCAGCGCCTTGAGAAGGTAGTGCGCCTTGCCAAGGCTGACGCCGAGCTCCCGGGCGAGCTGGCGCTGCGAATACTCCGGGTGCTCCTCGAGCAGGCGCAACAGCGCCACGGCGGAGTCTTCGTCGGAGGCGGAAGAGTCGGGATGCAAGGAACGGCTCGTGTGTTCAACGGATGAACGCGCGAGTGTACCCGCAGGCGCAACCCGTTCAGAGGGTCACCGCGACTGCGAAAGCGGCGGCGCTCGCGCGTCCTTGTCCGACAAGACGAACGGCATGCCGATGTCGGGCCAATCGATGGCCAGCTCGGGGTCGTTCCAGCTGACGGCCACTTCGGATGCCGGCGCGTAATAGCTCGTCGTCTTGTAGAGGAGATCGGCGTAGTCGCTGAGCACCGCAAAGCCGTGCGCGAAGCCGGGTGGAATCCAGAGCTGGCGATGTTCTTCGGCGTCGAGCTCGACTCCGACCCAACGGCCGAATGTCGCGCTGCCCGGCTCGACGTCGGCGACGACGTCGAAAACACGTCCGTGCACCACACGGACCAGCTTGCCTTGCCGATGCGGCTCGGCCTGCAGATGCAGGCCCCGCAGCACGCCCCTGGCGGAGCGCGATTGGTTGTCCTGGACGAACGTGACGGGCGAGCCGACGGCGTCGTCGAAGTCCTTCTGATTGAAGCTCTCGAAGAAGAAGCCCCGCTTGTCGCCGAACACCTTCGGCTCGAGAACCAGCACGCCGGCGAGTGCGGTCGGAGTCACCTTCATCAGAACACCTGGTTGTCGGCGACATGCAACAGGTACTTGCCGTAGCCGCTCTTGAGCATCGGCCGGGCGATGGCATGAAGCTGCTCGCGGCTGATCCAGCCGGCGCGGTAGGCCACCTCTTCGGGACACGAGACCTTCAGGCCCTGGCGCTTTTCGAGGGTGGCGATGAACTGCCCCGCCTCCAGCAGGCTGTCGTGTGTTCCCGTATCGAGCCAGGCATGGCCCCGGCCCAGGACTTCGACGTTGAGCTGGCCGCGTTCGAGATAGATCGCGTTGACGTCGGTGATCTCGAGTTCGCCGCGCGCCGAGGGGCGAACGGTGGCGGCGATGTCGCCCACCTGCTCGTCGTAGAAGTACAGCCCGGTCACGGCGTAGTTGCTCTTCGGAGCGAGCGGCTTTTCTTCGATGCTCAAGGCCCTGCGCTCGTTGTCGAAGGCGACCACGCCATAGCGCTCGGGATCTTGCACGTGGTAGGCAAAGACCGAGGCGCCCGTCTGGCGCTTCGCAGTGGAAATCAGGATGCTTTGCAGGTCATGGCCATAGAAGATGTTGTCGCCGAGCACCAGGGCGCTCGGGTGGCCGCTGACGAAGCCCCGGCCGAGGATGAACGCCTGCGCCAGACCATCGGGGCTCGGCTGCACGCAGTAGTTCAGATGGATGCCCCATTGCCCACCATCGCCCAACAGGGCCTGGAACCGGGGCAAGTCGTCCGGCGTGCTGATCAACAAGATGTCGCGGATGCCGGCGAGCATCAGCGTGCTCAGCGGGTAGTACACCATGGGTTTGTCGTAGACGGGCAGCAACTGCTTGCTCATCGCCAGCGTGGCGGGATGCAGTCGGGTACCCGACCCTCCTGCGAGGATGATTCCCTTCCTGGGCTTGGCGAGCGTCATGCGGCTTCCTGTCGGGCGAGCAATTCGCTGAGCATGCGTTCGACGCCCGCCTGCCACGGCGCAAGGTGAATATCGAAGGCGTCGCGAAGCTTCCTGGTGCTCAGACGGGAATTCAAGGGTCGCGCGGCAGGCAATGGGTAGGCGGTGCTCGGGATGGGCCGAAGCGCGTCGGGCAAGGTCCGAACCGGCTCGCCGCATTGGCGGGCGAATTCGATCACGTGTTTCGCGTAGCCGAACCAGCTGGTCTGCCCCGCCGCCACGGCGTGATACGTTCCGGCGAGCGCGGGGTTGGCAGCAGCGCGTCGCCAGGCGTGGGCCGTGATGTCGGCCAGGAGTTCGGCCCCGGTGGGAGCGCCGACCTGGTCATCGATGATCGACAGCGTGTCCCGCTCCTTGGCGAGCCGCAGCATCGTCCTCGCGAAGTTCTGGCCGCGGCTCGAGTAGACCCAGCTGGTCCGGAAGATCAGGTGCCGACAGCCGCTTCGACGAATGAGCTCCTCGCCTTCGAGCTTGCTGCGGCCGTACACGTTGATCGGCGCAGGTATCGACTCTTCGGTCCACGGCTCGCCGCCGCTGCCGTCGAAGACATAGTCGGTGCTGTAGTGGACGAGCCAGGCATGGGCAGCGGCGGCCTCCCGTGCAAGCACCCCCGTGGCCACGGCGTTGATCCGGAACGCGCGGTCGGGCTCGGACTCGGCCTTGTCGACGGCTGTGTGGGCCGAAGCATTCACGATCAGGCCAGGCGCCAGGGCGCGAACGGTGCCGGCCAGCGACTCGGGATCGAGGAAATCCGCTCGCCATGGCGCCGGGCCGTGGACGTCGAGCGCGACGACTTCGCCAAGCACGGCCAGAGAGCGTTGCAGCTCCCAGCCCACCTGCCCGTTCTTGCCGAAGAGCAGGATCTTCACGCCCTGCGCTGCTCGTAGTTGGTTGCCACCCAGTCCCGGTAGGCGCCGTTCTGCACGCGCTCCACCCACGAGCCGTTGTCGAGATACCAGCGCACCGTCTTGCGCAGACCGGATTCGAAGGTTTCTGCCGGCCGCCAGCCGAGCTCCCGCTGGATCTTGCCGGCGTCGATCGCATATCGGCGGTCGTGTCCGGGGCGGTCGGGGACGTGGCTGATGAGACGCGCGTAGGGGCCTTCGACGTCTGCTTTCATCTCGTCCAGCAGATCGCAGACGGCGTGCACGATTTCCAGATTGGGCTTCTCGTTCCAACCGCCGACGTTGTAGGTTTCGCCGATCCTGCCGCGGGCGAGCACCTCGCGGATCGCCGCGCAGTGATCCTTCACGTAGAGCCAGTCTCGCACCTGCTGGCCGTCGCCGTAGACCGGCAACGGCTTGCCGGCGAGGGCGTTCACGATCATCAGGGGGATCAGCTTTTCGGGGAAGTGGAACGGGCCGTAGTTGTTGCTGCAGTGGGTCGTGACGACCGGCATGGCATAGGTGTGATGCCAGGCGCGAACCAGATGGTCGCTGGCCGCCTTGCTCGCCGAATACGGGCTGTTCGGCTCGTAGCTGTCCGATTCACGAAAAGCCGGGTCATCGGGCCGCAGCGAACCGTAGACCTCGTCGGTCGAAACATGCAGAAAACGAAATGCCGACCTCTCGCCCGGTGGCAACGCGGTCCAGTGGGCCCGCGCGGCCTCGAGCAGCGTGAAGGTGCCTTGCACGTTCGTGCGGATGAATTCCTCGGGCCCGCGGATACTGCGGTCGACGTGGCTTTCGGCCGCGAAATGCACGATCGCTCGCGGCCGATGTTGCGCAAGCAGGCGATCGAGCAGCGGCCGGTCGCAGATGTCTGCATGCACGAAGACGTGTCGCTTGTCTGCGGCGAGAGCCGTCAGGTTCTCCATATTGCCCGCATACGTCAGCGCGTCAATGTTGAGAACCGGCTCGTCGCCCGGCTCGAGCCAGTCGAGTACGAAGTTCGAGCCGATGAAGCCGGCGCCGCCGGTGACCAGGATCATGGGAAGACCTCAGCAAGCGGCTGAGGGATGGCGACTCGGGACGCGAAGGGCAAGGATCGGCTCACGTGTTCAAGCGCTGAACGCATGAGTGTACATGCGGCCCCGAGGGCCCGAGGCCGGCGGGCGCGTGCCTTTTCACCGGGCTTTGCTCCTTGCCTCGGCGTCGGATAGCCGCAGGCCCGATAATTGCGTCATGAATGAACCATCCAGCGCCGCGTCGGCACTCGCCGTCGCAGACGACCACGAAACGATAGACGAAGCCGCGCCTTCCCTCAAATTCTCCTCCGTCGGCCTCTCGCCGCTTCTGCAGCGCGCCGTCGCCGATCAGGGCTACACGACGATGACGCCGATCCAGGCCAAGGCGATTCCGCTCGTCCTCGCCGGTCGCGACATCATGGGTGCGGCGCAAACCGGCACCGGCAAGACGGCGGCGTTTTCGCTGCCGCTGCTGCACAAGATGCTGCCGCACGAGAACAGCAGCATGTCGCCGGCACGCCATCCGGTACGGGCGCTGGTCATCGCGCCGACGCGCGAGCTCGCCGATCAGGTCGCCGACAACATCAAGGGCTACGCGGCGCACTCGAAACTGCGCGTCGCAGTCGTCTTCGGCGGCATCGACATGAAGCCGCAGACGCTCGAGCTCAAAGGCGGCGTCGAGGTTCTCGTGGCCACGCCGGGGCGGCTCCTCGACCACATCGAGGCGAAGAACTGCGTCCTGAACCAGGTCGAGTACGTCGTCCTCGACGAGGCCGATCGGATGCTCGACATCGGCTTTTTGCCCGACCTGCAACGCATCCTCTCGTACCTGCCGAAGCAGCGCCAGACGCTGCTCTTTTCGGCGACGTTCTCGCCCGAGATCCGGCGCCTGGCCGAAAGCTACCTGCAGGATCCGCTGATGGTCGAGGTCGCCCGGCCGAACGCGCCGGCAACGAACGTCGAGCAGCACTTCTACAGCGTTGCGACCGACGACAAGCGCCGCGCCGTGTTGAAGCTCCTGAAGGAGCGCTCGATCAAGCAGGCGCTCATCTTCGTCAATTCGAAGCTCGGCTGCGCGCGGCTGGCCCGCTCGTTCGAGCGCGACGGCCTGCGCACCAACGCCCTGCACGGCGACAAGTCGCAGGACGAGCGGCTGAAGGCGCTCGAGGCGTTCAAGGCGGGCGGCTTCGACGTGCTCGTCGCCACCGACGTCGCGGCGCGCGGGCTCGACATCGTCGATCTGCCCGCCGTCTTCAACTTCGACGTGCCGTTCAATGCCGAGGACTACGTGCACCGCATCGGCCGCACCGGCCGCGCCGGCGCCTCGGGTCTGGCCATCACGCTGGTGGCTCGCGACGACATGCGGCTCGTCGACGACATCGAAAGGCTCATCAAGAAGAAGATCGAGATCGAGCCGCTCGAGCTCGACGACGAGGCGCCGCGCCGTCCGTATCGCGAGCGCTCGCGTGTCGACGCCGACGACGCCCCGGCACGTGCTTCGGGTGAAGAGCGCGAGGCGCGCGCATCCGCTCCCCGCAGCTTCGGCCGCGAGCCGCAGCGGCCGCCGAGCGATCCCTTCTTCGACAAGCCTTATGAGCCGAGCACCGTCGCAGTCGAGCCGGCCTGGGAAAAGCGCGCGGCTTCGCCCGTTGGCCGCAGCTCGTCACCGAACATCAAGCCGAAGAAGAAGGTCGCCGCGCTCTTTGGTGCCAAGGTGCCCGAGACAGAATCTTCCTGAATCTTCGGCCGGCTCAGCGCCGGGCGAGGAAGGCGAAGACGGCGGGAATATCGGCGGGCAGCGTCGTCGGCCGCTGGCGCCAGTGGCTGACGCTGTCGCTTCGGGTAAAGCCGCTCGCGAGGCTCAGGCCCACGCTCACCGAAAGCGCAGTGGCTGGCTGCAGATGCGCGAGCAGTGCCTCGAGCAGGGCGGCGTTGCGGTAAGGCGTTTCGATCAGCAGCTGCGTCTGCCCGTCGCGCCGCGACACGGCTTCGAGTGCGCGGATGCGCGCCGAGCGCGCCTCTGCCGCAACCGGCACGTAGCCGACGAAGGCAAAGCTCTGGCCGTTCATGCCGCTCGCCGCGAGTGCCAGCGCAATGGAGCTTGCGCCGGGCAGGGCGACGACGCGAATGCCGGCGGCGTGCGCCGCGGCGACGAGCGCCGCGCCAGGATCGGCGAGGGCGGGCAATCCGGCTTCCGATAGCAAGCCGAGATCGTGGCCGCCGAGCGCAGGAGCGAGCAGGGCGCCGAGATCGGTGGATTCCGGCTCGGTGCCGCCCTTGCGCGGGCGCGGCAGCTCGACGATGGACAGCTCCTGCAGCGCTCGCTCGAGCGGGCAGACGGCGTCGACGCGCTTGAGAAACGCGCGCGTCGTCCTGGCGTTCTCGCAGACCCAGTGCTGCAGGCGCGACGCGGTGCGTATGACGCCCAGCGGCAAAAGCTCGTCGAGCCGCGCAGGTTCGCCCGGGGCCGCGAAATCGAGCGTGTTCGGAACGAGCTGGAGCGAACCGCGCGCGCTCATGGCTAGCTGGGTGCGAGCGGGTCGATGCCGGCGCGGCGCAACAGCGCGCAGGTGCGGATGAGGGGCAGGCCGATCAGGGCGGTCGGGTCGTCGGAATCGATCGCATCGAGCAGGGCGATGCCGAGTGTCTCCGCCTTGGCGCTGCCGGCGCAGTCGTACGGTTGTTCGGTGCGCAGGTAGTGCTCGATCTCGGCATCGGTCAGCGCCCGGAAGCGCACGGCCACGGGCGCGATCTCGGCGGCGCGAAAACCGCTCGCGACGCAGACGACGGCAACCGCGGTATGGAAGACGACGCTCCTGCCGCGCATCGAACGCAGCTGCGCGGTCGCGCGTTCGTGATCGCCTGGCTTGCCGATGCCGACGCCGTCGAGATCGGCGACCTGATCGGAGCCGACGACGATCGCCTCGGGCTCTGCCGCGGCGATCGCGTCGGCCTTGGCAAGAGCGAGGCGCAGCGCGAGTTCGCGTGGCCCTTCGCCCGACCGCGGCGCTTCGTCGATAGCGGGGCTTCGGACGCTGAAAGGAATGCGAAGGCGCGCCAGCAACTCGCGCCGATAGCGCGAAGTCGAAGCGAGAACGAGGCGCCGCTGCCCGCCCGGCCGCCCGAAGGGCAGCGGCGCCCCCTCGGGGGGCAGCGAACGAAGAGAGCGTGGGGGCCCCTGTTCCACCGGCATCGTTCATTGTCCCATCGCCGATTGACATAGCGCCTGCGCCGTACACTGGATCGATGGCGAAAGCTCGGCGTTTCGATCCGCGGCGGTTCGATGTGCGGTCCTTCGCGGCCGAGGCCTCGTCGCTTGCCGGCGAATGGCCGCTCGCCGCGCTCGCCCGCCTGGCGTCGGCCGGCATCCCCCGCTCCATCGCCGGCGCGCCGCCGATCGCCTGGAATGTCCACGGCGCTCGACACAAACTGCCGGGCGCCGGTTCGCAGACGGCCCTTTCGGTCGCCGCCGATGCGGCACTTTCGATGCAATGTCAACGTTGCCTGCGGCCGGTCGAGGTGAGGCTGCATGTCGATCGCCGGCTCTACTTTGTCGAGGGCGAGGACGCCGCCGCCGCGCTCGACACCGATAGCGAAGACGACGTGCTGACTCTGGAGCCGGCCATCGACCTGTGCGCGCTGATCGAAGACGAGCTCTTGCTGGAACTGCCGCTGATTCCGCGCCACGAGGTCTGCCCCGAGCCGCTCGTTCAAGCGGCGGCGGACGAAGTCGTGCCGGCGCCCGAGGCGCACCCGTTCGCCGCCTTGGCCGCCCTGAAGCGCGGCGGCCGGCGCGGCTGACGGCGCCCGTCCGCGTGGCGGCGTCGAGCGGATCGCCGCTGCTACAATGCGCGGCTTTTCGCGGTGGCCCGAGGTCTTCGGCTGCAGCCGCGCCGCCCGCGACTTGTCCGGGCCTCAGGAGAATCTCACATGGCAGTCCAGCAAAACAAGAAGTCGCCGTCGAAGCGCGGCATGCATCGCGCCCACAACGCGCTCGTCAAACCCGGCATCGCCATCGAACCGACGACCGGCGAGACGCATCTGCGCCACCACCTGAGCCCGACCGGCTACTACCGCGGTCGCAAGGTGCTCAAGACCAAAGCGGACGCCTGATTGCATCGCCTCGCGTGAGTCCGGCTGCCACGAGGGCTTCGCCGATCACGCGTTTGTCCATGGCGGCCTCTTCCGCCCCCCCGATCCGTCTCGCCGTCGATTGCATGGGCGGCGATCATGGCCCGTCGGTCACCTTGCCGGCGTGCCGCGCCTTTCTCGCTGCGCATCCCGAGGCCGAGCTCGTGCTCGTCGGTCGCGCCGAGGCGCTTGCCGCCACCGAGGGCTGGGCTCGCTGCACCCGCGTCGAGGCCAGCGAAGTGGTCGAGATGACCGATTCGGTCGAAGTGGCGCTGCGCCGCAAGAAGGATTCCTCGTTGCGCATCGCCGTCAGCCAGGTCAAGCCGCTCGAGGGTCGCGCTTCGCTCGCCCAGGCCTGCGTCTCGGCCGGCAACACCGGCGCCCTGATGGCTGTTTCGCGCTACGTGCTGAAGACGATCGACGGCATCGACCGCCCGGCCATCGCGACGGCGATGCCGAACGAGCGCGACGGCTTCACGACCGTCCTCGATCTCGGCGCCAACGTCGACTGCTCGGCCGAGAACCTGCTGCAGTTCGCGGTCATGGGCAGTGCCCTCGTCGCCGCGGTCAAGGGCAAGGACGACCCGAGCGTCGGCCTGCTCAACATCGGCGAAGAAGCGATCAAGGGCGGCGAGACGATCAAGCGCGCCGGCGAGCTGCTTCGCGCTGCCGCTGCTGCCGGGCTCGTCAACTTCCACGGCAACGTCGAAGGCAACGACATCTTCACCGGCAGGTGCGACATCATCGTCTGCGACGGCTTCGTCGGCAACGTGGCACTGAAAACCGCCGAAGGCCTGGTGTCGATGCTGAGCAGCTTCGCGAAGCAGGAATTCAAGCGCAATGCGCTGACGAAACTGGCGGCGATCGCGGTCCTGCCGGTGCTGAAGCGCCTCATGCGCCGCGTCGATCCCCGCCGCTACAACGGCGCGGCGCTGCTCGGCCTGCGCGGCCTCGTCTTCAAGAGCCACGGCTCGGCCGACGCGTTCGCCTTCGAGCAGGCGCTCAACCGTGCCTATGATGCGGCGAGCAACGGCCTGCTCGACCGTGTGCAGGACCGCATTCGCGCCACGCTCGCAGCCATGCCCGCGACCGCGGAAACCAGCGGCGCGCCAGCCTTGGTCGCGGCCCAATCCGCATGACGATCAAGCTGCCACTTCACTCGCGCATCACCGGTACCGGCAGCTTCCTGCCGCCGAACCGGGTCAGCAATGCGGCGCTGGCCGAGCGGCTGGCGGCCGACGGCATCGAAACCTCGGACGAGTGGATCGTCGAGCGGACCGGCATCCGCTTTCGCCATTTCGCTGCGGACGGCGTGACGTGCAGCGACCTCGGCTTCGAGGCCGCGAAGCGTGCGCTGGCCGCCGCCGATTGCGATCCGCAGGCGCTCGATCTCATCATCGTCGCGACTTCGACGCCGGACATGGTCTTTCCCTCGGCCGCCTGCATGGTCCAGCAAAAGCTCGGCGTCCACGGCTGCGCCGCGTTCGACTTGCAGGCGGTGTGCTCGGGCTTCGTCTATGCGCTCTCGGTCGCCGACGCGATGATCAAGGTCGGCACCGCTTCGAAAGCACTCATCATCGGCTCCGAGGTCTTCTCGCGCATCCTCGATTTCAAGGACCGCACGACCTGCGTGCTCTTCGGCGACGGCGCCGGCGCCGTCGTCCTCGAGGCCAGCGAGACGCCCGGCATCCTCGCATCGGAGCTGCATGCCGACGGCCGCTACGTCGACATCCTCTGCGTGCCGGGCACGGTCGCCGGCGGCCACGTGCTCGGCGATCCGCTGCTGAAGATGGACGGGCCGGCCGTGTTCAAGCTGGCCGTCTCGGTGCTCGACGGCGTCGCCCGCTCCGTGCTCGCCAAGGCCGGCCGCAGCGAGGCCGACATCGACTGGCTGATACCGCACCAGGCCAACATCCGCATCATGCAGAGCACGGCGAGAAAGCTGAAGCTCGCGCCGCACAAGCTGATCGCCACCGTCGACCGGCACGGCAACACCTCGGCGGCCTCGATCCCGCTGGCGCTCGACGACGCGGTTCGTGCCGGCACCATCCGGCCTGGCGATACGGTGATGCTCGAGGCTGTCGGCGGCGGCTTCACCTGGGGCGCGGCCTTGCTCGATTTGTGAATGGTTCGTCGCGCGACTCAACTTCGTGAAACCTTTCGCTTTCGTCTTTCCCGGCCAGGGCTCGCAATCCGTGGGCATGCTCGACGCATGGGGCGACAACGCGGCCGTCCGGCAGACGCTCGACGAAGCGTCGGTTGCGCTCGGCGAGAACGTTGCGCGGCTGATCGCCGAAGGCCCGAAAGCGCAACTCGACCTCACGACGAACACGCAGCCGGTGATGCTGACGGCCGGCGTTGCCTGCTACCGCGCCTGGCTTGCCGAAACGCGGGCCGCGCCGGCGGTCGTCGCCGGCCATTCGCTCGGCGAGTACACGGCGCTTGTCGTCGCCGGCGTGATGAGCCTGGCCGAAGCCTTGCCCCTGGTGCGCTTTCGCGCCCAGGCGATGCAGGAGGCGGTGCCCTTCGGCGCCGGCGCCATGGCGGCGATCCTCGGCCTCGACGCCGAAGCGGTGCGCGCCGGCTGTGCCGCGGCGGCAACGGCGACCGGCGAAATCGTGCAGGCGGTGAATTTCAACGATCCGAAGCAGACCGTGATCGCCGGAACGAAAGCCGGCGTCGACAAGGCCTGCGAGCTGCTGAAGGCGGCGGGCGCCAAGCGGGCCCTGCTGCTGGCGGTTTCGGCACCGTTCCATTCGCAGCTCATGAAGCCGGCGGCGGAGCGGCTGCGCGAACGCCTGGCGACGACGTCGATCGACGCGCCGTTCATTCCGGTCATCGACAACGTCGACGTGAAAAGCGAGACCGAACCATCGGCGATCCGCGGCGCGCTGTATCGCCAGGCCTACAGCCCGGTGCGCTGGTCGGAGACGATTCATGCCATCCGTAAGCGTGGCATCACGCACATCTTCGAATGCGGCCCCGGCAAGGTGCTGGCGGGCATGATCAAGCGCATCGAGCCCGACGCGGTATCGGCGGCCGTCTTCGATCCCGCGTCGCTCGCCGGCGCGAAGGCATTGCTGCAATGAGCGAACCGACGGCGGCTCCCGTAGCCCAAGTCGCGCTCGTCACGGGCGCGTCGCGCGGTATCGGCAAGGCGATCGCCGCGGAGCTGGCGCGAAAGGCATTTCGCGTCATCGGCACGGCGACGACCGCGGCCGGCGCGGCGGCGATCGGCGAGGCGCTGGCCGCATTCCCGGGCTGCCGCGGCATCGTCCTCGACGTGACCGACGGCGACGCGCTCAACGCCGCGATCGATGCCGTCGTGCGCGAGACGGGCTTTCTGCACGTGCTCGTCAACAACGCCGGCATCACGCGCGACATGCTGTCGATGCGCATGAAAGACGAAGACTGGGATGGCGTTCTCGCGACCAACCTCACCGCCGTGTTCCGGGCCAGCCGGGCGGCGCTGCGGCCGATGATGAAGCAGCGCTACGGACGCATCGTCAACATCACGTCCGTCGTCGGCTCGAGCGGCAACCCCGGGCAGGCGAACTACGCCGCGGCCAAGGCCGGCGTCGCCGGCATGACGCGCTCCCTGGCGCGCGAGATCGGCAGCCGCGGCATCACCGTCAACTGCGTCGCGCCCGGATTCATCGAGACCGACATGACGAAGTCGCTCTCCGAGGCGCAGGCCGCTGCCTTGCTCGGCCAGATTCCGCTCGGCCGGCTCGGCCAGACGAGCGAGGTCGCCCACGCGGTCGCCTTTCTCGCATCGCCGGAAGCGAGCTACATCACCGGTACCGAACTGCACGTCAACGGCGGCCTGCTGATGGCGTGATCGAGCCTGCGACCGCCCTCGCCACCGAGGCGGCAGGGCATGTGCCCGGAGGCGATCGCGCAGGTCGTCAAGCCGTAGAATCCGCGTCTACTTTTTCACACACACTCCCGGAGGAGTCATGAGCGACATAGAAGCACGAGTCAAGAAGATCATCGCCGAGCAACTGGGGGTTCCCGAGGCCGACGTCACGAACGAAAAGGCGTTCGTCGCCGACCTGGGCGCTGATTCGCTCGACACGGTCGAACTCGTGATGGCGCTCGAAGACGAATTCGGCATCGAGATCCCCGACGAAGAGGCGGAGAAGATCACGACCGTCCAGCTTGCGATCGACTACGCCCAGAAGCACCAGAAAGCGGCCTGAGCCGGACCGCCGCTCGACTTGCTCTCTCCCTGGCGCATGAGCTCCCGTCGCGTCGTCGTCACCGGGCTCGGGCTCATCAGTCCGATCGGCAACAGCGTCGACGTCGCTTGGCAGAACCTGCTCGCCGGTCGATCCGGCATCGCGAACATCACGAAGTTCGACGCGTCCGCCTTCTCCTGCCGCATCGCCGGCGAGGTCAAGGGCTTCCAGGTCGAGGACTATTTCCCGGCCAAGGATGCGCGGCACATGGACACGTTCATCCACTACGGCCTGGCCGCGTCGATCCAGGCGATCCGCGACGCCGGTCTGCCGACCAACGACAAGCTGAGCCAGGAAGAGGCCCAGCGCATCGGTTGCCTGATCGGATCGGGGATCGGTGGCTTGCCCCTCATCGAGGAGACCAAGGCCGAGCTCGAGAGGCGCGGCCCGCGCCGGATCACGCCTTTCTTCGTGCCGGCCTCGATCATCAACATGATTTCGGGGCACGTCTCGATCATGTTCGGCTTCCAGGGGCCGAACCTCGCGATCGTCACGGCATGCACGACCGGCTTGCACTCGATCGGCATGGCCGGGCGCATGATCGAGCACGGCGACGTCGATGTCATGGTCGCCGGCGGCTCGGAGGCGACGGTATCGCCGCTCGGCGTCGGCGGCTTCGCCGCGGCGCGGGCACTCTCGACGCGCAACGACGATCCGACGACCGCATCGCGGCCTTGGGACAAGGATCGCGACGGCTTCGTGCTCGGCGAGGGAGCCGGCGTCGTCGTGCTCGAGGAATACGAGCACGCGAAGCAGCGCGGCGCAAAGGTCTATGCCGAGCTCGTCGGCTTCGGCATGGGGGCCGACGCATTTCACATGACGGCGCCGAACGTCGACGGCCCGAAACGCTCGATGCTCGCTGCGCTGCGCTCGGCCGCGCTCAATGCCGACCAGATCCAGTTCCTCAACGCGCATGGCACGTCGACGCCGCTGGGCGACGTGAACGAGACGAACGCTATCAAGCTCGCCTTCGGCGACCACGCGAAAAAGCTCGTCGTCAACTCGACCAAGTCGATGACCGGCCACCTGCTCGGCGGCGCGGGCGGTATCGAATCCATCTTCACGGTGCTCGCCGTCAAGAACCAGATTTCGCCACCGACGATCAACATCTTCAACCAGGATCCCGAATGCGACCTGGACTTCTGCGCCAACACCGCGCGGGAAATGAAGATCGACTATGCCATGAAGAACAACTTCGGCTTCGGCGGCACCAACGGCACACTCGTCTTCAAGCGGGTGTGACGCCGCCCGCAGGCGCGCACGATGCGCGGATCTCCCTCCTGCGTGGTCGCCGTTCGCCGATCCGGCGTGTGGCGAATGGTCGTCGGCGTCGTCGCCGCGGCGTCGCTCGCATCGCTCGTCGCCTGGGTCTTTCTCGCGCCCCGGGGACAGGTCGCCGGGGCTCGCGCGGCGGTCGCCGTGTGCGGTCTCGCGACGCTGGCCGGGGCTGCGTCGCTGGTTCGCAGGCCGGCGGCGGTCTTGCGCTGGGACGCTTCGGCCTGGAGCTTTGCCGATCTCGCGACGCCTTCGTCCGCACCGATCCCCGGCGAGCTCGAGGTGGCGATCGATCTCGGCTCGCTCCTGCTGTTGCGATTCGCGCCGCGCGATGCCGCGGGGCGAAGATCGGCCGGCTGGATTGCGGTCGAGCGACGCGGCCTCGAACGCGAATGGCACTCGTTTCGCTGTGCGGCATATTCGCCGCGGCCCGCCGCCGGCATGAGCGGCGCCGCGGATTGCCGACTAGCCTGAATGATTGCTCCCGACGCCGACGCCCCGCTGATCGAGCGCGTCAAGCAGGGCGATGTCAAGGCCTTCGAGATGCTGGTCGTCAAGTACCAGCGACGAATCGAGCGCTTGATCGGACGCATGGTACGGGACGTCGATCTGGTTCCCGACATCGCCCAGGAGACCTTCATCCGGGCGTATCGCGCCATTCCGCAGTTCCGCGGCGACAGCGCCTTTTACACCTGGCTCTATCGCATCGCCGTCAACACCGCCAAGAAGGCCCTGATGGAGCTCAAGCGCGACCCGCTTGTCACCGAGTCGGCGCGGGCGAGCCGCGACGAGGACGACGATTCACCGCGGTTCGACAACGAATTGAGCGACGGCGAGACACCGGATGCGGTGCTGGCGAGCAAACAGATCGCCGCCGCAGTGAACTTTGCGATCGAAGGCTTGTCCGAAGAACTGCGGCAGGCGATCACCTTGCGCGAGATCGAAGGTCTCAGCTACGAGGAAATTGCCGAAGCGATGAACTGCCCGATCGGGACGGTTCGCTCGCGGATCTTCAGGGCGCGCGAGGCGATCGCAGCCAAGCTGCGGCCGTTGCTCGACACCCGCGAGGGCGAGCGGTGGTGAGGTATGCGAAGAAAGGGCGGGCTGTCGGGCTCGCCGTTCGCGCTGGAACTTGATGGGTGGAGAGCGACATGTCTTCAGAGGCAATGGACGGTTCACAGGACGCCGAGCGGCTTTCGGCCCTCGTCGACGGCGAGCTCGACGGCACGGCCACGGAAGAAGCGTGCAGGCGCTGGAAGAGCGATGTGCAGGTGCGGCGCACCTGGCACGCCTATCAGCTGATCGGCGACGTGCTGCGCTGCGACGATCTGGCCGCCGGCGCCTGTGGCGACGGGCGCTTTCTCGTCGCGCTGCGGGCGCGGCTCGCGGCCGAACCGGTCGTTCTCGCGCCGGCGCCCCTGCAGAGCTCGCCGCTGCGCGTTCGCGCGCCGGTCGCCCGGTCTGCCGGTCGATGGATGCTGCCCTCGGCAATCGCCGCCGGCCTCGTGCTCGTCGTCGGTACGTTCACGCTGCTGCGCCCCGGTGGCTCACCGCCGGCGGCCGCGCCCGCCGTGACCCTGGCCGATGCGACGCCGGCCGAACCGGCGGCAATCGTCATGAACGGCAAGGTGATCCGCGATGCTCGCCTGGACCGCTATCTTGCCGCGCACAAGCAGTTCTCGGGATCGTCGGCACTCGGCCTGCCTTCGGCGTTCCTGCGCAGCGCCACCGTCGAGGCTGACGCCCGCTGATTCTTCGAGACCGCCGCCCTTCATGTTGCCGCGTCCGCTCGTTTCGCTCACCCTCGCCTTCGTGGCGTTCCTGGGCGCGACGGCAGCGACGGCTGCGACGGCTGCGGGGCCGGCACCTCCTGCCACGGCGAACGAGGTGCGCGCCTGGCTGCTGCGCATTCATGACGCCGCCAGCCACCGCAACTTCCAGGGAACGTTCGTGGTGAGCGGCGGCGGCAACGTTGCGAGCGCTCGCATCTCGCATTTCCACGAGGGGCCGAACCAGTACGAGCGCATCGAGTCGCTCGACGGCCGGCAGCGCAAGGTCTTCCGCTACAACGATGTCGTCAATACCGTCTGGCCGGCGAGCCATGTCGCGATGATCGAGCAACGCGGCCTGCTCAATTCGTTCCCGGCGCTGCTGCAGGCCGGCGACGACGGCCTGGGCGAGTGGTACGAAGTCCAGCCCGAAGGGCTGGACCGCGTCGCCGGGCACGAAGCCAATGTTCTCGACGTGAAAGCGCGCGACAGCTTGCGTTACGGCTACCGGCTCTGGGCCGACCGGGCCTCCGGGCTGCTGCTTCGCGTCGACGTCATCGGCGAGGCCGGCGACGTGCTCGAAACGTCGGCGTTTTCCGACGTCGCGATCGGCGTGCGCCCGCAGCCGGGCAGCATCGTGCAGGCGATGCGCAGGCTCGACGGCTATCGCATCGTCAAGCCGGTGCTCACGCCGACACGGCTCGAGAACGAAGGCTGGACGATGCGCCAGCTCGCGCCCGGCTTCAAGGAGGTGAGCTGCGTCAGCCGGCAGATCGAAAATCCGCGCGAGGTGAGCGCCGATCCGGCGCCGCCGCCGGTGATCCAGACGATTTTCTCGGATGGCCTGACCTACGTTTCGGTCTTCATCGAACCGTATCGCCCCGATCGCCACGGACGGCCGATCCTCGCGTCGCTTGGCGCCACGCAGACGCTGACGCAGCGCCAGGGCGACTGGTGGGTGACCGTCGTCGGCGACACGCCGCCGGCGACACTCAAGTTGTTCGCCGGCGCGCTTGAGCGCAAAAAGCCTTAGCCGGGCGGCGATCGCCCTGTCGCTGCACACTTGCGATTTGGCGCGCAACGAATCACCTCGACTCGACGGATGCTCCGCATGCAACTGAAACCCTCCTCTTCGGTGATCTCGGCCGGCCGCATCGGCTTTGCCGCCCTGGCTCTTTCGCTCGGCCTGCTGGCGACGGCCGCGCCCGTGCCGGTGACGGCGCAGGGCTTGCCTGACTTCACCGAACTGGTCGAAAAGGTCGGGCCGGCGGTCGTCAATATCCGCACGACCGAGCGAAGCCACGGCTCGCGCGTCGCTCCGGGCGGCGACATCGACGAGGACATGCTGGAATTCTTTCGCCGCTTCGGCCTGCCGATGCCGAACCAGCCGAACCCGCACTCGCCGGAGCAGCCCGGCGACGGCGATCCGCAACCGCGCGGCGTCGGCTCCGGCTTCATCCTCAGCGCTGACGGCTACGTCATGACGAACGCTCACGTCATCGACGGTGCCGACGAAGTGATCGTCACGCTCGCCGACAAGCGCGAGTTCAAGGCCAAAATCATCGGTGCCGACAAGAAGTCGGATGTGGCGCTCGTCAAGATCGAGGCAAGTGGCCTGCCGACGGTGCGCATCGGTGACGTCGCCAGGCTCAAGGTCGGCGAATGGGTGATGGCCATCGGCTCGCCCTTCGGTCTCGAGAGCACGGTGACGGCCGGGATCGTGAGCGCGAAGTCGCGCGACACGGGAGACCTGTTGCCGCTGATCCAGACCGATGTGCCCATCAATCCCGGCAATTCGGGTGGCCCGCTCATCAACATGCGCGGCGAGGTCGTCGGCGTCAACTCGCAGATCTATAGCCGCTCCGGCGGCTACATGGGGATTTCATTCGCGATACCGATCGACGAGGCGACGCGTGTCGCCGAGCAGCTTCGTAGCGGCGGGCGGGTGATCCGCGGGCGCATCGGCGTCGTCATCGACCGAGTGACGCGCGAGGTCGCCGAATCGATCGGTCTCGGCAAGCCGGCCGGCGCACTGGTGCGTACGGTCGAGGCGGGCGGCCCGGCGGACAAGGGCGGCGTCGAAGCGGGCGACATCATCACCAAGGTCGACGCGAAGGTGGTCGAAAGCGCGGGTGAGCTGCCGCGCATCGTCGGCAGCATCAAGCCCGGCAACAAGGCGACCCTTCAGGTCTTTCGCCGCGGCAGCTATCGCGATCTGTCGGTCATCGTCGCCGAGCTCGAGCCGGAAAAGACCGTGGCGCGCCGCACGCCGGACCGCGACAACGCCAAGCCGCCGGCCCCGGTCGGCACGCTCGGCCTGGCTGTCTCCGATCTGACCGACCTGCAAAAGCGTGAGCTCAAGGTCAAGAACGGCGTTCGCGTCGAGGCGGCCGAAGGCGTGGCGGCGCGAGCTGGTGTTCGCGAAGGCGATGTGATCGTGACGATCGACAACGTCGAGGTCGTCAGCGCGAAGCAGTTCGATGCGGCCGTGAGCAAGCTCGACAGGTCCAAGCCGGTGACTCTGTTGGTGCGGCGAGGCGATGCGGCGAATTTCCTGATCCTGCGGCCGGCCCGTTGACGCAATGGAACGCTCGAGGGTTTACCCCATTATGTAAGTGTGCGGTCGCCAACTTTAATCGCTGTCTGCTGCCTCTCTACTACGAGAAGATGGCATATCGAGCGGGCTATTTGTCGCCTTCGGCATCTGTCGATGCAGCGGCGAAAATTGCCCCCAGCACATCCACAGGCATATGTGGATAACCTGTTGATTAATATTCGTGTTGGCGCCCCGCAACGACGAGAAATCAAGCATTGGCGCGCCTTCCCGCAGGGTCGTTTTGGCTACAATGAAATCCCAACAAGCAGTTGCCATACGTTTTTGTTGGAAGGCGCGTCATTCGTTCGACGTGCCTTTTTTTTGACTCCGGCACGGCCCTTCGGGCCTTCACATCGCTTCGCGATATGAGCCTCGCCGCAGCGGCTTTGGCCGTTGTAGTTCCATCAAGAGGTCTCACCTTCGCATCGCCGAAGCACACATGAATCTGATCCGCAATTTTTCCATCATCGCCCATATCGATCACGGCAAGTCGACGCTGGCCGATCGACTGATCCAGCGTTGCGGTGGCCTGAGCGATCGGGAGATGGAAGACCAGGTGCTGGATTCGATGGACATCGAGCGCGAGCGCGGCATCACGATCAAGGCGCAGACGGCGGCGCTCAAGTACACGGCGCGCGACGGCCGCATCTACAACCTGAACCTGATCGACACGCCCGGCCACGTCGACTTCTCGTACGAGGTGAGCCGGTCGCTGTCGGCCTGCGAGGGTGCGCTTCTCGTCGTCGACGCGAGCCAGGGCGTCGAGGCGCAGACGGTGGCCAACTGCTACACCGCGCTCGAGCTTGGCGTCGAGGTCGTTCCCGTCCTCAACAAGATGGATCTGCCGCAGGCCGATCCGGACCGGGCTCGCTCCGAGATCGAGGACGTGATCGGCATCGACGCCGACGACGCCATTCCCTGCAGCGCCAAGACGGGCGAGGGTATCGACGACGTCCTGGAAGCCGTCGTCCACCGCATGCCGGCGCCGCGTGGTCTCCCCGACGCGCCGCTGCGAGCGATGATCGTCGACTCCTGGTTCGACAACTATGTCGGCGTCGTCATGCTCGTGCGGGTCGTCGACGGCTCGCTGTCGAAGGGCGAGCGGATCCGCCTGATGGCCAGCGACGCCGTCTACGCCGCCGAGCAACTTGGCGTGTTCACTCCGAATTCGGTCGCGCGCGACCGGCTCTCGGCGGGCGAGGTCGGCTTCGTCATCGCCGGCATCAAGGAGCTGCAGGCGGCCAAGGTCGGCGACACCGTCACCCTCGAGAAGAAGCTGCCCAACAACCTGGGCGTCGCCCACGAGCCACTGCCCGGCTTCAAGGAGATCCAGCCGCAGGTCTTTGCCGGCCTGTATCCGACCGAGGCGAGCGAATATGACCAGCTTCGCGACGCCCTGGAAAAGCTCAAGCTCAACGACTCGTCGCTGCGCTACGAGCCCGAAGTGAGCCAGGCGCTCGGCTTCGGCTTTCGCTGCGGCTTTCTCGGCCTCCTGCACATGGAAATCGTCCAGGAGCGCCTCGAGCGCGAGTTCGACCAGGATCTGATCACGACGGCGCCTTCGGTCGTCTACGAAGTCGCCCTCAACAGCGGCGACGTGATCCAGATCGAGAACCCGTCGAAGATGCCCGACCTCGGGCGTGTCGCCGAGATCCGCGAGCCGATCGTCACCGTGCACCTCTACATGCCGCAGGAGTACGTCGGCCCGGTCATGACGCTCGCCAACCTGAAGCGCGGCAACCAGATGAACATGGCCTACCACGGCCGCCAGGTGATGATCACCTACGAGATGCCGCTGGCCGAGATCGTGCTCGACTTCTTCGACAAGCTGAAGAGCGCCTCGCGCGGCTACGCTTCGATGGACTACGAGTTCAAGGAATTCCGGGCGGCCGACGTGGTCAAGGTCGACATCCTGCTCAACGGCGAGCGCGTCGACGCGCTTTCGATCATCGTCCACCGCAGCCAGAGCCAGTTCCGCGGTCGCGCCGTCGTCGCCAAGATGCGCGAGCTGATTTCGCGGCAGATGTACGACGTGGCCGTACAGGCGGCGATCGGCGCCAACATCATCGCGCGTGAGACAATCAAAGCCCTGCGCAAGAACGTCATCGCGAAGTGCTACGGGGGCGACATCACTCGCAAGAAAAAGCTCCTCGAAAAACAAAAGGCCGGCAAGAAGCGCATGAAGCAGATCGGCTCCGTCGAGGTGCCGCAAGAGGCGTTCCTGGCCATTCTCCAAGTGGATGACTGATGGGTTTGCTCACCGGTTTGCTGTATGCGTGCCTCGGCGTTTTCTCCGCCGGCTGGTACTTCAACAAGTGGTCGGGGAACTTCGCGCTGCTCCTGTTCGTTCTGACGGTCATCACCTTCGCCTACTGGCTGGCCGAACGCTTCTATTTCGCACCGCGACGGGTGCGTGCCGTCGTGACCTTCGAGCAGCAGGACGCGGCGCGCCGCGAGCAACTCGCGCGCCAGGGCATCACTCGCGTCGACGACAACGTCGCAGAGACGCGCCAGGCGCTCCTCATGCAGCCGTGGTGGCTCGACTGGACCGCCGGGCTCTTTCCGGTGATCGTCGTCGTCTTTCTGCTGCGCTCGTTTCTCTTCGAGCCGTTCAAGATTCCCTCGGGCTCGATGAAGCCGACGCTTCTCATCGGCGATCTGATCCTCGTCAACAAGTTCCACTACGGCATCCGCCTGCCGGTGCTCAACCAGAAGATCGTTCCCATCGACGACCCGCACCGCGGCGATGTCATGGTCTTTCGCTATCCGCTGGATCCGAGCACCGACTACATCAAGCGCGTCGTCGGCCTTCCCGGCGACGAGGTGTCGTTCCACAACCAGAAGGTCTACGTCAACGGCCAGGAGGCGCCGCTCACGCCGGTTCCCGGGCCAGGTTTCTACGACGAAGATACACGGAGTTACGAGCCGCAATTCACCGAGCGCCTCGGCACGGTGGATCATCTGATCACGATTAATCCTCAATCCGACCAGTTTCATTGGGCGAGCGAGTCGGTCACGTTTCCGTTTCGCGAAAACTGCCGCTACAGTTCCGAAGGTGTGACGTGCAAGGTGCCTGCGGGCAACTACTTCATGATGGGCGACAACCGGGACAACTCCCAGGACTCGCGTTTTTGGGGCTTCGTGCCGGACGAGAACATCGTCGGCAAGGCGTTCTACGTCTGGATGAATTTCGGCGACCTGAAGCGTATCGGGTCGTTCAAGTAGGCAAGGGATGCGGCGGATGAGCGACGGGGTTCGCAATCGTCAGGGCCAACGCGGCATCACGCTCTTCGGCCTGATGTTCTGGGCCGTCGTCGTCGGCTTCGTCGCCCTCATCGGCATGCGCGTCTTGCCGACGCTGAACGAATACTTCACGATCAAGCGGACGATCAACAAGATCATCACGGAAGGCTCGACCGTGCCCGAAATCCGCGCCGCGTTCGAGCGCCAGAAGGACATCGAGTACTCGATCAGTTCGATTTCCGGCAAGGATCTGAACATCACCAAGGAGAACGACAAGATCGTCGTCAGTTTCGCTTACGACAAGGAAGTGGAACTGGTGAAGCCGGTCTACCTTCTCATCAAGTTCGAGGGCCGTTCGAACTAGGATCGGGCTTTCGCCCTCCACCTCGTTCGCCGGTGCCCGGCACGTCTCTCGTCACGCATGGATTCCAGCCTCGTCGCCCTGCAACAGCGTATCGGCCACTTTTTCGCCGACCCCAGCCTCCTCGAGCGCGCGCTGACGCACCGCAGCTTCGGGACGGACCACAACGAGCGCCTCGAATTCCTGGGCGATGCCGTGCTGAGCCTCGTCGTCTCCAGCCTGCTCTTCGAGCGCCTCGGCGGCTCCGACGAAGGCGACCTGACGAGGGTTCGCGCCCACCTCGTTCGCGAAGACAGCCTGCACCGCGCGGCGCTGCAGCTCGGCCTGCCCGAGCTGCTTCGCCTCGGCGAAGGCGAGGCGCGCGGCGGCGGCGCCCTGCGCGCGTCGATCCTCGCCGATGCGCTCGAGGCGCTCATCGGCGCGACTTTCCAGGACGGCGGCTTCGCCGCGGCGCGAGCGCTCGGGCAGAGCCTCTTCGGCGAGATCATCGAGACCACCGACGTCGCGAGCTGGACCAAGGACGCGAAGACCGAATTGCAGGAATGGCTGCAGGCGCGGCGCCTGCCGGTGCCGACCTATCGCATCGTCGCCACCCGCGGCCAGGCGCACGCACAGACCTTCGAGGTCGAGTGCGCCGTACCCGCGCTCAGCATGCGCGAGTCCGGCGAAGGAAAATCGCGCCGCGCCGCCGAGCAGGAAGCGGCGCGTCGCATGATCGATGCGCTCAGCGCCAGCGACGAGCCGGGAAGCCCGCTGCGCTCCTGATGCCTGACCATCGCTGGCACTGCGTTCGGAGCTTGCGGCCGGGCGCCGGGCTGATCCCAAGCCCGGCCGGCCTTGCAGGCCGCGGCGTTGCGGGACGCAACGCCTCCTCGTGCCGTCCATGCCGGCGCAGGCCGGCATGGAGCCGCGACACTCGGCCCCCTCGGCGGGCAGCGAAGGAAGTGAGCGTGGGGGCTCCATGAAATGCGGCTTGATTGCCATCGTCGGAAGGCCGAACGTCGGCAAGTCGACGTTGCTGAACGCGCTGGTGGGCCAGAAGATCAGCATCACCTCGAACAAGGCGCAGACGACGCGGCATCGCATCACCGGCATCCGGACCCAGGGCGAGGCGCAGTTCGTCTTCGTCGACACGCCGGGCTTCCAGACGCGGCACGGCGCGCCGCTCAACCGCTTTCTGAACCGTGCCGTCACGAGCACGCTTGGCGACGTCGACGTCGTTCTCTTCGTCGTCGAGGCGGGCCGCTTCGGCAAGGAAGACGCCGCCGTCCTCGCCTTGCTGCCGCCGGCAAAGCCCGCGCTCCTCGTCGCCAACAAGCTCGATGCCGTTGCCCGCCGCAGCGATCTCGCGCCATGGCTGCAATCCATGCAGTCGAAGCATGCGTTCGCCGAGTTCGTTCCGCTTTCGGCGACGAAGTCGGCCGATGCCGAGCGCCTGCTCGGCATCGTCGCCCCCTACCTGCCCGAGCAACCGTGGCTGCACGACGAAGATGCGCTCACCGACCGGAGCGACCGCTTCCTCGCGGCCGAAATCGTCCGCGAGAAGCTGTTTCGCCTGACCGGCGACGAGTTGCCGTATACCTCGACCGTCGTCATCGACAAGTTCGAAGAGGAGGGCCGGCTGCGCCGTATCGCCGCGACGATCATCGTCGAGCGCGATGCGCACAAGGCGATGATCATCGGCAGCGGTGGCGAGCGGCTGAAGCGGATCGGCACGGAGTCGCGCCACGAGCTCGAGCACCTGCTCGACGCCAAGGTCTTCCTCGAGCTGTGGGTGAAGGTCAAGAGCGGTTGGGCCGACGACGAGGCGCACCTGCGCTCGTTCGGCTACGAATAGCGCGAGCCCTGCGGTAGCGCTGGCAGGCTCCAGGTGGCTTCCCGATCCTCGCGCAGCGCGCCGCTGGCGGCCTACGTCCTGCATCGCTACGACTGGAGCGAATCGAGCCTCATCCTCGACCTCTTCACGCGCGAGCAGGGTCGTATCGCCGTCGCCGCCAAGGGTGTGAAACGGCCGTTCTCGCAGCTGCGCAGCGTCCTCTTGCCGTTCCAGCGCATCCAGGTGTCGCTCGGACGGCAGGCCTCGGGCGAGGACGCGCGCGAAGTGCAGAACCTGCGCGGCGCCGAGTGGACCGGCGGCAGGGCCATGCTGACGGGCGCAGCACTCTTCAACGGCTTTTACCTGAACGAGCTGCTGCTGAAGCTCGTCGCCCGACACGACCCGCATGCCGGGCTCTTCGATGCCTACGCGGCGACGGTCGATGCGTTGGGTGCAGGCGATGCCGGTGCGCAGGCGGCGCTGCGCGCCTTCGAGATCGTGCTGCTCAAGGAGATCGGCCTGCTGCCCGATCTGGGCCTCGAGACCGCGACGTGTCGGCCCGTCGTGCCCGAGGAGCGCTATCGGGTCCTGGGCGACGCCGGCGTCGTCGCCGCACCTGGCGCCACCGACGCAACGGCGAGCGGGGCGACGCTCGCTGCTGTCCAGGCGGCACTTACGGGCGGCGATCTCGAAGCACTGCGCCAGGTAGCGGCCCGATCGCTTGCCGAGCTGCGGCCGATCCTGCGCGCGCAGCTTCACTATCATCTCGGCACCGACACCTTGCGCACGCGGCAGGTCATGCTCGACGCACAGGCGCTCGCGCCCTGACGCTGACACGATGAATCCCCTGATCACGACCGGTCTCGATGCGCGACGGCGAACGACGGCGCTATCCGTCAACGTCAACAAGATCGCCTTGCTGCGCAACCAGCGGCCCTTGTCGATCCCGAGCGTCGTCGAACTGGCGAAGGCCGCGCTCGACGCGGGCGCGTACGGCATCACCGTCCACCCGCGCCCCGACGAGCGGCACATCCGCCGTCAGGACGTGCTCGATCTCGCGGCGATGCTGAAGATGCGGCCGCAGGCCGAGTTGAACATCGAGGGCAACCCCTTCCACAACCTGATGGCGCTCGTGCGCGAGGCGAGGCCGCAGCAATGCACCTTTGTTCCCGACAGCGCCGAACAGGCGACCTCCGATCACGGCTGGGACCTGGCTCGCGACGGCAGCCGGCTGGCGCCGTTCGTCCACGAAGCGCGCGCGCTCGGCGTTCGCGTCAGCCTGTTCATGGACGCCGATGTGGCGGCGATGGCCGCGGCACGCGTCGTGGGCGCCGATCGCGTCGAGCTCTACACCGAGCCTTACGCGCGCGCGCACGGCACGCCGGCAGAGGCCTCTTCGCTGGCCAGGTTTGCCGATGCTGCCCGGGCCGCGCAGGCCGAAGGCCTTGGCGTCAATGCCGGCCACGACCTCAACCTCGACAACCTCGGCGACTTTCTGGCCGCAGTGCCCGGGGTTCTCGAAGTGTCGATCGGCCATGCGATCATCGCCGACGCGCTCGTGCTCGGCATGGCCGGGGCGGTGCACGCGTATCTCGACGCGATGGCTCGCGCTTCGCCGCGATGAAATGCCTCGACCCTCGCTTCGTTCGCTGCGCCTGGAAGGGGCGCTCAGCGCCCTTCGGGCGGCTGGGCGGACCCTGATGATCTACGGCGTCGGCACCGACATCTGCGACGTGCGGCGAATCGGCGCTGTCCTGGCGCGGCGCGGCGATCGCTTCGCCGAGCGCGTTCTCGGGCCGCACGAGATCGAAGTGTTTCGTGCTCGCAGCGCCCAGTTCGCCGAGCGCGGCGTCCGCTATCTGGCGACGCGCTTCTCGGCCAAGGAAGCCTTTGCGAAGGCGATCGGCCTCGGCATGCGCACGCCGATGACCTGGCGCGGCTGCGAGATCGCCAAGCAGAGGAGCGGCAAGCCCGAGATCCGCTTGCACGGCATGCTCGCCGAATGGTTTGCGGCGCGCGGCCTCAGGGCCCATGTCAGCGTCAGCGACGAGGCCGACTACGCGGCCAGCTTCGTCGTCGTCGAACAGGAGGGGGTGCGATGACGGGGACGACCCATGCGCCGGTGATTCTCGACATCGGCGGACCGACGCTCGAGGCCGACGATCGCCGCCGGCTCGCCCATCCGCTCACCGGTGGCGTCATCTTTTTCGCCCGCAACTGGCGGGACCGGCATCAACTCACCGAACTCGCGGCCGAGATCAAGTCAGTGCGGCCGGACGCGCTTCTCTGCGTCGACCACGAAGGCGGTCGCGTGCAACGCTTCCGCGGCGACGGCTTCACGCACCTGCCGCCGATGCGCGTGCTCGGCGAGATGTGGATGCAAGACGGCACGGGCGGCCGCGGCAGCGGCGCGATGCGTGCCGTCCAAGCCGCGACAGCCGCCGGCCACGTGCTCGGCAGTGAGCTGCGCGCCTGCGGCATCGACCTGAGCTTTGCGCCCGTCCTCGATCTCGACCACGGCGCAAGCGGCGTCATCGGCGATCGCGCCTTTCATCGCGACCCGCGCGTCGTCTCGCTGCTTGCCAAGAGTCTCATGCACGGCCTGCTCGAAGCGGGCATGCGCAACTGCGGCAAGCACTTTCCCGGGCATGGCTACGTGAAGGCGGACAGCCACACCGAGATTCCCGAAGACCGACGCTCGCTTGCCGCGATCCTCGGCGACGACGCGAAACCCTACGAATGGCTCGCCGGAACGCTTGCCAGCGTCATGCCGGCGCACGTCGTCTATACGAAGGTCGACGAGAATCCGGCCGGCTTTTCCTCGCGCTGGCTGAAGGAGATCCTGCGCCAAGAGTTGGGCTTCGACGGTGCCATCTTCAGCGACGATCTCAGCATGGCCGGGGCGCGCCGCGTCGGCGGCGTCGAAGTCACCTATGCCGAAGCGGCGTCGCTCGCGCTGGCCGCCGGCTGCGACATGGTCCTGCTCTGCAACCAGTCGCTGGACGGCGGCGCTGCCGTCGACGCGCTTCTCGACGGCCTGGTCGACGCGGCGGCGCATGGCCGCTGGCAGCTCGACCCGGAAAGCGAGGCGCGCCGCCTCGACCTCCTGCCGCAGACGACGCCGATCGCCTGGGACGAGCTCATGCACTCGCCCGCTTACCAACGCTCGCTCGAGCGTTTGCCCTGAGCGAGCGTCCTACCGATCACGCCAGCGAGTCGTTGTCGACTCATGGCCCGGGCTGGCTCGGTCGTAAACCATGCCCGCCGCCAAGCAGGACCCGTCGCAACACCGCGTGATCCGATCGGCTTGGCGAGACACGCGTCGAAGGGGCGGGGCCAATGCCCTCGGGAACTTCGACAGCGCTCATGCCGAGGAAGGCGTCGCGCGATGCGGGTCGGTACCACGCCGTGTTTCCGCAGCACGGTCCGCGCCGCCCTTTACGGGCATATCGATATCGAGCAGCGCCACGTCGTAGCGGCGCACAGCCAGCAGATTCGCGCCGATCGCCGCGGAGGAGGCCCGAGGACTCGGCGTCGACAGGCTCGGCAGGGATCTCCAGCGTGAACGTCGTTCCTTTTCCGGCGCTGCTATTGACCGAAATCTGCCCGCCGAGATGGTCGACGAGGATGCGAACGATCGCCAGCCTAGCCTGACGCCAGAGCCTTCACCGCGGCGTTCGGCTCCGGTGATGCGCTTGTCGGGTGCGAAGTCACCAAGTGTCGTGGCAGCTTGCATGCATGCGCTGCACGTAGCGAGTGCCCGAAGGCGGCGCTGATAGTCAGTGAAGACAAGCGGGCGCAGCTCATGACTTTTGCACGCAGCCACTCTTTGTCATCGGCGGCAAGGCTTGCCCGGCTCTACAAGCCACGGGCATGTGCTGGCCCAACGTCGCGTGCGAACAGTCCGAGTTTGCGCGTGCCCCAAGTCCTGTCGCGGCGCGGCCCCCCTGTATCCTTATCGGCATGTCGAGTGGGTCAACCAGAGAGGTCGAGGTCCTCCGCGAATTGATGCGGTTGGCGTTGCGCAACTCTGCGCGCAACGTGCCGCTCCAACTAGCCGCCGTCGTTGTTCTGGTCTTGTTCGGACTTCAGGCAGGTCGTCCTGTTGCCGCCGTCGCCACGGCGGCACTTGGCATTGCCGTCGCTGTCTGGCGGCTTCGCATCGCGAGCCGGTTCAACCTGCCTGACGGCTTTCTGAGCGAAAGCGATCTCTCCAGTGCGAAAAGGCAATTGGAAGGCAACTCCTTGCTTGCCGGCGCCATGTGGCTCGTGGCCACCGTCGGCATCTACGCCCACCTTAGCAGCTTGTCGGGAACCGCCTATCTCGTCTTTGCTGGCGGCTCGGTTTCAGTCGCTGCTTTGTCGATGTCGTTGGTTGGCAGGTCGTTTCTGCTGCTCGCCTTGCCCGAACTTGGCGGCATCATTCTCGTCATGCTGTGGGTCCATGGACTTCCTTCCTCGCCGCTGGCCCTGCTGATCGCGTTGTTTGGCTGGACAATGTTTCGCGGCTCTCGAGAGGTCATCGACACGACGACCAAGGCCATTCGGCACAGCCTCGAGGCTGACGCCGCAGCCGCCTTGCTGACGGTGGCAAAGGAGGCGGCCGAGGCGGCGAACCGGGCAAAGTCGCAGTTCCTGGCGACCATGAGCCATGAGATCCGCACGCCGATGAACGGTGTCCTCGGCGCATTGGATCTCTTGCGGCACACCAAGCTCGACGGCGAGCAACGTGCCTTGGTCAGGACGGCGTCGTCTTCGGGCACTTCGCTCATGGCGATCCTGAACGATGTGCTCGATCACTCCAAAATCGAGGCAGGCAAGCTGATCCTCAGCAAGTCGTCCGTGTCGCTGTATTCGATGGCGAACTCGGTCGTCGCGTTGTTGCGATCCAACGCCGAGTCGAAAGGCCTGTTGTTGCGTCTCGTTGTCGAGCCAGATGCCGAAGAGTGGGTCATTGCTGACGCCCAGCGTCTCAAGCAGGTTGTGCTCAACCTCGTCGGCAATGCCATCAAGTTCACGGAGCGTGGAGAGGTCGTCTTGCGCCTCGCGCCCGCAGCTGCGCCCGAGGGTTTCTGTAACGTGACCTTCGAGGTCAGCGATTCAGGGATTGGCATCACGCCCGAAGTGCTGGACGATCTGTTCGATCCCTTTTTTCAGGTCGACGGTACTTCGAGCCGGCGCCGTGGTGGCACCGGCTTGGGTCTGGCGATCAGCCAGCGAATCGTCGAGGCGATGGGCGCTCGGATCATGGTCGAGTCGCGGTTGGGGGCGGGCTCTCGGTTCTACTTCACCTTGCAACTTCGGCATGACCGGATGTCGCACCATGAGGCGCCCGTCGACTCGGCAATGGGAGGATTGGACGAAACGGGGCTCCTACACGGCACCGTCCTGGTCGTTGAAGACAACGACGTGAACCGGATGATCGCCCGCCAGACGCTGCAGACCTTCGGCCTTGACGTGGTCGAGGCGGGCGATGGCGCGGAGGCGCTTTCCGTGCTTGAAGGGCAGTCGGTGGACCTCGTGCTCATGGATTGCCAGATGCCGGTGATGGATGGCTACGCCGCAACGCGGGCCATTCGCGATCGGGAGGACAAGAGCGGCCGTTCGAGGCTGCCGATCGTGGCTTTGACGGCCGACGCTTTCGATGACGACGCTGCCCGCTCGCGTGAAGCCGGCATGGACGCGCACCTGCCCAAGCCGTATACGCGCGATCAACTTCGCACGGTGCTGAACGTCTGGCTTTGACGAAGATCGCTCAGCTGAGCTCAGTCCACTCCGTAATACCGGTTCGCTCTTCGCCCCATGCCGTGTCCAGCTCGATGCGCTTGATCTCGTCGACCGCTCCCTCGTTCGCCCCGCCGAGCTTGCGTATCTGCGCACGAGCCAGGCGCTCCATCAGGCGCAGATCGCGAGTTGTCAGCGTGAGCGCCGATTCGGCCCATAGATCGACGGTTGCCACGAGCGACTCGTAAGTGATCGGCGCCGCCAGCCGCTGCGCATGAAGGGCCGCGAGCGTACCTCTCAGTTTGGGATCGACAGTACGTACTACGTGCTCGATGGCCGCTTCACCTAGCCCGTCTTCGACGACAAGATCGACGAGACTCCGCCGGTACAACTGCTCCGCGGAAAAGAGCTTCCCAGACAGCACCATATCGTTGGCGACGGCAAAGCCCGCCTTGCGAATGGTGAAATGCCATGCGCCCATGCCCGGGAAAAGATTGAATAGAACCTCAGGAAAACCGGCTTGCGCACTCTTCTCGAAGATGACCCTATGGAAGGGCATTACCGATTCGAGTCCACCGCCCAAGGTGTCCCCCTGTACTAGTACGGTAGTGTGGACGCCGCGTTGTGCCGCGTTCTCGAGCCACCAGACCATTTCAATGCAGCGTCGGCCGTACAGCCGCAAGGAGTCCGCGTCCTGCGCCTTGACGAGCAGGACGAACAGAGACAGATCGCCACCAAAATTAAAGACGCCAGTCACATCCGACGAGACGACTAGATGTCTGACCAAGCCGGGGTTTGCGCTGATGTCATCGAGCACGCGTTGCATTTCCGAAATGCCTGCCAAGCTGAAGCATTGAATCGGGGTGACGCAAGTCCGTACGCGTAGGAGCCCGAGTTCGGAGATCCATTCAAGACGCAAGAACCGGTAGGGCCGCGACAGCAGGCCGGGGACTCCTCGGCGGGCGTCCTCGTTCGGAAAATTCATATGTCGGCAAAGATCCGCGTGACCATTTCAAAGTTGACCAGCGTCGAGTCCACGATGGACCGTTGCGTTGCGTCGTCCTCCACCGTGTTCAGCACGTGGCGAAGCTGAGCCATATGCTCGGCATCCATCGTCGCGTGCGAGCCGATGAAAGATACACCCCTGTCATCCGTGAGCAGCAACGAGTCGCGCACGGATTCGGCAAAGGAACCACCGTACACCGACGCGATGACCTCCAACGCATAGAGCATCCCCAGCACCGAGCACGGGTTCTGCCGATCGGCTGTCCAGTAGTTATATCCAACCAGAGTCAAGGTCGATGTCGTAGGACGATGCGCGGCCGCCTCACCGGAACTGACACCGATGGCCTGCAGGTCGTTCGATACCCACTCTTCATGACCGGACTCCTCCTGCATGTGTTCGTAGAGAAAATAGCGCACTTTTCTGTGCGAATCTTCGATTCGGCTGGCGGCCGCGCCGCAGATCGGATTGAAGTGCCAGACGATCGGGTAAAGCTCGAGCAGAAGTTTGCGATACCGTTCCGCCGACAGACCGTTGGCGATTGCATCGAGGGCAACAGGATGCGTCTCGAATTCCCGGCGGGCTTCGTCTGTACGCAGGACAAGATTCATGAAGAAGTTGGGCACGCTCTCGGTTCCAAACAGTCGGACAATGTTGATGAATGTTCGCACGCGATCGCTGGAATCTACCGGATCGAGCGAATTTCGCCGCCGTCGGCCGGACAGATTGATTTCAATGCGTCTCGCGGGTCTATGCCACATGGCCATCCGGACTTGATCGAAGTCCAGAAAATTCCGTAAGTTCATGGCAGTCAACCTCTCTAACCCCATTCCTTCTGATCTTCACCCCGTCACCGGCATCGCCATCGGCACCGCCATGGCTGGTGTGCGCA
>ODAK010000952.1_pt1 | contig 32642 bp, 33 predicted proteins | sample 1539591 | NCBI WGS metagenome assembly ODAK01 (sample SAMEA3539303, study PRJEB22396) | soil metagenome | biome: tundra; feature: field; material: soil | place: USA | collected 2010-05 | depth 0.15 m | reverse complement strand
CACACGGCGCCACCGACACGATCCAGGTCCGGGTGAGCGAGGCACGCGCCGAGGGTTACAGCGCATACTTCCTCGCCACTGCCCGCCTGGACCGGACCCGGCTCGGGGTCAGCGGCAAGAAAGGAATAGCCGGAAGGTCAGCCTCGAGCTCGACCGCGCGACCATCAAGCGCCTCAGCGACGCGTCCCGCTGGGCCCGCTAGCCGCCATCGGAGTCCGCGTCACCCACGTCTGCGCGCTTTCAGCGCAAATGCCCTGCCCCCCGAGGACATTCATCACCTGCCCCGCCGCCCGCCGCTGGTCGCCTGGCGATCGCCTCCTCAGTGAAACCGGGGCCCACTGCCGTGACGGGCGCGGTCAGCGCGCCGAGTGCGCCGATGCCGTGCCTGGCGGCGGTGGCCAGGTAGCTGCGGATCGCGCCGAGCGCCAAGGCGAGCCCGTAGGCTCCTCCTCGCGCGGAGCGACAAGACTCCGGTCCGGTCATCGGGGTGATCTGCCTGCCGGTGGCGCCGGACCGGCCTAGCGGCAGCGCCATCACGACGCCGTTGTCTTGGCGTGGCTTACCTGGCGGCGTAGGTCGCCGGTGCCTGGGAAGAACCCGTGCGACGTCAGCCAGTGCCTCATCCAGGACGCGTCGGGGTGAGTGTCGGGGATGACGTTGTAGACGTAGTTCAGGCCACGTTCTGCGGCCTCGTCCTCGAGCCGGCCCAGGATGAACTCGCCGATCCCCGCGCCACGCCGGGCCGGGTCGACCAGGAAGGTGATCTCCGCGTCGCCCCATTCGCTGTCGAGCCAGCCATAGCCGACAACGGTGCCGTAGTCATCAGTGACCCGCCACCACTCGTCTGCAATGAACGAGCCGGGCGCCGGCTGATCGTATCCCACCGCGGCCAGCTCGTCCGGGCCGAACAACCGCTGCTTGTCGACGTCCCACCTCGGTGCGTTTTCTTTCGTCCAGTGCAGTGCCATCATGTCTCCTTCGGGACGAGACTGAGCCTACTGATCAGATCGGGATGCCCCACAAGGTCGTCCAGGACGGCGACCACAGCTCCCGCCAGCGGTAATGGACCGGGGCGCATCTTGAGCGGCCAGCCAGCCTGGAGGCCAGGGGGCTCTCCGGCAGCTGCTGGAGTTCAACCGGTCCCTGGGCAGCGCAGGCCTGGCAGCGCCTATCCGACAACGTCCTCGCGCAGTACGCCGTGCGGGCGCAGCCACAGCGACCGGCATAGCCGGCAGCGCCTGCGATCTCAGTCCTCGACGCGGACCAGGAGGGCTGCGCCGGTATCGCCCGCGGCGCAGCCGGTGAACAATCCGACACCGCCGCCGCGCTGGCGCAGCTCCTCGATCAGCTCGGCGATGGAGCGCAGCCCGGTGGGGCCCTGCGGGTGGCCGAAGATCAGGCTGCAGCCGTAGGAGTTCATCCGCGTAAGCGGAAAGCCGGCCTGCCGGGAGAAGTAGATGTCGTTGACGGCGAACGGGTTGTGCGTGGTGACCGCGTCGACCTGGCTGATCGTCAGGCCCGCGTCGGCGAGCGCGGCCTGGGCCGCGGGCACTGGCGCCGCAGGCATGTGGCTCGGCGCGACGCGAGCGGATCCAGTCGCCAGGATCCGCGCCACGCCAGCCCCGCGTGCCAGCTCCCTGGCCTGGTCAACAGTGGTGACCAGGGCGCCGGCCGTGCCGTCGGCCGGATGCGTCTGGGTGGCGAAGGTGTGCAGTCCGTCCGGTGCCGCAGGCGGCAGCGCCCTGATCTGATCCAGCACTACCGGCCGCACGCCCTCATCGGCGTCGATCACCAGCGGCGGCTTGCGCCGCTGCGGGATCTGCACTTCCACCAGATACCTGCGCTGGAAGGCGCGGTCGTCGGCGAGCGCCTTCTGATACTGATCCGAGCGCAGCGCCACGAGCTCGTCCAGCTCGGCGCGTGTCACCCCGGACTCAGCCGCCACCAGCTCACCTGCCGCGAGCATCGACTTGCCGGCCCAGGGGTCGCGCGCGAAACTGTCCAGCACCCAATGGGTGCAGACCGGCGCGCCGCCGATCGCCGACGGCACCGGGTAGAGCAGCTGCGGGCCGTTGCTGGTGCGGTCGGTGGCCACTACCAGCTGCAGCCCGGCACCGGCGGTGACCGCCCCGGCCGCCGCGGCGAGGCATGCGACAGAGGTGGCACAGGCCTGGGCGATCATCGGCCCGGTCACCGCGCCGGCGCCGAGCCGTGCGGCCAGGGTCGGGGCGCCGTAGAAGATGTCAGGCTGCGGGATCGTCCAGCCCAGCACCAGGCCATCCACCTGCTCGGGCTCCACGTGCCGCTCGGCCAGGGCACGTGCGGTGACGTCGGCCGCCAGATCAAGGCTGGGCACCTCGGCGAGCGAGCCCTGCCACCTGGCAAACGGGGAACTCCATGCCATACCGGCCGGTATCGCGACATCCTGGTAGCGCATCAGCGGGTCCTTCCTGCGATGATGACGTGGGCGTGCGGCGGCTCTGTGTACAGCAGCTCGATGAGCGCTGCGCGGGTCTTCAGCACCTGCCGCTGGTTGACGTAGCCCTTGTCGGTGATTTCCCCGGAGTCCAGGTCAGCTGGGCGGGCGAGAACGACGAGCCGCTCGATGCGGGCTGCTGATCCGACGGTGTCGTTGTGGTCGGCCAGCAAGTGCGCGATCACCCTGTGCAGGACCTCGTGCACCACTAGCTCGCCGTCGGTTGGGACCTCCGCGTCGAGCCGGATGCGCACTTCGGCCGGATTCAGCCACGCCAGTGCGCACAAGCGGTCGCGATCCTCCCCCGCGATCACCGCGTCGGACAGGACCGGTGCCGCGGACAGCAGCGCGGTGCGCACGGCGCCGACGCGGACGAACGTGCCGGTGACGAGCTTGAAGTCCTCCGCGATCCGGCCGCGGAACACCAGCCCGGCGCTCGGGTCGGCCGGATCGGCGGGGGTGGCCGCATCACCGGAGCGGTAGAAGCCCTCGTCGTCGAACGCCTCGGCGGTCAGGTCCGGCCGGCCGAAGTAGCCGGGGGTGACGATCGGGCCCTTGACCCGGATCTCGTAGGCGCCCTCGGCCGGGGCGAGCTTCACCTCGGTACCGGGCAGCGGCGCACCGATACACCGGGCGTCGGTGTAGTCGAAGTTCGCCGTCGTCACCGCCGGCGCGGTCTCGGTCGCACCCCAGGATCCAGTGACCGGGATAGCGCGGCCGCTCGCCTTCGCGGCGAGGTCACTGAGCCGGTCACGCAGGCCGGACGGCAGCGCGGCCGCGGCGTTGAACAGCAGCCGCAGCCGGGAGAAGAACCTGCGCGCGAACTCCGGGTCCGCCTCAAGCGCCGGCACGAGTAGCGCGAAGCCCGCGGGGACGTTGAAATACACCGTGGGCGCGACGTCAGTGAGGTTCACGATCGTCTGGGCGAAAAGGGCGGGGGCGGGCCGCCCGGCGTCAATGTAGACAGTCCCGCCGGCGGTGAGCACCATGCCCATGTTGTGGTTACCGCCGAAGGTGTGGCTCCACGGCAGCCAGTCGACGATCACCGGCCGTTCAGCGGCGAGAAACGGCCACGCCTGGCGCATCATCTGCTGATTGGCCGCCAGCATCCGGTGCGTGTTGAGCACGCCTTTCGGCGAGCCGGTCGAGCCTGAGGTGAACAGGATCTTCGCGATGGCGTCGGCCTCCACTGCCGCGAAGCCGTCGGCGACCAGCCGGCCAGGCGTGGTCGCGGTCAGCTCGGCCAGCCGCGTGGCGCCTGCGCGGTGGCCGGTGCCGATGATCGCCGGCACCTGGCCCAGCGCGTCCAGGGCCGGCCCGAAGCGCTCGGCGTCGTCGGCGAAGACCGCACCAGGACCGATCAGCCCGGTGATCGCCCGGATCCGGGCGTGATCCCGGCTCTGCAGCGAGTAGGCCACGCTGACCGGGGCCACGGGAACCCCGGCGGTCATCGCGCCGAGCGTCACCAGCAGGTGATCCACGCTGTTGCCGGACAGCACCACCAGCGGACGGCCGCTGCCCAGGCCCTGTTCAAGCAGGGCCTGGCCGATGGCCTCGGCCGCAGCGACGGCGGCGCCGTAACTGCAGGTGCGCCACGATCCGTCCGCGCCGCGCTCGGCGGCCAGCGGATAGTCCGGGCCTGATGCCGCCCACGCCCGCAGGCTGTGCACGACGGTGACCGGGTAGTCCTGCAACGGGTCGGCGGACCGCAGCAGCAGGCAGCCGTCCTGCCGTTCCTGCGCTGCGATGCGCGGGCGCGCGAACAAGGGCATGTCAGCGTGAGCAGTCATGGCTCTCTCCCGCCTGAGCGGCATCCGGCCGCGTTCACGGCGCGGCAGCCTCAGCGTCGGTCAGCACGGCAGCGGCCATGGCGCGCAGCTCGACCCGGCGGACCTTGCCCGTCGAGGTGGTGGGGAAGGCGTCGGTGAACACCACGCGCCGCGGCCGCTTGAACGAGGGCAGGCCATCGCGGCAGAACTCGACCAGCTCGGTCTCGGCGGCGCGGCGGCCTGGCCGCAGGATGACGTAGGCGACCGGCTTCTCTAGCCCGTCGGCATCGAAGGCAGCGACGACGACCGCCTGAGCCACCGCGTCGTGGGCGAGCAGCCTGGCTTCCACCTCGGCCGGCGAGACCCACATGCCGCTGGGCTTGAGCATGTCGCTGGTGCGGCCAAGACAGCTGTAGTAGCCGTGGGCGTCTTGCACGTAAGTGTCGCCGGTACGCAGCCATTCGCCCTGGAACACCTGCCGGGACGCGTCATACCGGGACCAGTAGCCGGTGGCGGCGGACTCGCCGCGGACGTAGAGGGTCCCGGGGCTGCCGGGCGCGGCCTCGCGGCCGTTGTCATCGAGGATCCGCAAGTCGTAGCCGGGAACCGCGACGCCGGTGGTGCCGGGCTGTACCTGCCCCTCGCGGTTGGACAGGAAGATATGCAGCAGCTCGGTCATGCCGATGCCGTCGAGGATGTCGACGCCGAACTGGCTCGTCCACCGGGTATACAGCGCGGCCGGCAGCGCCTCGCCGGCCGACGCCGCCAGCCGGACCCCGGCCAGCGCATCTGCGGGCAGGCCGGCCCGCAGCATGTTCGCGAAGAACGTCGGCCCGGCGAAGAACAGCGTCGCGCCGAACTGCGCCGCCCGTGCGGCGATGATCTCGGGTTTCGCCGCCGCTGGCTCGAGCACCGCGGTGGCGCCGACGGACAGCGGGAACAGCACCGAGTTGCCCAGGCCGTAGGCGAAGAATGCCTTCGCCGCGGACAGGCAGCGGTCGTCCGGGTGGATGCCGAGCACCTTGGCACCGTAGGTCTCGCAGACGGCTCGCACCGAGCCATGGCGGTGCATCGCTGCTTTCGCCTCGCCGGTAGTGCCCGAGGTGTAGAGCCAGAACGCCGGCGAGTCCGTGGTGCTCGGGTAGACCGCGGCATCCGGTGCTGCGGCTGCGGCCAGCGCGGCGAGGTCGTGCACAGGAACGCTGGCGGCCAGCCCGGTGCCCGCTGGAGCAAGGATGCAGGTCAGCTCCGTTGCGGCGGCGGCAGCCTGCGCTGCCGTCGCCGCGAACTCGGGCGTGATCGCGAGTAGCCGGGCGCGGGAGTCGCGCAGCAGCTCCGCCAGCCCGTCGGCGTGCAGCATCGTCGACACCGGCGCCGGGATGGCGCCGATGCGCATCGCGGCCAGGTAGACGGTGATGAACTCCGGCGAGTCGGCCATGAACATGACCAGCCGCTGCTCGGGCTGAAGCCCGAGCCCGGCCAGCGCGGCGGCGCTGCGCTGCACGCAGTTGAGCAGCTGCGCGTAGGTCAGCTGGCCGCCGACCCCGGTCAGCGCGACCCGGTCGCCGTCGCCTGCCGCGACACGCCGGTCCAGCAGGTACTCGCATGCGTTGAACGCCTCGGCCATGGCGGTTACGCTCCGAGCTCAGGCGAGATGCACGTAGTCGTAGTCGAACGGCTTGCCGTTGATCCCGCTGCGCGGCGGCGCTATCCAGGCGGCGATCTTGCCGCGTTCGTGCACCGGCTGCATCAGCGATCGTACATGGGTCTTGTCGACGTCGGTTGGCAGCCACTCGCCCTTGCGGTGCTGCCATTCGCCTGCCGGGATGGGCTCGCCGCCCGGGGTGGCTTCGATGCCGGCGAACACTCCGACCTTGCGGTTGAACGCGATGTGCGGCAGCCGCAGCCGCCGCTCCAGGCCGGCCTCGGCCAGGATGCGGTTCCACCGGCTGACGCCGTTCTGGCAGTCGGAGGTGTACGCCCGGCGCAGGTCGGTATTCAGCCCGACGAGCGCCGCCACCTCGGTCTGCCCGATTTGCCCGTCCTCGGTGAGGGCATCCACCATGACCGAGGAGTCGCTGAGCTTGTGGTCGTCGCGGCGCCGCTCCTCCGACCAGCGGCCCTTCAGCCCGGCGGTGAAGTAGTTCGCCACGTTCGTCGACGTCTCGCCGCCGAACAGGTCCACCGACACCGAGTAGTGGAAGTTCAGGTATTTCTGGATCACGTCCAGCGGGATGCCGCCGCGCGCGGCCACCTCGCTGGTGTCGTGCTCGACCATCAGCTGCGCGGTGCGCTCCAGGACGCGGTCGATGCCGGTGGTCCCCACGAACATGTGGTGCGACTCTTCCTTGAGCATGAATTCGCAGGTGCGCGACAGCGGGTCGAACGCGGACTCCTTCAGCGTGCCGAGCTGGTATTTCCCGTCGCGGTCGGTGAAGTAGGTGAACATGAAGAACGACAGCCAGTCCGGGGTCTCCTCGTTGAACGCGCCCAGGATGCGCGGTGAGTCCTCGCTGCCGGAGTGGCGGTGCAGCAGCTCCTCAGCCTCCTCGCGTCCCTCACGGCCGAAGTAGGCGTGCAGCAGGTACACCATCGCCCACAGGTGGCGGCCCTCCTCGACGTTCACCTGGAACAGGTTGCGCAGGTCATACAGGCTCGGTGCGGTGGCGCCGAGGTTGCGCTGCTGCTCCACCGAGGCGGGCTCGGTGTCGCCCTGGATGACGATCAGCCGCTGCATGTCCGCGCGGTACTCACCGGGGACCTTCTGCCATGCAGGCTCGCCTTTGTGCTCGCCGAAGGCGATGCGCCGGTCGCGGTCTCGCTCGGCGAGGAAGATGCCCCACCGGTAGTCGCGCATCGCGACGTGCCCGAAGTGCGCCCACCCCTCGCGGCCGACGTTGACCGCGGTGCGCAGGTACACGTCCTGAGTGGGCAGCGCCGGGCCCATCGACTCCCACCAGGACAGGAAGTTCGGCTGCCACGACTCCAGCGCCCGCTGCAGCCGCCGGTCCTCGTGCAGGTCGACGTTATTGGGGATCTTCTCGGTGTAATCAGCGGCGGATGTCACTTCTCAGACTCGCTTCCGGTCAAAAATGGGACGCTGGCCGGTGCCGAACTTGCGCAGCGCGCCGTCCGGGCCGGACGCATTGGGCCGGTTAAAGATCCAGTTCTGCCATGCTGTCAGGCGGCCGAATATTTTCGTCTCCATGGTTTCCGGCCCGGCGAAGCGGTAATTCGCCTCCAGGCCAGTGAGCGCGTCGGGGCTGAAGCTGGCCCGCTCCTCCACCGCGATGCGGACCTCCTCTTCCCAGTCGATGTCATCGGGCGTGAAAGTCACCAGGCCCAGCCGCCCGGCCGCTTCGGCCTCCAGCGGCCTGCCCGCGCGACCTGCCACCGCGGCCAGCGTCGCTTCGTCGCCGAGGAACCGCGTCTGCAGCCGGGTCAGGCCGTTGCCCATCGGCAGCGGGCCGAAGTTCATGCCGCCTGCACTGACCACAGCCGGCGCCGCGTCAGGGTCAGTGTCCTCGAAGACCCCGGCCAGCATGTAGGAGCGGTCAGCCGCCAGCGCGAGCTCGAGCAGCGAGCCGGCGAAGCAGCTGCCCGGCTCGACCAGCGCGATCAGGCTGCGGCTGGTGACGTCCAGCCGCTTGAGGGTGCGCTTGAGGTAATGCACGATCTCGTTGACCAGCCAGTCGCCTCGGTTCTCGAGCAGCAGCTGGTCGTAGCCGAGAACGCGCTGCGCGTCGCCCGCGGTGCGGAGCACCCAGGTGCCCAGCTCGATCTCGTTGGCGCGCAGATCGAGGATCAGGTCGTCCAGTTCGCGAATGAGCGCAAGCGGATAGAAGTCCGCGCCCTGGGCGCGGATCGCCGCTACATCGGACGGCGCGTCCTCGGCCGGCCCAGAGACGGTGATCTCCACGGTGCCGGCCGCCCGGTCGAGCTTCGCCGAGGCGTAGCGATAGCTGATCGCGTCGATGGTCCGCTGTTTGGCGACTGGGGTCAGTATGAGGCCGGTCGCGTCCGCTGGCCGCGAGGACCGCCCGGCGAATTCGGCGGCGCGCTCGGCTACGATGTCGTCCCACTTCTGCCGTGGCACGGCCTCGTCGACCAGCCGCCACTGCACGGCCTTCTTGCCGCCGACGCCCTCGGACTTGGTGGAGAAGTAGTCGGCCAGGTCGCGGCGGACATGGCGCTTGTCGACGACCCGCGTCAGTCCCCCGGTGCCGGGAAGCACCCCGAGCAGCGGAAGCTCCGGGAGTGAGACGGCCGACGATCGGTCGTCGACCAGCATGATGTGGTCGCAGGCCAGCGCGAGCTCGTAGCCACCGCCCGATGCGGTGCCGTTGAGCGCTGCAACGTACGTTTGCCCCGAGTTCGCGGTGGCGTCCTCGATGCCGTTGCGCGTCTCGTTGGTGAACTTGCAGAAGTTCACCTTCCACGAGTGCGCGGCCGCGGCCAGCATGCGAATGTTCGCTCCGGCGCAGAAAATCTTGTCTTTGCCGCTGGTCATGACGACCGCGCGCACCTCGGGGTGCTCGAACCGCAGCCGCTGCACCGCGTCATACAGCTCGATGTCCACGCCCAGGTCATAGGAGTTCAGCTTCAGCTCGTAGCCATCGCGCAGCCCCGCCTGCTCATCGACGTCCATCGACAGGGTCGCAACCGGGCCGTCGACAGCGAGCCGCCAGTGCCGGAAGCTGCCCGGCTCCGTCTGGAAGCTGACGCGCCCGGCGCCCCTCCCGGGCGCCACCGCAGGTCTGTCAGCCGCGCCCATGGCTGCCTCGGCTGCCGTATCTGCCGTCATGTTAAGTCCCGCTTTGCCAGCTTGCCCACCTCATATGTTCTACATAGTTGCCCGGCTGAGTCAAGAGTAAGTAGCATATTGGCGTCGCCCGCTTCGCACGTCGGTCCGGCTCGCGAACGCGTCCGCCTTACCCGTTCCGGAAGGTGCCATGCCGAGCAACAGACCGCCAGCAGCCGGCCCGGCGCCGGCGCTGTCGCGGCGGCACGCTGAAGGCGCGCCGAGCGCCCGGGGACTGCTGTTCACCCTGCTCGGCGAGTTCGTGCTGACCGGCGGCACTGCCTGGACATCGGCGGTGATCGCCGCATTCGCGCGCCTGGGCGTGGGAGAGAAGGCGACCCGGCAAGCGCTGATGCGCACTGCGGCCGCCGGGTGGCTCCGCGCCGAGAAGGCCGGCCGCCGCACGCGCTGGCATCTCACCTCTGCCGCGCGGCGGCTGCTGACCGATGGCGCCGAACGCATCTACTCCTTCACCGGGCCGGCCGAGAACTGGGATGGGCGCTGGCTGCTCGTTGCAGTGCAGATCCCCGGCCGAGACCGCAGTGCGCGGCATCTCCTCAGCAGCCGGCTGAGCTGGGCGGGCTTCGGCTCCCTGGGCCCCGGCCTGTGGATCAGCACGCACCCGGAGCGAGCACCCGAGGCGACGCAGGTGCTGCGCGAGACAGGCCTCGCCGGCCACGCCCACCTGTTCGTCGCGACCCGATCTGGCCTGGCCGGCGTGCGCGCCATGGTTAGCTCCGCATGGGACCTCGCCGCGATCGAGCAGGAGTACGAGCAGTTCATCGGCGAGTTCGCGGCCGGCGACCCGGACGATCTGCTAGCACGGCAGGTGGAGCTCGTGCACGCCTGGCGCCGGTTCCCGGCCATCGACCCGGCGCTGCCCCGCGAGCTGCTGCCGGCCCGCTGGAGCGGCCTCAACGCCGCGAGGCTGTTTGCCGGCCGGCACGAGCGCTGGTCCGGCGGGGCGCAGATCGAATGGAAACGCCTGAACCACGGCGGGTGAGCACACCGTTCGCGCAGCACCCACCTCCGGTTCCGCCTCCTTGCTGCAAGGTGAGCTGGCCTGACTGAGTCAGCCGCGGGCGTAGTCGCTGGCGCCGTACCAGTCCACGACGACTACCGGCTCGTCTCCTACCACCCAGGCGTCGTGGCCCTGGGGCAGCGCGGTAACGTCTCCGGGCCGGGCATCGAATTCGGCGCCGTCAGCCATCACGATGTGCAGCGTTCCCTGCACGTGATACTGGAAATGCGGTGCCTCGCAAAGATCGGTGCCCGCGATTGGCTTGACGTGGTCAGACCAGCGCCAGCCTGGCTGCAGCGTCAGCCGGCCGATCTCGCCGCCGCCGATCCGGACCAGGTCCAGGGTGCCGCGCTCGAAGGCGCGGGTCTCGTCGGGCGTGCCGAAGGTCTTCTGCTCCGCTTTTCCGGTCATGACAGGTTTCCTTTCACCAGTCTGCTAGGACGTTCGTACCGAGCATCGCCGGCCGTGGTTGCAGCCACTTTGCAGCCGGTGATGTGGCGGCCGGCGGCGAGCCGGGGTTTGATACCTGCATGAAGTCGCTAGCAGTGCGGGTGCTCAGCGATTTCGCCGTGGACGGGGTCGAGCCGCAGGCCTTCGGCAGCAAGAAGGCGCGGCTGGTGCTGCAGCTGCTGGCCCTGGCCGCGGGGCAGGTGGTGTCCTCCGGCGTGCTCATCGACGCCCTGTGGGGTGACGCCCCGCCCGCGCGGCCTGAGGATCAGCTTGCCGTGCTGATCAGCCGGCTGCGCTCAGTCCTTGGCCGCGACCGGATCGACCATCGTGACAGCGGTTACCTGCTGCACTGCGACTGGATTGACGCGACTGAGCTGGCTGTGCTCGCCGACGAGGTGGATCGACGGCGCGGCGCGGGCAACGTGATGGGTGCGGCCGCCGCCGCCCGGGTCGCGCTCTCGCTGGTTCGCGGCGAAGCCGCAGTGCCGGTGCCCGGCGAGTGGGCGCAGCTTCGGCACGCCGACCTGGAACGCCTGACCAGCCGCACCCGGCACGCGGCGGCCGCGGCCCTGCTGGAAGCCGGCGACTGGATGGCCGCCGCTGACGCCGCCACAGCGGCACTGGAACGCGATCCGTACGACGAGGCGGCCCTGCGGGTGCTGCTCCGCGCCAATGTCGCTGGCGGCCGGGTGGCGACGGCACTTGCCGCCTACGCCAGCGCCCGGCAGCGCCTTGCCGACGAGCTGGGCACCGGCCCCTCACCGGAGACAGCCGCGCTGCACACCGCGATCTTGCGGGGTGAGCTTGCCGTGCCCGCGCCGCTTCCCGCCGCCGCCGCGCAGGGCCTGGCCGGCCGCGACGACGAACTGGCCTGCCTCGATGCGATCGCGACCCGAGCACGCGGCGGCTCCGTCGAGGTTGTTGTCGTCGACGGGGAGGCCGGGATCGGGAAGACAGCCCTGCTGCGCACCTGGGCTGGCCGCCGCGCCGCGGCCGGGGACACCGTGCTGCTGGCCTCGTGCGGGCAGCTTGACCGGGCGATGCCGCTCGATGCGCTGCTCACCGCGCTTGCCGCATTGCTGCGGCGCTTGCAGCCCGAGATGACCGCCGGCCTGCTGGGCGCCGATGCGACGGTGCTCGCGCCGCTGCTTGGCGCGGCGCCCGGCCCGGGGGCGCTCCCGGTGCTCGCCGACGGCATGCTCGGCCCGGCAGTGCTGTACGCAGCCCTCGTGCGGGTATTTGCCCGCCTCACCGAGCGGGCGCCGCTGGTAGTGGTCGTTGATGATGCGCACCTGGCCGGCCCGGCGCTCCCGGACTGGCTGCGTTTCGTGCGGCGCGAGCAGGTAGCGGTCGCCGTCGTCGCGGCTGTCCGGGCAGGCGAAGGAGCGCCCCTCCCGGCTACCGCGGTCATCCACCTGGACCTGCTCGGCCAGGAGGCGGCCGCTGAGCTGGTGGGGCCCGCCCGGGTCAGGGAACTGTACGCGCGCTCCAAGGGGCACCCGCTGTTCCTCACTGAGCTGGCGCACCTGCCGGCGGGCGCGGAGCTGCCCGCATCGCTGGTCGAGTCGGTGTCCGCGCGGTGCGATGAGCTGGGCACGGCCGGCGCGATGCTGCGCAGCGCGGCCGTGATCGGCCCGGAGCTGGATATCGACCTGCTGGCAGCCGTGCTCGGCCGTTCTGTCCTCGCGCTGCTCGACGATGCTGAGCTGGCCGCTGCCAAGCAGTTCCTGGCCGAAGAGGACGGGACATTCAGGTTCCGGCATGAGCTGCTCCGCGAGGCGCTGGCCGCGAGCGCAACGGCGGGACGGGCGGCCCTGCTGCACAGGCAGGCCGGCCGCGTGCTGGCCCGGCGCCCCGCCGACCCTGCGACGGTGGCCCATCATGCGCGCCTGGGCGGTGACCTCGTGCTGGCCGCCCGCGCCCTGCGTGACGCGTCGGCCCGGGCCGCCGAGCGCTTCGATCATGCGGCCGCCGAGGCCTTGCTGGACGATGCGCTGCGGCTGCACCCCGATCCGGACGGCTGGCTGGAGCGGGCTCGGGTCCGCACCCGCCGCGGGCGCTACAACGAGGCGCTGCGCGACGTTGAGCGGGCCGCGTCAGCCGGCCCGGCCGCCCTTGAGGTAGGCGCGTGGGCCTCCTATTTCGGTCGCCGCTTCGCCCAGGCCGCCCAGTTCGCTGAAGACGGCGCGCTTGCCGCGGCAGATCCGGCGACCCGGGCACGGTGCCTTGCGGCAGGCGGCCGCACCCGCCACGCCGCTGGTGACCTGGCCCAGGCGGAGTTGCTGCTCGGTGAAGCGTTCTCGCTGGCTGAGGGCGCGGACCGGGTTAGCTCGGCCGCCTGGCTGGGGGTGCTCAGGGCCCATCAGAGCAGGGTGCAGGAGGCGCTTTCGCTGCTGCGCCCGGCGGCCAGCGGGCGGGTGGGGGTGGAGCACACGTCGGCCACGCTGCACTCGCTCCTGTTCACCGGGCACGCCCACGCGCTGGCAGGCGCGCCGGCACTCGCGCTGGCCGCGTTCGCCCGGTATTCCGCTGAGGTGGAGCGGCGCCAGGTGCCGCGCTTCGCCGGCCGCGCGGTGAACTTCGCGGGCTGGGTGCTGCGTAATCTGGGCGCCCGGCAGGAAGCACTCGACCATCACTGTGAGGCGCTGGAGGTGGCACGACGGCAGGGCACCGCGGAAGTCGCCATCGCGGCGCTGGAGGACCTTGCCGAGCAGTGCCTGGATGCCGGCGATGCTGACGGCGCGGGGTCCCGGCTGGCCGATGCCGGGACGCTGCTGCGGGGAGACCTGGTTTTCGGATGGCGGCTGGAACTGAAGCACCGGCTTATCGCCGGGCGCCTGGCGCTGCTGCGCGGCGACCCGGAGCGGGCGCTGGCTGACGCCAGCGAACTGGAATCACGTGCGAGCGCCCTGGCCGTGCCGCGATATACCAGCGTCGCCCGCCTGCTTCGGCACCGGGCCCGCCGGGCCCTGGGCCTGCCCGTGGACCTGGACACCGTGGCCGCCGATCTGGATCTGCTCGACGGTTCCGTGGCCATCGAGGCGTGGCGGTGGACCGGCGAGGTGGCTGCTGACTTCGCCAATCCGGCCTGGCTGGACCGGGCCGCGGACCGCGCCGGGCGGCTTGGCCGCAATGCCGGCAGCTATGCGGACGGATTGCAGCGGGAGGCGGACCGGCGGCTCCGCGGCTGGCGGGCCGCCGCCAGCTGAGGCTGTGCCTGCTCAGCTGGCCGTGAGAATCACCATGGAGACCACCAGGGGCTCGGCCCCGGTGACGGCACGTTCCGCCGCACGCCGCACCGCGGCCCGGCGCGGTGCATCCAGCGAGCGCACGAACGGGGCAAGGTGGGCCATCCCCAGCCGCCACGACGCCAGCTGCGCCGGGGTCGAGAGCCCGGTCGGGACGGCAGCGGTGCGCACCTGCACGCGGCTGAAGCCGGCCGCCGCCGCATGGCCGGCGAGCAGCCCCGGGCCGGCCGCCCCGGTTTCGCGTTGGAGCGCTACGTACCACGGTGGCGGGCGGTAGCCGAACGGGCGGAGGGCCTCATCGACCGCCGCCTTGGCCGGGTGGGTCCAGCCCGGCGCGAAGGTGCTGGCGGCGATCGCCCCGCCGACCCGCCGTGCCTCGCCCAGGCCCGCAGCGATGCTGGCCAGGTGATTGAGGCAGAACGCGGCCACCACGAGGTCGAAGCTGCGGTCGCGGAACGGCAGCGCGACCGCGTCAGCCGCCACCGGATGCAACGCCGTGCCGCCGCGGCGCAGCATGCCGACGGCAAGGTCCGCCGCCACCACCCGGCCTGCCCCGGCGGCCAGCGCCGCCCGGGCGGCCGCACCGGTGCCCGCGCCAAGGTCGAGCACCCGGCGGCCGGACAGCGGTGCGGGCGCGGCCGCGACGAGCGCTCGGGCCAGCAGCGCGTATACCAGCTCCGGGCCATCGGCCCACTCATCGGCGGCGGCATCGTAGGCGGCCCGCAGGCTCGCGGTCAGCCGAGCAGCGCCGCCGCCTGCACTGCCTTCGTCTCCCACCACGCGAGCTCCTCGTCGTAGCCGCCGAGCGCCTTCTCCCAGCCAAACTGGACCAGGGCGCCCAGCAGGCACAGCGCCAGCTGGCGTTCCCACCAGGGCTCCGTGTCGATGCCGCATCCCTCCAGCGCGTCCCGGTAGGCCGCGATCGAGGTCTCCTTCGCCTGCGGAAGCCGGCGGCAGTTGATCGCGAGGTACCAGGCCAGGTCGCTGAGCGGCGCGCCGCGCCCTGGCTGTTCCCAGTCGAGCAGCACCGTTCGGCCGACGTCGTCGGTGCCCAGGTTGTCGAGTTTCCAGTTGCTGTGCACGAACGTATGCGGTGTCCGGGCCAGGGCCTCGACCAGCGGGCCCGGGTCATGCGCTAGCGGCGTTACCACCGCGGCAGCGGCGGGTGCCACCGCTGCGAGCAACGGCCAGCCCTTGGCCACCAGCTGCGGCACCAGGTGAGCCGAGCCAGCAGCTGCCTCCGCCGCCGCCATCCACGGAGACAGCTCCAGGTAGCGGTGCATCGCAGGGACTACGTCAAACTCGCTGCCGCACCCCCAGAACGACGCGTGGAGCGCGGCCATGTGCAGGAGAAAGCGCAGATGCTGGGCGAGCGTGATCGGCGCATCGGTGGCGGGGACGAGCCACGGCGTCACGTCGTGCATGAGGAGGGCACAGCCGCCCGAAGGAGGCGGGCCGGCCCGGGTTACCGGGGCGGCCGCCACGATCGGCTGGTTGAAGCAATCCGGCAGCCGGGCCAGGATGCCCCGGTCCCACAGCATGAGCGGCGCGCCGTGCAGGCAGCCGGACGCGCGCATGGTCCAGTCGCTGGCGAGATCCAGGTGCTTGAGCACGTAGCGCCGTCCATCGATCACGACCCGCTCGAGCGTGGCCCCGGACTTGCCCGGCGCCTCGGTAAAGACGGTCCGCTCGGTCGCGCCGGCGAGCAGCCCGGCTACGTCGCCATACCGCTGCCGCGCGCCAGCGGGCTGCGAATCACGCATCAGCAGCTTCCATTTCGGCCAGCAGCGCGGCCGGCCAGCGGCCGCCGCAGAATACCGTGTCGGCCACGATGAGGTCATCGCGCACCGTCAGCAGATGCATGTGATGGGCCGCGTGTGGCACGCCGTTCTCGGACCAGCTGAGCGCGTACTCGACAACTTCGCGGTCGCCGCCATCGACCGGGTAGCGGCGCAGTTCGTCGAAGTGGCCAGGGTCGGCGAACCAGCGCGCATACTCGGCACGTATCGCGTCCGGGCCGGCAGCGTGCAGCCGCCAGTTGGGCACCGTCGCATCCAGGGTCGCGCCCGCACTCCACACCTCGCAAGCGGGGATTGTGGCGGTCTCAATCGCGTGCAGGAACTTCTCGATCACCGGTGAGCTTCCCATCGTCGCCTCCTTACCGGCCAGATGCAGGCCATCGTGCACCTGGGCGCTTGCAGCCAGGTTGCAGTCTCCGCCGCTGACGGCACCGGCAGTGGCCCCGGGCAGCAGGCCCCCCGCGCACAGCTGGCGGCCAGCCAGGACCGCTCGACCACCCGTCCCGCCCGCCTATTCGGACAGGGCAGGGACTTCCCCGGTGGCCGCGGTCCTGATGATGTGCTGGCGGAACAGTTCGGCGGCTGGCAGCAGGCGTCGTTCGGCTGGCCACGAGAGGCAGATCTCCCGCACTGCCCCGGGGTCAGCGATGTCGCGGTAGCGGACCGGCCCGGTGGCAGCTTCGGGTGATCCTGCGCGTGGCGCGGGGACGATGGCGACGCCCAGCCCGGCCGCCACGAAGCCGCGGACGGTCGACAGGTCGTCGCCCTCGAAGACGACGACCGGCCGGAACCCAGCCTTATCGCAGAGGTCGTCGCTCAGTTTCCGCAGCGCGGAGTCCAGCCGCAGGCTCACGAAAGGCTCCGCGGATAGGTCGGCCAGGCGGATGTGCTGCTGGGCGGCGAGCCAGTGGTCGCGCTGCAGCGCCAGGCGTAGCGGCTCGATAGCGATCGGCCGGGTGCGCACCCCCTGGTGGCGCGGCCGGCGCGTGCCGATCTCGAGATCGGCGCGGCCGCCGTCGAGCGGCGCCGAGTGCAGTTCGTCGCGCACCTGCGTGAGCTGGAAGGTGATGTTGGGGTGGACTGCGCGAAAGCTCCGGACCAGGTCCGGCACGAGCCAGGTGCCGAGCGAGTGCTGGAAGGCGAGTGCCACCGAGCCGGTGTCAGGCTCGATGAGCTGGTTGACGGCCGCTATCCCGTCGTCGAGATGATGCAGCACGGCATCGACGTGCCGCTTGAATACCGCACCGGCGTGAGTGAGGCGGAGGATGCGGCCGGAGCGGCGCAGCAATGGGGTGCCCAGTTGCCTCTCCAGCCGCGCCAGGGCGCGTGAAACGCCGGACTGGGTGACCGCCTCCAGCTCGCTCACCTCCGTCACCGTCGTGCCGTCGGCGACCTGCTGGAACCAGCGGAGCGCATCCGTGTCCACCTCCATGACCTTAAGTCATGAATCACATGCTTTCCAGTCATTGGACGCATCGATGACGCCCGTGCAGACTCGAATTGGAAGAACTGGCAATCTAAGGATGGGCACATGGACAGGACGACTTACGCACCGCGGCCGCAGTGGGCCGCGATCCGGAAGGAGTTTCGCGCTACCCGGGCAGCACGTGCTGAGCGCAAGACCCTCGAGCGCGAACTAGCGAGCTACACTGCCCCGCGCGACCTCCACGACCTAGACGCGATCCTCCACCGTTACAGCGATGACGAGACCGCCGAGATCCGCAGTATCCTCACCGCGCGCCGGGCATAGCCGGTCACTGCCCCACCGCCTGCGTCCCCGCGTGGCAGGCAGGCCCGTCCTCAGCCGCGTATCGTCGTCCTGGTCTGCTGTCCCCAGTCAGGGAGGTACGCATGCGTCCGCAGCCGATGATCGCGGTCAGCGATGTCGAGGCAAGCAGCAAGTGGTACCGGGATCTGTTCGGCTGCGAGAGCGCGCACGGCGGCCCTGAGTATGAGCGGCTGATATGGGACGGGACGCTGGTCTTGCAGCTGCACAACTGGCACGTCGAGCATCATCACGGTCCGCTGGGCGACGCTGGCCACCGGCCATACGGCAACGGAGCCGTGCTGTGGTTCGAGACGGATGATTTCGACGGGGCGGTTGCCCGGGCGACGGCCCTGGATGCTGAGGTCATCAAGCCACCCCACCGGAACCCGCCTGAAGGCGCCGGGGGCCCGGCGCACCGCGAATGCTGGCTGCGGGATCCAGACGGCTATCTCGTTGTCCTGGCGAGCCCGGACGGCGAGGCGGCTTGAGCAGGCCCCTGGCCTGGTAATAGCGCTTACCGGACGCTCGCTGCGGCGATGTGCGGCGCTGTGTGCTGACGTCAGCTGCCGCTAACGGCGTTGTCCATCGCCCACCTGAGCGCGTAGTCGGCGAGGTGCTCCCAGCCTTGCTCGCCGATCGTGTAGTGGGACCGGCCCGGGAACTCCTTGTAGCCGGTGACCGCCGTCGACTTACGGTACTGCCTGAAGCTGGACCTGGTGACCGGGCCCAAGCCCACGATCGTGCTCGTGCACGGCGCATGGGCCGACTCCGGCAGCTGGAACGCGGTCATCCAGCGCCTGCAGCGCCATGGCTACACCGTCTACGCCCCGCCGGACCCGCTGCAGGGCCTCTCCTACGACAGCGCCACCATCGCGGACTTCCTGCACACCATCACCGGCCCCATCGTCCTGGTCGGGCACTCCTACGGCGGCGAGGTCATCACCAACGCCGCTGTCGGAGACAGCCAGGTGAAGGCCCTGGTCTACGACGACGCCTACCTGCCGGCCAAGGGCGAGGACCTGGTCGACCTGACGAAGACGGGCTCCTGCTTCGCCGTGTCAGATCTATCGACGGTGTTCAACTTCGCGCCCTTCCCCGGTGCGCCCAGTGGTGTCTACGACGCCTACGTCAAGCCGAGCGTGTTCCCCGGCTGCTTCGCCAATGGCCTGCCGGCTCGCGAAGGCGCGGTGCTGGGCGCAACCCAGCGGCCGATGGCGACAAGCACGTTCACCGACCAGTCCGGGGTCCCGGCCTGGAAGACGATCCCGTCCTGGGATGTGATCGGCACCGCCGACCACATCATCACGCCGGCCGAGCAGCTGTTCATGGCCCAGCGCGCCGGCGCGCACAGCACCGAGATCAACGCACCCCACCTCTCGATGATCTCCAACCCCGGGGTCGTTGGCCCGGGTCATCATCCAGGCAGCCCAGGCAACCGGGTGACCCCAGGGCCAGTCGCCAGCTGACCGGAGTCTCGCGGATACCTGCCGCAGGCACGGGCCAGGGTGTACCCGGACTCGGGCCACGGGGTCATGTTCCAGTGGCCCGGGCAGTTCGCCGAGATGGTGGCCAGCTTCCTGTCCGAGGCCGGCGAAGCACGTCGGCGAAACGGGGAGCGCCGTCTTCGCACGCGATGCGGGCGCCGTTCGCCGTAAAGCTGATGGCGTGATACCAGCCGCAAAGCATCAGCAGGTCCAGCAGCTGCTCGTCGCTGAACAGCTCAGCCATCCGGCGCCAGAGGGCGTCATCGATGTCCGCGGTGTCGTGGAGGGCGCCGGCGGCTTCGATGAGCAGCCGGTCTCGTTCATTTGCCCAGCAAGGATCTGAGGGGGCGCCGTGGGTGAGTGAGGTGACCTGCTCGCTGGAAAGGCCGGCCCGCTCGGCGTAGAACGCGACATGAACCCCCCACTCGTACTCGCACCTGCAGCGGGCGCACGTCCGGTCGATGATGATCTCGCGGTCGCGCATCGGCAGCGAGAGCTGCTTGCTGGGCTCGCATCTGCCCCACCCGCCCATGGCCGCGGTCATCGGGAGGTTCCGCGCGAAGGCACGGAACAGCAGGATCGGCGGGACGCCTGGCGGCATCATGGCGCCGAGGCGCGCGACGACCCCGGCCCGGCGCCCCAGTCCGGGGATCCTCAGCAGGCCGGCCGCTGATGGCAGCCATGGACCTGCTGGGGCGGCGCTGGGCGCTGCGAATCATCTGGGAACTGCGGCGCGAACCACTCGGGGCACGAGCGCTGCAGAGCCGGTGCGACCGGATGTCCTCCAGCGTGCTCTACGAGCGGCTGCGAGAACTCACCGGCGCGGGCCTGGTGGCCCAGCAAGATACCGGCGCTTACCTGCTCACCGGCCTGGGAGAGTCGCTCGGGTCAGCGCTCGAGCCCCTCGGCGCCTGGGCAGGGCGCTGGTCGGACGCGCAGCAGCGGCCAGTTCCTCAGCCTGGGCGATGAATGCCGAAGCGGGGCGCATTTGATATCTCCAGGCCCGCACATCCGGGGCCGGTCACCGGCATGGCCGCGCAGGCCAGTTCCAGCCCGGCCGACGCACCCGCCATCCGGCGATAAAGCGCCAGCGGTGCCGCAGGCACCCGTATCCGTTGCGCGCGGCTGGCAGCCCGTACAGTCGGATCCACCGACAACCTCCAGCCGCCAGGGAGCGACGTTGACCGATCTCGTCACCGTGGAGCGCGATGGCCACGTACTGCTCATGGGGATCAACCGCCCGGCGAAGCGCAACGCATTCGATCTGGCGACGATCGAGGCGCTGAGCGCCGCGTACGAGACTCTCGGCACCGACGATGAGCTGCGCGCCGGCGTGCTCTTCGCGCACGGCGATCACTTCTCGGCGGGCCTCGATCTGGCCACGGTCGGTCCGGCGGTGGCGGAGCACGGCCCTGGCATCATCGGCGGCTCGCACCGCTTCGATCCGTTTGCGGTCTGGCGGGAGCCGGTGCCCAAGCCGGTGGTGATGGCCGTCAACGGCATTGCGTTCACCCTGGCCATCGAGCTCGCCCTCGCCGCCGATATCGTCGTCGCCGCCGATGACGTACGCTTTCGCCAGCTGGAGATCGGCCGCGGGATCATCCCGTTCGGCGGCGCAACGTTCCGCGCGCCCGTGCAGCTCGGCTGGGGCAACGCAATGCGCTTCCTGCTCACCGCGGAGGAGTTCGGGGCCGCCGAGGCGCTGCGAATCGGGCTGGTACAGGAAGTCATGCCGGCCGGGTCGCACGTCGAGCGGGCGCGGGAACTCGCCCAGCTGGTCTCCCGGCAGGCGCCCATGGGCGTACAGGGCACGCTCGCCAGCGCACGCACCGGACGGCGCCAAGGCCCGGAGGCGGCGCGGGAGCAGATCGAGTTGCTACTGCCCGGGATCCTGCACAGCGAGGATGCGGCTGAAGGACTGCGCAGCTTCGCGGAACGACGCGAGGCCCGCTTCACCGGCCGCTGACGCTCATAGGCGCTGGCCACAGTCCCTGAGCGCGCGCAGATCCGCCAGTGTCCGGGAACGCTGCGGTACTTTCCTGCGGTGCGGCCTTACCCATCTGCCGAATTGAGTATGGCATTTCACCGCGTGATGACGCCCGTCTGCGCATTGTCATGCACGATTGGCGTGATCAACGCCACAGGTATGATCGCGGAAGCGTCGTCTTTGAGATTCGGGAAATGGGACCTTTCACAGCTCCCTGCCGATTCGGAATGCGCAGCGTCACTCCCGATCGCGGCGGCGGCGGCGCCCAGAATGACCATTCGAGGGCGGCATGATCAGCCTCCCGGCAGCCGCCATCCGCGTGCAGAGCGGCGGCTCAGGTATCGGGTAGTGCGCCTGCTGGTGGTACCTACCGTGGCTGCGTCGGCTGGTCTAGCTCGATTCCGATCACGCGGGCGACGCGATGGAGGTCGGCGTCGCAGGTGAGCAGTGTTGCCTGCTGCCGCCATGCGACGGCGGCGATCATGCAGTCGATCAGTCCGCGGGGCGTGATGCCGGCCTGGCGGCAGCGGCGGTAGATGTGCGCGGCGCCGTCGAAGTCAGCGGCTGCGTCGAAGGGGTACAGGTGGAATCGCAGCAGAAGGCGGCGCAGATCCGACTCCCGGGCGTCGCTGCGCGCACCGGCCAGGACTTCCATGATCACCGGCTCCGTGACGGCGACCGGTCCGCCAGTCGCGATCAGCTCGGTCAGGCGCAGGTCGGCCCCGCTGCCGGTGGCCCGGTCGTACTCGACCCAGGCAGAGGTGTCAGCCAGGATCACGCGGCTCCCCGGGGGCGGGCATCTGCGGGCGGTTCAGCGATGGCGTGGGCGCCCCGCATGGCCAGGGCCTCGTCCCGCGTCATGGGCTGGCCGGCCAGGTGCCGCAGGGCGAGCTCGACAGCCTCTGTCTTAGTTCGCAGGCCGTAGCGATCCATGACGGTCTGGAGGTAGGTGTCCTCGATCTCGATGTTGGTGCGCACCTTGCTCATGCACCTATCCTACACGTCAGGTGTAAGATAGGTGTACGAAGTGGCCGGATATCTGGATTCGCCATGCGACCAGAACCGCTGCCGGGCCAGTCCAGCACGCCGCGCCGAACGTTCCATACGGATGCGTCGTGGAGGGACCGCCGACCGACAGGCCAGCGAGCAATCAGGCGGGACTGTGCGCGGCTACCACCAGCGGGTTGGTCACTCCTTGCGATCGGCATCAGCCGCTCTGCGGGTGCGTCGCCGCCACGGGCATCCGCGACGCGGCGCCTGGCACTAGCTGGCGGCCGCCAACCCGGACCGCCACCGCCCCGACCTCGCCCGTCACCTGAACAACCTCGGAAACCAGCTCTCCGAGCTCGGCCGCCCGGCCGAGGCCTTAGCGGTCACTGAGGAAGCCCTCACTATCCGCCGGGAGCTGGCCGCCGCCAACCCGTGCCGCTACCGCCCGACCTTGCTACCTCCCTGAGCAAATTCTCTGGACTCTTGCGAGCGGTCGGCCGGAACGCTGACGCTGACGCTGCCCGCGATGAAGCGGCGAAGCTGGGTCAGCAACCTGGCCAGAACGATCATCGCCATCAGGCCGACCGTGACAGCTGAAGCAGGCTCATCGGTGGCTGCTACGTCAAACTGGGTGATATGCCTACGGCTACCCTTTCGGCCGACGCGGGCGTCAGCTCTAGTCACCGCTCGGTCCCGCACCACTCGCGAAGGCGGCCGAGGCCGCCAGTCATGTGCTGTTACGGGCTTAGGCTGGCTTGACGATCACCGAGCCGCCGATCGGCGCGGCTCCGGGATATCGGTGCTCGCCAGTTGCGGCGCGCGCGAACGGGTGGTCCGCGCGGTCCGGGTTACTCGGCGCTGCCGGCTTTCTCCGGGCGTCTTTCTCGGCTCTGGGGTACGGATGGTCACTGCCGGGGACGGTGACGCGCTCCGCGAAGCCGGATTGGTTACGGGCTTCACCGCCGCGCTGCCTGGTCGCCGGGCGCCGCGTCGATGGCCGGGCGAGATGGCAGGTTCGCGGGCCGTAGGCACTCGTATTCGAACTCTCCTGACGTGCGGAAACGCCTCCACGCGCTTGAGTCGTACCGGTAGCGGGGATCCAGGTTCGCCGGTCACGCTGCTTCGGCGGCCAGAATCTCCGCAACGGGCTCACGAGAGCCTGCCCCGTGTACACCCCATCAGCCACCTCCGCCTGGAGCACTTCGGCGACCGGGCGACGGGCACCGAAGCGAGACGGGATCGCGGTGAGGATCGACACCGCGAGTAGCACGACCACCACCACGCCGATCAGCGTCGGCACCGGCGGGATCGTCACCGCGCCACCGTTGCTGACCGTCGTGTAGAGCCCGATGCCGGCCGGGATGCCGAGCACCGCGCCGGGAAGCGCCGGCAGCAGCTGGGCAGCCGACGTCCCGACGCTGACCTGGCGCGGCGTCGCGCCGAGCGCGCGAGAGAGGGCCGATGCACGTCGTGCGTCGAGCACCGTCGCCACGGCGATGAAGATCGCGTTGACCGCCGCCAGGGTGAGAAGGGCAACCGAGAGGACGGCCATGATCTGGCTGACCGGGTCAGCAGCGGGAGCGTTCAGCCCGGGCAGCGCGCCAGGCACCTGCGCGTTCACACCGGAGCGGTAAATCAAGACGGTGACGATCGCGGTGACCGTGATTGCGACGCTGGCCCCGCTCAACACGGCGCGGCGCGTCCGTCGGGCGACATGGCGCAGCCCGAGCAGCAGCGATACCGGCAGCTGGGTCGAGATCGCGATGAGCGACGCCCGGCGCTTTGGCGGCCGGGCCGCGTCAGCGAGCGCCTGGACCGTGCTCGTCCGGCTGGCACGGATCGCCGGCAGGAGGGTCGCAAGCACGGTGACCGCGAGCGCTCCGGCCACGACGACTCCAACCGTTGAGAGGGTCGGCGCCGGTGCCGCCGAGGTGCCGACGAGGCCGGAATAGAAACTGGGGTTCGTGAGCAACGGGGTAGCCAGCCAGCCGATGACGAGGCCGGCCGCCGAGGCGGCGAGTGCGAGGATCACAAGTTCGGTGAGCAGCGCCGCCGCCACGAGCCCGGGCGTTCCGCCGACCGCCTTCAGCAGACCGACGCGGCGGGTCTGCGCGACCATCCGTCCGCCGACGAGGACGGCCATGCTGGCAAGGGCCAGCAGGCCGAGGAGCCAGCTGCCGACGAGCAGAACGAGCCGCTCGTTGGCCACCATCTTCGTGCCCTGGTCGGCGATCTGCTGCCACGAGGTCCAGGCGTCCCCGTGGGCGTTCACGAACGACTGCGCTTCGGACGGATGGGCGAAGCGGAGGCTGAGGGTGTAGATGAGTGGCTCTATTGGCGTCGCGAGACTTCGGGCGTCTGCCTCCGTGAGCCAGGCGAGCCCGGGGTCGTTCCCGAGCTTCGGGTTGTGCGGCATGTAGCCGGTCTCGGGATACGGCGGGCTGGCAGCGGTGACCGCCACGCCGACGACCCGGAAGGACCGCCCGTCGAGCGTGACGAGGTCCCCGACGTGAAGGCCGAGCGCCTCGGCGAAGCTCCGCTCGATTACGACCCCGCCGCTATGCACCCAACTGCCGCTCGTCACCTCGGGCCGGTCAATGGAGACCGGAGCCTCGGGGCGCCCCTCCGCCTCGACCCCCGCCGCGATTCCGTGTGCCCGCAGCACGACGGAGGCCACCGGGTACGGCCCACTGTGCCCGATGACGCCGGGCGCTCTCGCCTGCGCGAGGTAGCCCGGCAGCTCGGCACGAGACACGTTGGTCGCCACCGCGTCTGGCCCGGCGGTCGCCGCGCGGGTGGCGGCGTATGACTGGTTGGTTGACACGCTGTGCAGCGCCAAACCGAGCGTCAGCGTGGCGGTGGCGGCGGCAATCGCGACGACCATGAGCACTGCCTCGACCGGGCGTCGCCGGAGACCACCGACGACGAGTCGTATGAGGAGCAGCACGCGGCCCATTGCTAGCCCCCCAGCCCAGCGAGGTCGGCAAGGTTCCCCCGCGTCCCGCCGACAAGGCGCGTCTCGTCGACAAAGGCGCCATCCCGCATCGAGATCAACCGATCGGCCGTCGCGGCGATCCGCTCGTCGTGAGTGACGACGACGAGGGTGAGGCCATCCTCGTGCAACGCCTCGAAGAGCCGTAGCACATCCAAGGTGGCGGCGCTGTCGAGGTTGCCCGTCGGCTCGTCCGCCAGCACGAGCTGCGGCCCGTTGGCAAGCGCACGGGCGATCGCGACACGCTGGCGCTGACCGCCCGAGAGCGCCGAGGGCAGGTGACTGGCACGATCGGCGAGTCCGACCTGTTCGAGCAACTGCCGAGCCCGGTTCCGAGCCTCCCGCGGCGTCCGACCAGCGAGAAGGGCGGGAAGCTCGACATTCTCTTGGGCCGTCAGCTCGTCCATCAGATGGAACGCCTGGAAAACGAAGCCAACCTCATGGCGACGAAGCTGAGCGAGCGCCCGCTCGGAAAGCCGATCAATGCGTCGTCCGTCTAGCCACAGCTCGCCGGCGCTGGGCCGGTCGAGGCCGCCGAGCAGGTGGAGCAGCGTCGACTTCCCGCAACCGCTCGGCCCCATCACTGCCAGCGTCTCGCCGCGTGCGACATCCAGATCGATCTCGTCGACGGCGCGGACGAGACCCTCGCCACTGCCGTACTCCTTGCGCAACCCTCGGGCACCCACCAGCGCCTCATTGTCGGACTCGTTCATCGCTTTCTCCTTCGATCGGTCCAGGTGCGCTCCCAGGCCTCCAGCCAGCGCAGGTCAGCCTGGAAACGGAGCGCGATGCCTTCCAGCAGCAGCCCGGCGTCAGAGCCATCCGGCTCGGCCATCGCCGCGCGTTCGACGTCTCGGAGCCGGCGCAGCAGCTCACGGCGTTGCATGTCTACGATGCCGATGGGATCGGCCAGCCCCGCCGCGGCAGCCGCAATGAGCTTCAGGTGGAACTCCGCGAGGTCCGGCTTCGGCCAGCTCACCTCAGCGAGCCACTCCGTAACTCGCTCCTGGCCCGCCGACGTGAGCTCGTAGACCTTGCGGTACGGACGATCGGATGAGCTGGCCACCCCCTCGCGGGTAACGAGTCCCGACTTCTCCAACCGGCCGAGGGTGACGTAGATCTGTCCGTCGTTCATCGCCTCGCCGAGCGGGCCGAGCGCCCGGTCCAGGCGGCCACGCAGCTGGGAGCCCTGGGAGGGCTCCTTCGCCAGCATTGCGAGCACCACTTCCTGCTGCACCCTGGCCTCCATCTAACGGTTAGGAGTAACATAACGGTTATGGCCGCACGGATCAACCCACCCTCGGCCCGTGGCTACCAGCAGATGGTGGAGCCGGCGGAGCGGCTTGCCCGAATGCTGGCTGGCCGCTGGACGCTTGCAGTGCTTGGGGAACTGTCGAAGGGCGGCCGGCGCTACCAAGATCTCCACAATGCGCTCGGGCATGTCTCGCACAAGGTGCTCACCGACACGCTGCGACGAGCCGAACGCGATGGACTGGTCGCTCGCCACCTCGACGACGGGCGGGTCGAGACCGCCACCCTCTATCAGCTGACCGATCTCGGTCGCTCACTCCGCGAACCACTCGCCGCGTTCGACCGATGGACTGAAGCCCAGGGGTATCAGGTGGAGCACTCCCGAAGGCGCTGGGATGGGCGCAGCCCCCGACAGTGAAGCGAAGGCTTCGGATCCGGAATGTGGCCCTGACCTGGTAACTGGTTCGAGAAGAAAATCTCTGGAGACCCCTTGACTTCGCGGGCGGATCGAGGTCTCATCTCGGTCCCCTGGCGCGCTCCCGGTCGTGGGCACACCCATGACGAACCTGCACTTCCCAAAGCCACCGCTCGACGCGTCGCGCCCTCACGCGGCTGAAGCGCCGATCTGCGACGCCAAGCCGGCCGCAGTTCGGCCCGGGCCTCGTCCCTAGTCAGGCGCCTTTTTTGGGCAAGTTTGTTCAATTTTGGCCCTTTTCCCCTTGTTCTTATCCGGAGGTCTTCATCCAAGGAGGTCCATGCGACACCACCGCCACGTCCCCCGTTGTCACCCCTCGGAGGCCCGGGTCAACCGATTCCTCGCCGGCGTGGAAAAGGACCGTCCCCGACCGTGTCCCCCTACAAGCGTGAGAACGCGGCCCATTACGACGAGCTCGTGGCGGCCTGCGCGGCCGTCGCTTCGCCGGAGGAGGCGGTGTGTTCGCCCGTGTGGCGTGCCGCCGTTGGAGACGCCCCAGTTACGCTCTCGACTCTGCTGTCGCCCGAGGTTCGCCAGTACCGCCGGGTCGTGGCCCGCGTCGAGGCCGCCCAAGAGGTCCACGAGGAGCACCGGCGGCGCTACCTCGTGAACGACCTGCAGCGCGAGTGGCCAGCGCTCGCCGAGGCCATCGACGACGACGAGGCCGCGGCCGTGATCCGCTATCTCTTCGACGGGCCGCTCCATGCCATCAACGCCCGGGAGGAATGGGGACTCGCACACCTCGACATCGTGGAGGCGACCGTCGAATGGTGGACAACCGCAAGATCCGACGCCGGAGCGGTTCCACCAACCCCACTCGCGGCCAGCCTCCACGCGCTCCCACTGCATCGGCGAGTCCGGGCCGACCGGGCCGACCTCGAAGCCGCCTACGACGCCGCCCACCTCCTCGTCTGCCCGAGCTGCGCCCTACCCCGCAACGACGAGGACGCCGCGGGTCGCTACCACGCTCCGACCTGCCGGTGCTGTGGTGGAACGCTCGTCCCACTCGTCGAAGCCCCGGCGCTCCCGCCGCCCCTCGAATTCCGCCGACCCGGCGGCCCTGGGCGCGTGGTATCGCGATTGCCTAGGCCTGGACGCCGATGAGAACGGCCTGTGGCGTCAGGAAGCCGGGCTGACGGTGTTCGCGACGTTCGAGTCCGAGACCGGCTACTTCGGGTCCCGCGCCCAGCAGACCATGCTCAACTTCCGGGTCCGCGACCTGGATGCGATGCTCGCGCAATTGCGCGCCAAGGGAGCGGACGTGGCTAAAGAGACGCAGGACATGGAGGGTGTCGGCCGGTTCGGCTGGGTCACCGATCCCGAGGGCAATCGGGTCGAGCTGTGGCAGCCCGCCTGACCGCGTCTTCACGCAGGCGGTGACGTGCTGGTGGCCCACTATTTAGAACGGATCGTCAACGCCGGTTTCCGGTGGCGGGCCGGCCCCGGGATCGGCAGGATCGGGGGCATGACCTCCGAACCGCACCGGCGGGCGATCGGCTCACTGCGGGCCGTGGCGCTGGACGCCCCGGACATCGACCTCCTGGCCACGTTCTACGAGCAGCTCGCCGGCTGGCGACGCGTCCCCGACGACGACGACGAGTGGATCACGATCGACTCCGGTGACGGCTGGCGGATCGGCCTGCAACGGGCCACCGACCACGTGCCGCCCCACTGGCCGGACCAGGACCGTCCGCAGCAGGCCCATCTCGACTTCCGGGTACCGGACATCGACGCGGCGGCGGAACGCGCCCAGCAACTCGGCGCCACTCTGCTGCGCCGCAACGAGCGGTGGCACACACTGGCCGACCCGGCCGGCCACCCGTTCGACCTGTGCCTCAACCCGGACGATCCGCGGACCACCCTGATGGGCGTCATGCTCGACTGCCCCGACGCGAAGGCGCTGAGCCACTTCTACGCGGAGCTGCTCGGCAAGCCGGTGACGTACGAGGCGGACGGGGTCGCCATGATCGGCGAGGACGGCGCGCAGCCGGTGATGTTCCAGCAGGTGGAGCAGTACACCGCGCCGCGCTGGCCGGATCCGGCGTACCCGCAGCAGATCCACCTCGACGTGACCGTCCAGGACGTGGACGCGGCGGAACGGGCCGCCCTCGACATCGGTGCCACCCGGCTGGACGGCGCCGGCCCGAACTGGCGCGTCTACGCCGATCCGGCCGGCAAGCCATTCTGTCTGGTATGGACGGTCTAAATTAGGTTGTCGAGGTGTGAACCTTGGTCAGGCCCGCGCGGCCATGTCCCATTCCGCCTTCTGCGGGCTGTCACGGGGACACCTTGGCGAGCTTGTCACCGAACTCGCGCCGCGGTGGGAGGCGCGATGCGAGTCCGGGCGCCGCCAGCGGCGCTGCGGCGACCGGCGGCGCCAGGCCGGCGCTGGGCCAAAATAGGAGTTGGTGTTCACCGACCGACTGCTGGTCACCCTGGTCCACTTGCGCACCGGTTTGACCCACGAGGCCCTCGGCGTGATCTATCAGGTCGGGTCCTCCACGATCGGCCGGGCGATCGGCGAGATCAGGCCGCTGCTGGCCGAACGCGGGTTCGCCGTCCCGCAACGACTAGGCCTGCGCCTGCGCACCCTGGCCGACGTGTTCGCCTACGCCAAGGCCGAAAACGTCACACTGCGCATCGACGGCGCCGAAACCCAGGTCCGCCGGCCGAAGGCCGGACGCCCCGGACGGGCCGCCTTCGTCTCCGGCAAGCGCAAGCAGAACACGATCAAGACCACCACCATCAGCGACGGCCCGGGACGCACCCTGTGGTGCGGGGCGGTGCGGCCGGGCCGGATGCACGACCAGACCGCGATGCGCACCGAGGGCATCGCTGAACAGTTCCGGCTCTACCCACGCGTGAAAGCCGAGGTCGACGAAGGCTACCGGGGACTTGCCAGCGAGTTCCCCGACCAGGTGAGCGCTCCGCCCCGCAAGCCGGAGAACCTCGGCGAAGGAGCGATCACCGAACAGTACGGCTGGCGGCAGGCCAAGCGCCGCCAGTCCTCCCGGCGTATCGCCGTCGAACACGCAAACGCCGAACTGCGTCAATGGCGCCCCTTGCAGCGCTGGACAGGACGCCGCCAGGACTACGCCGAGACACACTGCGCGATCGCCGGCCTGGTCTCTGATCGCGCCGCCAAACGAGCCGCCCGCCATCGGCCCAGCACCGAACTGGTGCCCGCCTTCCTCACAGACTGCTGAACCGTCCGGCCCACATCACGCCGGCATGCCCCGACCCCAATCGCGGGGAAGGTCGTTACTACGCGAACGCCATCGATGTCACGATGCTCCGACGCGAGCAGGACCGCATCGGCGCCGAGCTGCGGGCGGTCGAGTCCCGCCAGGCCGTCCTCGACGCGAGCCTCCATGACTGGCAGGAGGTCATGGACCTCGCCCTTAAGTTCTCCACGCGCTGCGCCACCGCATACCGGCGGGGAGGCGACCGGACGAGACGGCTGTTCAACGCCGCCGTGCTCGACGAGGTCCACGTGCGCGACGGGCACGTCGTCGAAGCGGCCTACAAGGAGCCGTTCGATGTGCTCTTCTCTCTGCCGAAGTTCGAATACGACGATGTGGTGGGCCGTGGTTCACTCGAACCCGGATGTGTCGCCTGCTCCGCGCCGCAGGATCTCGGGCTTGTCCTGGGAGAAGTCGATGACCGTTGTGGGCTCGGTGCCGCAGTCGCCGGAGTCGATCACCGCGTCCACGGCGTGGCCGAGCTGGCCGGCGATCTCCCATCCCCGGGTCATGGGCTCGTCCTGGCCCGGCAGCAGCAGGGTGCTCGAGACGAGCGGCTCACCGAGTTCGGCGAGCAGCGCCTGGGCCACCACGTGCCGGGGGATCCGCACCCCGACGGTCTTCTTTCCCGGGTGCTGCAGCCTGCGCGGTACCTCCTTGGTCGCCGGCAGGATGAAGGTATAACTGCCTGGGGTTGCCGCCTTGATAGCCCGGAACACCCGGTTGCCGACGTACACGAACTGGCCGAGCTGGGCGAAGTCCCTGCACACCAGCGTGAGGTGGTGCCGGTCATCGAGGTGGCGGATCGACCTGATCCTGGTGATGCCGTCCTTGTTGCCGAGCTGGCAGCCCAGCGCGTAGCAGGAGTCCGTCGGGTAGGCGATCACGCCGCCCGCGCGGACGATACCGGCGATCTGGACGATCGCGCGCCGCTGCGGGCTGGCCGGATGGATATCGAAGTACCGGGCCACGCGACGAGCTTAGAGGTCATCGTCCCCCGCCGACCGGTCCCCCGCACAGCCCGGCCGGTCACCCTCCGTCCCGCCGGGCACTACCCGCACCGCCGCCGGCAGGACCGCCGCCAGCTCACATCGCCCTCATGCCGATGACAGTGCGGGGCTCTTGGCGCATTGTGATGCCTGTCTCTGCATGCTCGTGCACGCCATTTCAGGCCGGGAGGGCACTTTTTTCGCCGTATTTAATCGCCGATTCTGAGATGCCTGGCTGCACCCTGATCAGCTTGCGCAACCAAGGCGGGACACGTCGCGTTCGGCCAGGCTATCGGCGATCACGCAAAGTGCTGGTGAGTACCGGAAACTTGTCAGGATCAAGCGCGGCGATGACTATGCGCGCACTACCAGTAAGCGGCGACAGGCGACCTGTGAAAGCCTTGGCTATAGTTCGCTGTTCATCGGCCGTGAGGCGCAGGTCGCGCTGGAACAAGTATCTTGCGGTCAGACCGGAAAGCCCGCGGGCCTTCCCGCCGCTACGGTCTGAGGCAGCCGCAGGAAGCAGCCCATAAGGTGGTGGTTACTGGCCCGTGCTTCTGCCAGGCTCCTGCCAGCCGCTGGCCGCGCTCAGCGGGCCCGGCAGCGTCACCGCAGTTCCCTCTGGCGCGCCGCCGAGGTGCGCCCAGATCTTGTTCAGCTCGGACTGGTAGTAGAGCGCGTCCAAGGCGAAGACGAAGCTGCCGATCAGGCCGAGCACGCCGTTGCAACTGGACGACAGGCCCGCCGCCGCCTGCATCTGGCCGATGCGCTCGCCGGTCTTGTAGATCGAGACGAACGGCGGCACGATGATGAAGGCGCCGAGCGTGACGGCAAGCACCGCCAGTCCGGGGCTCACGATGATCCGCTCGTCCAGATCGCGCGCCTCACGGTTGATCTTGTAATACCAGACTATTCGGTAGATGCCTAGTGTGATAAACGGCCATACCAGCCAGACCAGAAAAATGTTCCTGGTCTTTCCCATGCGCCCTGTCATTTCTCGCCGCCCCTCGCCTGCCCAGCCGAAGATAATCTGCCTTACGTCATATCCCAACCCATGCATCGTAAAGTGTCATCCGGCTGGACGTCAGGCAGACCAGATGATTATGTCGATTACAAACTGGCAACATCCACTCATGCCGCGGTCAGGACGCGCCGGTCACTTGAGCGGGGCGCCGCCGAAACCGATCTCGTTGCCGTCGGGGTCGCGGTAGATCACCTTGCGCACACCGTTCCCGTACGTCTCCTGCAAGGCAGGCTCGATTCCCCGGACGCCAATGCTCTCGACCCGCTCATCGAGGTCGTCGACGAACACCGTGTGCAGTGCATGGCCGGCGCGCTCGGGCAGCTCCTCGATGTAGAGGTACCGGTGCTCGGCAAGCTCCCACACCGCCTCCGTCGCGTTCGGGAAGAACGCGGGTCCGGAGCCCAGCAGCCGCTCGTACCACGTGAGCGCGCGCTGGTAGTCGCTCACCGGAAGCCCCGCGAGCAGATCGACCGCCACGCGTTCACGCTAACCCCGCAACCTCGGGGCCCGCACGCGGAGAAGAACGGGTGCCTCCGCTCGGTGCCTACAAGCAAGACGTCGATGGTCCCCCCGGCGCCCCCGCCGCAGTCGTCGACAACCTCGCCCCTGCAGGCCGCCGCGATGACCCCCACCGGCGACGCGTCGGGGACGCCTCCTCATGCCGCAGACAGCGCATTTGATCGCGACTGTGATTGCCCGGCTAGAGCGGCTGAGGGAACGACTACCCGTAGCTGTCTTCGACGTAATCTGGCGATCCCTCGCGGTCGGTCACCGCTTTCAGCTCGTGGCGTACCTCTCCAGTCCAGCAGACTGGAGTTCCTCTGGCGCCATCGCGACCCGGTAATGCACAGAGGCGTCGAAGTTGAGCATCAACGG
>ODAK010000951.1_pt1 | contig 32650 bp, 32 predicted proteins | sample 1539591 | NCBI WGS metagenome assembly ODAK01 (sample SAMEA3539303, study PRJEB22396) | soil metagenome | biome: tundra; feature: field; material: soil | place: USA | collected 2010-05 | depth 0.15 m | reverse complement strand
CCGCGGTAGATCGAGAACGCCTGCACGGGAACCGGCGCCGACCAGCGCTGGGAGGGCACCACCTGATAGGCGTCCCCGGCGCGGATGTACTCGATGATGCGAGCGACGTTGGACTCAAAGCGCTCGCGCGTCATGTTGGACTCAAAGTGTGGGGCGACGCGGTCACGCGCCGGTGGCCGCGCCGGATGGGGCACCGGTCCGGCCAGCCGCCAGCGGACGTCGGCGATCGTCTGCACGGCCCGCTCGATGGACTCCTCCAGACCGTCCTCCGGGTACACGTTGGCCAGCACGGTGACCGTGTGCTTGAGGTGATCGAAGACAACCAACGCATCGGTCAGCATCAGCGCCAGGTCCGGCACCCCCACGGGGTCGGGGTTGGGCTCGCCCAGTGGCTCGACCGATCGCACCAGGTCATAGGCGAACACCCCCACGGCACCGCCCGCGAACGGCGGTAGGTCGGGCAGCCGCGCGGGGTCAAAGCGCTTGAGCTCGGCGGCCGCCAGCGCATACGGGTCGCCGGGATCGCCCAGCGACCAGCGCAGCACCTTCCGGGGGGCAAAGCCGATGAACGAATACCGGCCCACGCGACCCTGCTCGGCGGATTCGAGCAGGAACGCCGGACCCTGGTCGCGCAGCTTCAGGAACGCCGAGACCGGCGTCTGGCAGTCGTCGATGAACGTCTCGTGCAGCGGGATCAGGTTGTGCACGCCGGCCAGCGCCCGTACCTCAGCCAGCGAGGGTCTGACCCCCACACCGCGTCCCTCAGCGCTGGCGACGGTCATCGAGCACCCACTCGGCGTCGGCGAACGACAGCTGGCGTCCGGCCAGCAGGACGGCGAGGTGGTAGATCACGTCCGCCGCCTCCTCGGCCACGCGCTGATCGGATTCCTCACGCGCCGCCCTGGCCACCTCCTCGGCCTCCTCCTGCAGCTTTGCCGCCACCAGGTCGGGATCGCCCAGCAGGGCGGCGGTATAGGAGCCCTCCGGGCGCTGGGCCGCCCGCGCGGCGATCGTCCGCTCGAGCGCCGGCAGCGATTCGCACGGCATCAGGGGCTCGAGCTCGACACGGTGAAAGCACGTGCGCTCGCCCGTGTGGCAGGCCGGCCCGGCCGGATCGACCAGCGCCAGCAGCGTGTCGCCGTCGCAGTCGTAGCGGATCGCCTTCACCGCCTGGGTGTTACCCGACGTGGCGCCCTTGTGCCACAGCTCCTGGCGCGAGCGGCTGAAGAAGTGCATCTCGCCCGTCTCCCGCGTTCGCGCCAGCGCCTCGGCGTTCATGTAGGCGAGCGTCAGGACCTCGCCGCTGCGCCAGTCCTGCACGACGCACGGCACCAGCCCCCGCTCGTCGAATGCGATCTCGGAGTCGTCCACCGGAGCGGATTCTAGGCCCGCGGCGCCGTGGGACAAGACCGCGCCGGTCGCGGTCTAGTGCCGTGATTCAGAAATTGCGCGGCTCGAATGTCTTACCGAAACCTCTATTCGATCCCCAGCCGGTCGAGCAACCGCTCATCCGCGCGCCAGTGGCGACGCACCCGGACCGACAGCTCCAGATGCACCTGGGATCCGAGCTCGCGCTCGATCGCGCGCCGGGCGGCCACGCCGATCGACTTGATCATCCGGCCTCCCGAGCCGATCAGGATCCCCTTCTGGGACTCCGTCTCGGTCAGCACGACCGCCTCGATCCGGATCAGCCCGGGACGCGTTTGCGTCACCTCGCCGACCTCAACCTCGACCGCGTGCGGGACCTCGGCGCGGGTGCGCGCCAGCACCTGCTCGCGGACCAGCTCGCCGAGCACGACCGCCTCAGGCTGATCGGAGTGGTCGCCGGCGGAGAAGTAGAACGGTCCCGGCGGCAGCGCGGCCACGAGGTGCTCCACGAGGGCCGGCACGCCTGAGCCGGTGCGGGCGCTGACGGGGAAGATCTCCTGGGCCAGGTCCAGCGCCTCGGCGTCCTGCAGCGTGGCCGCGGTCTTGGCCAGATCGCAGCGGTCGAGCTTGTTGACGGCGATCGTCGTGGGCACCGGCGCGGAGCGCAGCAGCGCGGCAATGAAGCGGTCACCAGGCCCGATTCCCTGCTCGGCGTTGATCACCAGCAGACAGCCGTCGGCGTCGGCGAGCTCGCGTTCGACACGGCGCTGCATCCGCTGCGTCAAGGCGTCACGTGGGCGCTGCACCCCGGGGAGATCGACCAGCACGAGCTGCCAGTCGGCGCCCGTGGCAACGCCGCGGATCGCCCGCCGGGTGGTCTGGGGCTTGTCGGAGACGATTGCCACCTTGGCGCCGACGATGGCGTTGGCCAGCGTCGACTTGCCGACGTTCGGCCTCCCGGCCAGCGCGACGAAGCCTGAGCGAGTAGAGCCGGTCACCGGGGCCCAGCCACGGGCTCAGTGCGCACTAGGTCACCCAGCGCATCAGCTCGGCCTGCAGGGCGAGCATCTCACCGTCGTCGGTCTCGTGGTCCATGCCGCTGACGTGCAGCGCGCCGTGGACGATCGCCTCGCGCAGATCCTCGGTGTGGCCGGGGCAGATCACGATGTCGCCGAGCTCGCGCGGGCCGACGCTGGTGCCGTCCTCGTCGACCCCGAACGAGAGCACGTCGGTCGCCTCGTCGCGGCGGCGGTGATCCCGGTTGAGCTCGCGGATCCGCTCCTCGTCGACAAACTCGATCGCCAGATGCCCCTCCTCGATCCCCGCCGAGGACAGCGCCAGCGCGCAGAGTTCCTCGACCTCGACCGCGGTCGGGCCCTCGACGGCCGCGGCATCGATCCCGATCACCTCGACGTCGAGCACGCGAGCCTACGCCCACGGGCTCGCGGCCCGCTCGGCCGCCCGCTCGTCGTCGGGGCTCGCCTGATTTGGGCGGCCGCCGCGCCATCCGGCTGGCTCGTCGGACTGGGCGGCCGCCGCGTCGTCCGGCGGCCTCGCCTCGGGCCGCGCCCGTGTCATCCGGCTGCGTGGACGAAATTCCGGCGCCAGGCGCTGGGCGTGGTCGTTGTAGGCCGCGACGATCCGCCGAACGAGCTTGTGGCGCACGACGTCCTCCTCGCCGAAGCGGACAAAATCGATGCCCTCGACTTCGTTGAGGATCTCGGACACGACGACGAGGCCGGAGCCCTGCTCACGTGGGAGGTCGATCTGGGTGATGTCGCCGGTCACGACCATCTTGGAGTTGAAGCCCAGCCGGGTGAGGAACATCTTCATCTGCTCCGGGCTGGTGTTCTGAGCCTCGTCGAGGATGATGAAACTGTCGTTGAGCGTGCGCCCACGCATGAACGCCAGCGGCGCGACCTCGATCACGCCGCGCTCCAGGTGCTGGGAGACGCGCTCGGGATCGAGCATGTCGTGCAGGGCGTCGAACAGCGGTCGCAGATACGGGTCGACCTTGGCCATCAGGTCGCCGGGCAGGAAGCCGAGGCGCTCGCCGGCCTCGACCGCGGGACGGGTGAGGATGATCCGGTTGACCTCCCGCCGGCTGAGCGCCGCGGCGGCGAGGGCGACAGCCAGGAACGTCTTGCCGGTGCCGGCCGGCCCGACCCCGAAGGTGATCGTGTTGTGGCGGATCGAGTCCACGTAGCGCTTCTGGTTGATCGTCTTGGGCGCGACCTTGGTGGCGCGGTGACGCCAGACCACGTCCTCCAGGATCTGGGACGGCGACTCGTGCTCGTCCAGCGCCCGGCTGACCGCCTCGATCGTCCCGGTCCCGATCTCATGGCCCTGCTCGATCAGCTCCGAGAGCTCGCGCACGACCGCCGCGGCCGAGGTCACCGAGGCCTCGTCGCCGTCCAGCGTCAGCACGTTGCCGCGCAGGTGGACATCACAATCCAGGTGGCCTTCGAGCGTGCGTAGGATCGCGTCCTGGCTGCCCGCAAGCTCTGCGGCGACAGCATTGTCGAGCTCGAGCGCCTTACGCACGTGGCCCCCTAACGCCGCATTACGAGAGCGCCTCGCGCACCCGCGCGGAGGCGCGCCTTCCGTCGGCGCGACCGCCGGACTTGGCCATGACCGCCTTCATCACGGCCCCCATCTCCCGTTGGCTGGTGGCGCCGGTCTCAGCGATCGCCGACGCGACGATCGCGTCGAGCTCGGAGTCGTCAAGCTCGGCCGGGAGGTAGCCGTCGATCAGCTTCGCCTCGGATTCCTCCTGATCGGCCAGCTCGGGTCGGCCGGCGTCCCGGAACAGGGTCGCCGCCTCCAGCCTGCGCTTGCGTTCACGCCGCAGCACGCCGAGCTCATCGGCCCCGCCCTCCTTGGCCGCCTTCTGCAGCTCGCTCAGCACCAGCCGCAACGCTCCGACGCGCACCTTCTCGCCCGCCTTCATGGCGTTGGTCATGTCGGTGCGGACCTGTTCTGTGACCGTCATCTCTTCAATCAGGATAGCCCGGGGGCCCCCGTAACCGAGCAGCTGATCCCGTCCGCCTGCAGCTCCACGCAGCTGACCTCGACGAGCTCGCCTCTGGCCGCCGCGCCGGCGGGAAGGTAGCAGCGGGTGTAGTCGGCGGTGTAGCCCGCGCAGCGGCTGTCGGCGACCTTGTCGACCAGCACCCGCTCGGCGCCGCCCAGCTTGGCGTGCCGGTGCTGGCGCGAGCGGACCTCAGAACGAGCCCGCAGCGCCTGCGAGCGCCGCTTTTTCTCTTCCGCCGGTATCCGGTCTCCCAGCTGCGCGGCCCTGGTCCCGGGACGGGGCGAGTACGGGAACACGTGCACGCGCGTGATCCCGGCGGCGTCGACCGCGTCCAGGGTGCGCTGGAAGGCGGGCTCGTCCTCGGTCGGGAAGCCCACGATCACATCGGTGGTGACGTTGACCTGAGGCGCCGCCTGGCGCAGCGCGACGATCTGGCGCAGATACTCCCCGACCGTGTAGTGGCGGCCCATCGCCGCCAGGACCCGATCGTCGCCGGACTGTAGCGGCACGTGCAGGTGCGGGCAGACCTTGGGCTCTGTGGCGATCGCGCCCAGCAGCGAGTCCTTGACGTGGATCACCTCCACGCTCGACAGCCGCACGCGCTCCACGCCGGGCACCCGCGCCACCTCCACGATCAGCTCGCCCAACTCCAGGCCGTGCTCCGGATCGCGGTAGTCGCCGACACTGATGCCGGTCATCACCATCTCAGGCTGGCCGCCGGCGACGCGCCGGCGCACCTCCTGCAGGACCGCTCCGGCCGGGCGGGAGCGCGCGGCGCCGCGGACCGTGGGGATGATGCAGTACGCGCATAGACCGTCGCAGCCGTCCTGGATCTTTACGAAGCCGCGCTTACGGCCTTCGGGCTCCGACGGCGCGGACTTAGGCCCGTCTGGGCCGGACGGCGGACGGGTGCCGCTGTGGGGCGAAAATCGTCCGCCGCCACGCTCCCGGGCGAGCACGTCGTGCTCGAGGTCGGCGCAGGCGAGGCCGTGGTCATGCGCGCCGATCGCCGTTGCGACGTCGTCGGCGGTGCCGACGAAAGCCCGCACGCGTGCGTCGATCTCGCCGAACTGACTCGGGTTGAGGTTGACCGCGCAGCCGGCGACGTGAACCTGGGCGGCGGTCCGCAGCGACCGCCTGACCGACTGGCGTGACTTGGACTCGGCCTCGTTGGTTATGCAGCACGTGTTGATCACGTGCAGGTCGGCGTCAGCCTCGGGCGCCTCGGTGTGGCCGGCGTCGAGCAGTGCCTGGCGGGCGAGCATCGCATCCGCCTGGGACACCTTGCAGCCGAGGAACTTGACCGCGAACGAGGCCACGCACGCGAGACGGTAGCGCGCGCGGCCTCGATCGCGTCAGCTGCGATGTCCACTCGCGACCGGCGGACCATCGTACCCTTCGATCGCCCACGTACCCCGCGGTGTCCTCGGGGCGGACTGCGCAGAGAGGAGAGAGGGCTCTTGCAGAAATCCAGCCCGAGGCTTGGGCCGCGGAGCGACGACGTCGAGGAGCAGGCCACCGAGCGTCAAGCCGATTGCGAGTGGGTTTGGCAACTGTTCACCTCCTTCCGAAGTTCTCAGATCACAAGCGTCTCGGAAAGGATGCGCCAGCCGGCCGCCGCAGGCATCGGCCCGGTGGACAAGATTCTTCGCGGCGTAGTTGTCCACGCGGTCGTGCTACAGCTTGCCAGTCGCTCATTAGCAGCGCAGCCCATTCGCCCTGCGTGCGCCGCTCGGACTCGCGCAGCCCTCTGGCGGCGAATGCTTGGGACACGCTGTCGGCCTCGGTGGCCAACAGGCCGCTCAAGATCAGGGTGGGCGGCATTGTGCGCTGGGACGCGGCCCAAGTGTGCAGTGGCGGTGCGAGCACGTTTGCCGCCACCAAACTCGCGTTGGGCACCTGATCGGTGCGCAGGTCGAAATTGCGGACCTCGAGCTTGACGTCGTTGGCGCGGGCGTTGTCCGCGGCCGTGCTGACGCTGACGGGGTCGTAGTCGAGCGCCGTCACCGGGTGATAGCCGAGCTTCGCCGCGACGATCGCCAGCACCCCCGAGCCGCAACCGACGTCGACAAACGATCCCGCTGCGGTGCACGCGAGCATCAGCTCCAGGCACAGCCGCGTGGTGGCGTGAGCACCGGTCCCGAACGCCTGTCCGGGATCCATCACGACGTCGATCGGCGTCGTGCCGCGCGGTTCCCACGGCGGGCGAACGGTCAGGCGCCCCTCGATCACCAGCGGCCGGTGAAAGCTGCGCCAGCGCTCTGACCAGTCGGCGGCGATCTCCTCGGTGCTGACCTGCACCAGCGCCCCGCCCGCCGCCGCCTCCAGGTCCGGCAGCGACGGCAGCTCGCCGGGCGCGCCGTAGACGGCGTACTCCACCCATCGCTGGCCGAGATCCACCTCCTCCACCCCGCTGGTGGCGAGCTCGAGCAGTTCGGCGAGCACCAGCTCTGACTGCTCGCGTTGGACGCGGACGGCGAGCCGCAGCATCGCCGGAGCGGGCGGGGCCGGTTCAGGTCCCTCAGCCCCCAAACGCGCGCCTGAGCTTGCCGAACACGCTCTCGTCGCTGCGCAGGTTGTCGTCGGTCAGGCTCTCGGACAGCCGCTCCAGCAGCTCGCGCTGCTCGCGCTTGAGCCGCCGCGGGATGACGATGTTGACCACCGCGCGCAGGTCGCCGCGATGGCGCCCGCGCAGCGACGGCATCCCCTCGCCGCGCACGACGAGGGTCTCGTTGGGCTGGGTCCCGGCGGGGATCTCGAGCTCCACCTCCCCGTCGATCGTCGGCACCGAGACCGTCGTGCCGAGCGCCGCGAGCGGGGCCGCCACGTCGACGACGGTCACAAGGTCGCTCTGATCGCGCACGAAGCGCGGGTCCTCGCGCACCCTGACCTGCACGTACAGGTCCCCGGCCGGGCCTCCGCGCTCGCCCGCGTGGCCTCGGCCGGTGATCCGGATCCGCTGGCCGTTGTCGATCCCGGCGGGAACATCGACCGACACTTTGACGCGCTCGGACTTGCGCCCGCGGCCATGGCAGACGTGGCAGGGCTGCTTGGCCACCTTGCCGTCGCCGCCGCACTGGTCGCACGGCGCCGCGCGCACGACCTGGCCGAACGGGGTGCGGGTCACCGCGCGCAGCTCGCCCGCGCCGCCGCACTTGGGGCAGGTCTCGATCGGCGTGCCCGGCTCAGCGCCGTTGCCGTTGCAGTTCTCACAGCGCGAAACCGCCTCGTAGGCGACCTCGACCGCGGCGCCGTGGGCGGCCTGCTTGAGGTCGAGCTCGGCGGTGACGCCGATGTCGCCCCCCTGCGCCGGGCCGCCCGGGCGCCCCCCACTGAACGCGCCGCCGAACCCGCCGCCGCCGAAGAACGTCTCGAAGATGTCGGCCACCGACCCGAAGCCCTCGAAGTTGGGGGCATAACCGCCGCTGCGCAGTCCCTCGTGTCCGTAGCGGTCATAGGTGGCGCGGCGCTCGGAGTCCGACAGGACCTCGTAGGCCTCGGCCGCCTCCTTGAACTTGTCCTCGGCCTGGGGGTCGTGGCTGTTGACGTCGGGATGCAGCTCACGCGCCAGGCGGCGAAACGCCTTCTTGATCTCGGCGTCGCTGGCGGCGCGGGGGACGCCGAGCACCTCGTAGTAATCGCGGGGCATCTGCGAAGCGCTCATCGTTCGTCGTAGATCTCCGAGACGAAGCGCGACAACTGCGCGGCGGCCTCACGGACCGAGCGGATCGCGCCGCCGTAGTCCATCCGCAACGGGCCGATCACCGACACCGCCCCCAGGCTGCGCTGGGGCAGCCCGTAGCTGGCGGTCACCAGCGCCAGCGAGCGCAGTTCGGGGGCGGCGTTCTCGGTGCCGATCCGCACCAGCACATCGCGCTGGGCCAGCGCCGCGCGCAGCACCGCCAGCATCTGCACCCGGTGCTCGAGCATCGCCATCAGCGAGTTGAGCTCGGACACGTCGGCGATCCGCTCCATCCGCAGCAGCCGAGCCGTGCCCTCGATGTACAGAGTCGCCTGGGATGCCTCCTCGAGCTCGGTGAAGACCGGCGCCAGCGCCTCCAGAAAGGCCAGCTCGGTGTTCGACAGGCAGGGATCGTGGAGACGCTGGTGGAGCATCCGCGCCCCCAGCCCCAGGCCGACCAGGCGCTCGTTGAGGTAGCTGGCGGCCCAGTCCGACAGACCCGTGTCGACGGGCCGGGGGAACGTGAACAGCCGTTTGGTGACGCCGCCGGTGGAGGTGATCACGACAACCATCAGCACCTGGGACTGGAGCGCCAGGACCTCGATGTGGCGGATCGTCGAGGTCTCGATCGGCGGCGCGGTGACGATCGCCAGCAGGTTGGTGACCTGGGACAGGGTCTCGGTGGTCACCCGCATCGCCTCGTCGAGTTCGCGGCGCACCAGTGACAGTGAGAACGCGGGGCCCGTCGGCTCCGCGGGCAGCAGTCGGTCGACGAAGTAGCGGTAGCCGGCTTCGGTGGGTACCCGGCCGGCCGAGGTGTAGGGGTGGGCGAGCAGGCCCAGCTCCTCCAGGCTCGCGAGCTCGTGGCGGATCGTCGAGGGACCCCACTCGACGCCGGTGGAGAGGGACTTGGAGCCCACGGGCGATCCGACTTCGAGGTATTCCTCGACGACCTTTCGCAGCAGCAGTTCCTGACGGTCGCTCAGCACGGCTTGAGATTGTAGGTAGGGTCGTGGCGTGATTCGCGCGGCCCGCCGGGCGCGAGGTCAGTCCGCGACGATTTCGGCCTCGCCGTTGCGGATGATCCGCTTGCCGGCCTGCTCGGCCTGCGAACCGACGATCGCGACGCCGTCGGCGACCTCACGGACGATTCCGGTGACGGTGATCTCCTGCTCGAGCAGGCCCATGCCGCGGAACTGCACCGACAGGCGCCGCAGGCTATCCGGCCCGCCGAAGTGCTCGGTGTGCGCGCGGGCGACCTGGGCCATCGTCCAAAGCCCGTGCAGGATCCGGCTGGGCAGTCCGACCTGCTGGGCGAACCGCTCGTCGATGTGGATCGGGTTGAAGTCGCCCGACGCACCGGCGTAGCGGACCGTCACGTAGGGGTCGGGGGTCACCTTGAGCTCGAACTGCTCACCCGGCGCGATGCTCATGAAGCTCCCCTGACGATGTTCGTCCAGGTCCCCGTGGAGACGGTCTCGCCCCGCTGGTTGGCCGACACCGACTCGAATACGTAGAAGCCCATCCCCCCGCGCTCGGCGATCTCCTTGACGCTCGTGGTGGTGGTGACCTCGTCGCCGGCGATGACCAGCGGGCCCCAGCGAAACTCCTGGCCGCCGTGGACCATCATCTGGAAGTTGATCCCCACCTCGGGATCGAACAGCAGGGGAGCCACCGCGCGGCCGGCATACACGACCGCGAACATCGGCGGCGCGATCACGTCGGCGTGTCCGGCCGCGCGCGCGGCATCGTGGTCAGTGTGCAGCGGGTTGGTCTCGCCGACGGCGTGGGCGTACTCCTTGATCTTCTCGCGCCCCACCGCGTAGACGACGGGCGGGTAGCGCTTGCCGATGGCCTGGGTGTTGATCGACATCGCGGGCCAGTCTATGTGAGCCTGGGACGCGCCGGGGGCGACGGCGGAGCGATCGGGAGGGCGGGTTCACCGGCCGATCAGATGATCACCGCCACCGAGCCGTTGCGCCCGTCACGCCCGCGCGCTAGCCTCCGCTGCATGGCCAAGCACGGCAGCCTGAGAGCGTCGGACGCCGATCGAGATCAGATCATCGATCGCCTGCGCAAGGCGTCGGCCGAGGGACGCCTGGCCGCCCACGAACTCGAGCAGCGCGTCACCACCGCCCTGCGCGCCCGCACCTACGCCGAACTCGACGCGACGGTCTCAGACCTGCCCGGTGCCGGCCGGCTGACCGCGCCGTCGACCGCCGGCTGGGCCGTCTCGACCGTGCGTGCGCATCCGGCGCTGCTGCTGCTGGCGATCCCGGTCGGGATGGTGGTGGCCGCGACGCTGGTCGCGCTGACCACGCTCTGGGCGCTGGTGATGGTGGCGATGTTCGCCCTCGGCCACCGGGGTCAGATGAGCCGCGGACCATGGAGTTACGGGACCCGCGGACGTTTTGGGCCGCCAACGGGCCGCTACGGTCCGACCGCCGGGCGCTTCGGACCCCCGCGTGGTCCGGGCCGGCGCCGCGGCTACTCGGCCTGAGGGTTCGTGAGCCCTAACGGCTGACCCGCCAGACCACGCCCTCCATCAGCATCGGATGGCGGTTGACCGTGTAGCGGTGCCGGTAGCGGCGGCGCGACAGCTCCTGCGCGCGCTCGACGCCCTCCAACTCCCCGATCCACATCTGCTCAGTGACCGGGTCGGGCTCATCGGTGGCGTCGCGCATGTAGGCGATCAGCGCATCCGGAGCCAGCAGCCTCACCGCCATGACCAGCGCGGCCGGCGGCACATGTTGTCGACCGGCGCCGACGGGGGCCACGCAGGTGAGCGCGTTGGGCGCCAGTTCGGCGATCGCGCGCTCCTCCGATGGTGAGAGCGCGACCAGATCGGTGATCAGGTAGGCGTCATAGACGCCCGGACGATCGCGCAGCGCGGCCTCACGGGCCGCCGGCTCCAGATCGGTGGCGATTACCGGGCGCATGCCGAGCGCGGCCAGCGCCTCGCCGGAGATCCCGTTGCCCGCGCCGATGTCGAGTACGCGAACCTGCGACCGCTCCCAGCCCAGGCGGTCGGTGGCGCCGGCCAGCATCGACGCGATCTCGTCCGGCGAGCGGCAGTCCAGGCGGCGCTGGACGACCTCCTCGTACAGGCCGGGGAGCGCGTAGACGCGGTCGTAGTCGTGCAGGCGCAGCTCCTCGGTGGCGCCGTCGTCGAAGTGCACGAGGATGCGCTCATGTCCCGTCTCAGGGTCCGGCTGGGGCGGGATCTCGACGGTGAAGCCGCCACGCTCGCTCATGGCGCTCCGCGCCGAGGCAATCGCCCCCCGGGCGATTGCCTCAAGGTGATCGCCCCCCGGGCGATCACCCTCGCCCCCCGGGCGATTGCCTCAAGGTGATCGCCCCCCGGGCGATCACCCCTTCTCGCCCAGCTCCAGCACCGCCAGGAACGCCTCCTGGGGGATCTCGATCCGTCCCACCTGCTTCATCCGCTGCTTGCCCTTCTTCTGCGCCTCGAGCAGCTTGCGCTTGCGCGAGATGTCGCCGCCGTAGCACTTGGCGATCACGTCCTTGCGATAGGCCTTGATCGTCTCCCGGGCCACGATCCGTGAGCCGATCGCCGCCTGGATCGGCACGTCGTACTGCTGGCGGGGGATCTTCTGGCGTAGCTTCTCGGTCAGCGTCCGGCCGGCCTCCTGGGCCTTTGAGCGGTGCACGAGCATCGACAGCGCGTCGATCGGGTCGCCGGCCAACAGGATGTCTAGCTTGACGAGATCGGACTCGCGCAGGCCGATCAGGTCGTAGTCCAGCGAGGCGTAGCCGCGCGTGCGGGACTTGAGCTGATCGAAGAAGTCCAACACGATCTCGGCCAGCGGCAGGTCGTAGGTCATCTGCACGCGCTCGGGCGAGAGGAAGTGCATGCCCGAATGCTCGCCGCGGCGCTCCTGGCAGAGCTCCATGATCTGACCGACGAACTCCCTGGGGGTGAGAATCGAAGCGCGGATGAACGGCTCGCGGACCTCGGCGATGCGCGCCGGATCGGGCATGTCGTTGGGGCTGTGGACGGGCAGCACGCTGCCGTTGGTCAGGGTCACCTCGTACTCGACCGAGGGCATCGTGGCCAGCAGCTCCAGGTCGTACTCGCGCTCCAGGCGCTCACGCACGATGTCCATGTGCAGCAGGCCGAGGAAGCCGCAGCGAAAGCCGAACCCGAGCGCCTCGGAGGTCTCGGGCTCCCAGCTCAGCGCCGCGTCGTTAAGGGTGAGCTTCTCCAGCGCGTCACGCAGGTCGGGGTAAGCGTCGGAGTCGATCGGGAACAGGCCGCAGAAGACCATCGGCTTGACCTCCCGGTAGCCGGGCAGCGGCTCGGTCGCCGGTCGGGTCTTGCTGGTCAGGGTGTCGCCCACGCGCAGCAGGGTGACGTCCTTGACCCCGGTGATCAGAAAGCCGACCTCGCCGGCGGTGAGCGACTTGGACGAGATCATCTCCGGCGTGAAGAAGCCGATGTCATCGATCTCGGCCTCGGTGCCGGCCTGCATCGCGCGGATCGCGTCGCCCTTGGTGAAGCTGCCGTCGACCACGCGGATGTAGGCGATCACGCCGCGGTACTGGTCGTATTCGGAATCGAAGATCAGCGCGCGGGGCCGCCCATCGGGGTCGCCGCTGGGGGGCGGGACGCGTGCGATCAACTCGTCGAGCACATCGGTCACCCCCTCGCCGGTCTTGGCGCTGATCCGCCTGACCTGGGCCGCCGGCTCCCCGAGCAGATCGGCAACCTCCGCGGCCACCCGCTCGGGCTCGGCGCCGGGCAGATCGACCTTGTTCAGGCACGGGATCAGCTCCAGGCCGGCCTCGACAGCCAGGTAGGTGTTGGCGACCGTCTGGGCTTCGACTCCCTGCGAGGCGTCGACGACCAGCAGCGCGCCCTCGCACGCCGCCAGCGACCGTGACACCTCGTAGGTGAAGTCGACGTGTCCCGGCGTGTCGATCAGCTGAAGCTGGTAGGTCTGGCCGTCGTGAGCGGACTCGTAGTAGACCCGGACCGCCTGCGCCTTGATCGTGATCCCCCGCTCGCGTTCGAGGTCCATCGAGTCGAGCAGCTGCGCGCGCATCGCGCGCGGGTCGACGGTATGGGTCAGCTCGAGGATGCGATCGGCCAGCGTCGACTTGCCATGGTCGATGTGAGCGATGATCGAGAAGTTGCGGATCTGAGCCTGGTCGGCCATCTGCGATCTAGGGTAGAAGCGTCGGGTGGGAGACGAGCGCCGTCGACGGCTAGCGGGCGTCGTCGCGGGCGGCGCGATCGTGCTGCCCGTGCTCGCGGCGCACGCCGCGGCTGATGAATTCTGGCAGCAGACCCAGCTCGTCCAGCGCGCCACGACCGGCGACGCCCATCGTGAGCACGCCCGCGAAGATGGCGACGGCATCGATCGACTTGCGCCCCTGCTTGTCCCAGTAGTCGTCCTGCAGGTCGAGCCACAGCGCAAACTCGTCGAGCGTCAGCGCTGACGCGATGCCGTAGGTGGTAGCGGTGACGCGTGAGGCCCACTCGGGCGACTTCATACCGAGACCGAACCGGTAGGTCCACAGGTATCCGACCCCGAGCAGGCCGAAGATCCCGAAGGTGCTGTGGTGGATGTGACGCCCGCCCGCGCTGATGTTTTCAAACGGCCCGACTCCGGCCCGGATCGCGTGGGTGATCCCCCGGGCGACGGCGAACGCACTCGTGAAGCCGACCGCGCTCAGGAACGCACGTTCCTTGCGAGGTTCGGTGAGGTGGCGCGCGTATAGGCCCTTGTACCCCATTTCACGATGCTACGCGTCCACGCAGTCGGCCGACGATCAGCGACTCGATCTGGCGCGCTTCAGGGATCCGCATCAGCAGGACGAGGCGGGCGTAGAGCACCCCCGCAGCCGTCAGCGCGATCCCGATGGACAGAACCTGGGCGACCAGTGACGTCCCGAGGACGCTGTCGAGTCCCTTCCAGAGCAAGTATCCGACCGCGGTGACGATCGCCGTCGCGACGACGATACGAACCGTGATCATCGCCGTCTGCGCGCCCTCCAGGCGGCCGTTGAAGCCCACCCGCAGCCGGCGCAGCTGCAGCCCGGTCATAACGATGTTGGCCGAAACGGTGCCGATCACGAGCCCGGCGATGCCCAGCGGTTTGTAGAGCGCGAGCGACACGACGATGTCGACGACCATGTTCATCGCGGCCAGCCCGGTCGGTATCCACGGCCGCCTCAGCGCAAAGAAGGTCCGGCTCAGGAGGAGGTTGACGCCCGCGAACGGAAGGCTGAAGGCGAACCAGAACAGGGCCGTGGACACCAGGTGGGTGGAGAAGGCGTGAAACGCACCGTGTTGATAGATCAGCCGGGTGAGAGGGGTCGCCAGCACGGCGATCAACGCGGCGGACGGGATCAGGAGCAGGTTGATCTGGCGGATGCCGTTGCCGAGGGTCTGCCGCATGCCCACAACGTCCTGCCGGTGGGCGAGCCGGCTCAGGGTCGGGAACAACACCGTCGCCACGGCGACGCTGAACACGCCCTGGGGCAGCATGTAGATCCGGAAGGCGTCGTTGATCGCGCTCGGGGCGTGGGAGGAGACCAGCGTGCCGAGGCCGGCGTTGAGGAACACGTCGAGATTGATGATCCCGATGCTCATCGTGACCGGCAGGAACAGGATCAGCACCTGCCGCACGCGGGCGTCCTTCCAGTTGAGCGTGAAAGAGAGGCGGAAGTCGATCCGCCGCAGCGCCCAGGCGATCATCAGCAGCTGCACGACCGTCGCCACCAGCCAGGCGATCGCATACGCGTAGACGCCGTTCTGCCCGTGAAAGTGCGAATGCAGGATCACCAGCAGCACGATGATCACCACGTTCCAGACCGCGGGGGCCAGCGCCGGGATCGAGAACTCGTCGTAGGACTGAAGGATCCCCACGAGCAGGCCCGTGATGCTCAGCAGCAGCACGACCGGAAACAGGACGCGCGAGAGCCCGATCGTGAGCGCGGTCGTCGAGGCCCTGAACGTGCCGGTGAACAGCGGCATGATCACGCCCGCGCCCGCCATCCACACCAGCGTCAACGTGCCCAGCACCACCAGGATCAGCCAGAACAGCTCGGAAGCCAGCCGGAACGCCTCTCGCTTGCGCCCGTCCTGCATGAGCTCGGTGAACACGGGCACGAACGCGGCCGACAGCGCGGCCTGGGAGAATAGGTTGCTGAACAGGTTCGGCACCTGAGAGGCAACGGTGAAGGCCGAGGCGGCGGCGGTGGTGGCGAAGAAGCTCGCCTGCGCGACCTCGCGTCCCAGCCCGGCGATTCGCGACAAGGCCGTAGCGAGCGCGAAGATCGCCGTGCTGAGAGCGATCCGACGACGAGGCGGCGAGGGCGGCGGAGGCAAGGTCGATTCCCCCGGTTCGGTGCTCTCGATTGACACGAGCGCGCTATAGTACGCGCCGTCGCCGCGGCCAACCGCGGCTGCTTTTCGTCATGGCCAACATTCACTCACAGAAGAAGCGGATCCTGCGCGCCGAGCGCGAGCGGTTGGAAAATCGTCGTTACACCTCGACGGTCAAGACCTACTTCCGCCGGCTGGAAGCCGCGGTCGCCGGCGGTGACGCCGAGGCGGTGCAGAGCGAGCATCGTGAGCTGGTGAAGACGATCGACAAGGCCGTCAAGCGCGGCGCCCTGCACCGCAACACCGGCGCCCGCAAGAAGTCCCGCGCGGCGCGGCTGCGCCAGACCGCGTAGCCGCCGCTAACGCCCCCGATCACCGGTCGGCCTAGTGCACCGGCTTGCGGGCTCGCCGCGTGGCCGCTCAGGCAGCGATCCGCGTGATCGCGATCAGCGCAGCGGTGTCCTCGCCGAGCGCCCCGCGCCCCCCGCCGCGGGAGGCGAGCTCCAGCTGCGCGATCTCGCAAGTGGCACGGCGCAGCGCGTCCGATCCGGTGGCGCGGGCATCGGAGATCAGCCGGTCGGCCGCCCGCGAGGGCATCCGCAGCCTGCGCTTGATCTGGGCCGGTGCCTCGCCGGCGTCGAGCGCCGACGCCACGTCGTGGGCGACCCGCACACGCTGGGAGATCCAGTACAGCAATCCGGGCACGCGCTCCCCCTGGGCGCGAAGCTCCAGGTAGGCGCGCGTCGCCGCCTGCGCGTCACCGGCCACCAGCGCGTCCGCGACGGTCCACGCCTTGCGCTCAGCTGACGCGGCGGTCAATTCCTCGATCTGATCGGCGTCGATGGTCGCGCCCTCCTCCGTGCCGAGGGCCAGCTTCTCGAGCTCTCGCAGCAGTCGCTGCTGGCGATCGCCGACGTGGCGCACGAGCGCCCGCGCCGCGGCGGGATCAAGCGTCAAGCCGAGCTCTCTCGCGCGCGCGATCGCCCACTTGGGCAGCTCCCAGGGTTTGATGCTGTCCTCGGCGCTGACGTCGCCGCCGGCTCGGCGGACCGCGTCGTGCAGCCGGGGCGGCGCCTTGGCGCGCCCGTCTTCCCGCGCGAACAGGGCCAGGGTGGTGTCCGGCGGCAGCCCTTCAAGCGCAGCCTCCAGCGGCGCGAGATCCTTGTCCTTCCAGCGCTCGACCCCGTCGACGATGATGAATCGCCGTCCGATCACCAGCGTCATCGCGCTCAGCGCCCGCGTGACCGCCTCCGGAGTCGCCTCCTCTCCCTCGAACAGCTCCAGGCCCTCCACCCCGCTCTGCCCCTCGGCGATCCCGCGCAGCCGCGCGCGACGCTCGGCGATCCGTCCGTGGTCGTCACCATGAATCAGATAGACGGGTTTGAAGTCGGCCACGACCGGCAGTCTAGGCGCAGCACCGGGCGCGCCGCCGTGGTCAGGCCCGGGTCCGGCGACCCGCCAGCTCCAGGGCTCGGGCTACCGCCGCCTGCGGAGTGTGCACCGCCAGCACGCCCTCGATCTCCCACGTGAAGAGGCCCACGACCGGAACGGAGGTCTTCAACGCGAGGGCAACCTCGGACAGCGTGCCGTACGCGCCGCCCACGGCGATCACCGCATCAGATGCGCGGACGATCAGCCCGTTGCGCAGCTCGCCCAGGCCGGTCGGCAGCGCGACTCCCACCCAGTCGTTGGCGGCGAGGCGATCGTTGCCGGGGAGAATTCCGACGCTGATTCCGCCGGCGCTGCACGCCCCGCGGCAAGCCGCCGCCATCACTCCGGCACCGCCACCGCATACCAGGACCGCTCCAGCCTCAGCCAGGCTACGCCCGATCGCCTCGGCGGAGGCGATCTGCTGCGCGGTGGCGTCACCGGGGCCGACTACCGCGACGTAGGGCGGCGGCCGGCCGGACCTGCCTTCCGGCCCCAGCACACCTAACGCACGACCACGTTGACCAGCTTGTTGGGCACGACGATCACCTTGGTGATGTCGTGACCGTCCACGTGGGCCCTGACGCCGCGCGATTCCATGCACAGGCGCTCGAGCTGATCGCGCGGCGCGCCGGTAGGAGCGCTGACCCGGTCGCGAACCTTGCCGTTGACCTGGCAGACGAGCTGGAAGCTCTCGGTCACCAGCAGCTCGGGATCGGAGAACGGCCACGGCTGCTCCCAGATGCGCTGGCGGGTCAGCAGCTCATAGACCTCCGACCCGAGGTGCGGCGCGAACGGGAACAGCAGCGAGGCGGCCGTGGCGGTGGCGAACCGGCGCGCCTGGAGCTCAGCATCGGGATGGCGGTAGATCTCGTTGACCAGCTCCATGATCGCCGCGATCGCGGTATTGAAGGCGAACCGCCCGGCCATGTCGCCGGTCACCTTGTCGATCGCCCAGTGGGCCTTGCGGACCAGCGTCAGGGCGTCTCCCTGCGACTCAGGCGGCTGCTCGGCGACCGCTGGCCCGGCGTCGGTGGCCAGCGCGTCCCCCAGGCGCCAGAGCCGGGCGAGGAAGCGGTACACGCCGTCGACGCCGGTCTCAGACCAGGCCGCGTCCTGATCGGGCGGGCCGACGAACAGCACGTAGCAGCGCGCCGCGTCGGCGCCGACCCGTTCGACGATCTCGCTGGGGACGACGACGTTACCCTTGGAGCTCGACATCTTGTAGCCGTCGGGGCCGAGGATCATTCCCTGGGTGAACAGCGCCTTGAAGGGCTCCTGCACCTCGAGCAGCCCGATGTCGGCCAGCGCCTTGACGAAGAAGCGCGCGTACATCAGATGCAGGATCGCGTGCTCGACGCCGCCGATGTACTGGTCGACCGGCATCCAGCCGCTGAGCACCGACTTGTCCCACGCAGCTTGGTTGTTGCGGGCGTCGCAGTAGCGCAGGAAGTACCAGCTGGAGTCCACAAAGGTGTCCATCGTGTCGGTCTCCCGCCGGGCGGCGGCGCCGCAGCGCGGGCAGCTGGTGTTGACCCAGTCCTCGGCGGCCGCCAGCGGCGAGCGCCCGCGCGGCTTGTAGTCCTCGATCTCGGGCAGCTCGACCGGCAGCTGGTCCTCGGGGACCGGGACAAGTCCGCATTCAGGGCAGTAGACGACCGGGATCGGGCAGCCCCAATACCGCTGGCGGGAGACCAGCCAGTCGCGCAGGCGGAAGTTGACCGACGCGTGTCCCACTCCCGCGCGGTCAAGCCACTCGACGATCGCCCGCGTGCCCTCCACGCTGTTCAGGCCGGTGAACTCGCCGGAATTGATCAGCTGCTCGTTCTCGGAGTGAGCCACGAACGCTCCGCCCCGGCGGTCAGTCGCGCTCCCTCCGTTCTCGGCGTCCTCGGCACCCTTGTCCGCCTCGGCACCCTCGGCGTCCCTGGCGCCCTCGGCGTCTGCCCCGGCCAGCGCTATGACTGGGCGAATCGGCAGCTCGAACGTGACCGCGAAGTCGTAGTCGCGCTGATCGTGGGCCGGGACGCCCATCACCGCGCCGGTGCCGTACTCCATCAGCACGTAGTCGGCGACGAACATCGGGATCTGCTCGCCGTTGACGGGGTTGGTCACGGTTCGGCCCAGGCGCGCGCCGGTCTTGGGCTTGTCGACCGCGCCCCGAACCTCTACCGACTCCGAGAGGGCATGGTTGACGTAATCGCGAACCGGCTGCTCGTGCTCGGTGCCGGCGGCCAGCCTCACGACGTCGGGATGCTCGGGGGCCATCACGAAGAACGTGGCGCCGAACAGCGTGTCCGGGCGGGTGGTGAACACCGAGTAGTCGATGCCGAGCTCCTCGCAGCGGAACGTGACCTCCGCCCCCTCGCTGCGACCGATCCAGTTGCGCTGCATCGCCTTGACGTGCTCGGGCCAGTCGATCGCGTCGAGGTCGTCGAGCAGGCGGTCCGCGTAGTCGGTGATCCGGAAGAACCACTGCTCCAACTGGCGGGCCTCCACGAGGGCCCCGCAACGCTCGCAGTGACCATCGATCACCTGCTCGTTGGCCAGCACCGTCGCGTCGTTGGGACACCACTTGACCGCGGCTTCCTTGCGGTAGGCGAGCCCGCGCTCCAGCAATTGCAAGAAGATCCACTGCGTCCAGCGGTAATAGCTCGGCTCGTGCGTGCCCAGCTCCCGTGACCAGTCGATCGAGATCCCCCAGCGGTGAAACCAGTGGCGGTAGGCGGCGATCGAACGGTCGGTCGCCACGCGGGGATGCACGCCGGTCTTGATCGCGTTGTTCTCCGCCGGCAGTCCGAATGCGTCGTAGCCCATCGGATGCAGGACGCGGCGACCGGTGCGGCGGTGAAAGTGCGCGATCGCGTCGCCCAGGGCGTAGTTCTTGAGATGGCCGATGTGCGGCTCGCCGCTGGGGTAGGGCAGCATCTCCAGCACGTAGGACTTCTCCAGCGTCCGCCCCTCGTCGCCATCCGGCTCGTTGGACACCTCCCAGGTGCGCTCACGGGCCCACAGGTCCTGCCACTTGGGCTCGATCTGCCTGGGTTCGTAACGGCGCTGGGACATCGCAGCAGTGAGGTTACTTAAGGGCCCGTCAGAAGATGATCTGCACGTCGAGGCGGCCGGATGACCTGCGCGGATTCGCCACCGGCGGATGACGACGCAATTCTTGCGGTCTGCTTGACGGCGGCGCTTTACCATGGCGCCGTGGCCGAGAAACCAGCCCCAGGCAGATCGCGCGCGGGTGCCACCGCACAGCACGTGGCGACGATCATCCAGGCCGCCGAGGACGCGGCGCAGGCCATGCGCACGGAGGCCGAGCAGCGGGTGAACCAGCGGATCGCCGAGGGAGAGCGCGCCGCGCAGTATCGGGTGCAGGCCGCCGAGGAGGAGGCGGTCGAGATCGTCGAGGCGGCGCAGGAGGAGGCAGCCCGGCTGCGGCGCGACAGCCAGGCTCAGTTCGAGCAGGCCAAGACCACCGCCACCAGCGAGGCTCTGACGATCGTCGCCAACGCCCAGGAGCACGCCGACGCCGCCGTCAAGCAGGCCAGCGAGGCCGCCGAGGCCAGCCGCCAGGATTCCGAGCGCCGTTCCCGAGAGCTGCTGCTCGACGCCCGCGCCGCCGCCGACGGCGTCCGTGCCGAGGGTCTGGAGCTGGTGGGCAACCTGCGTCAGATGGGAGACTCGCTGCGCTCCAACGCCGAGCGCCTGCTGCAAGACGTGCAGCTGATCCACACCCGCATGGTGGCGACGCTCGATAATGCCGACAGCCCCGCGGGTACGCCTGTCGGCTCGTCACGGCCTGGCGACGGACGGCCATCCAGATCCTCGCCAACCTCTTCGCTGAACGGCCCGCGGAGCAGCGGCCGCGCTGCCCGCAACGTTCAGGACGAAGTGGACGTGCCGGAATTCATCCCCCCGGCCTAGGCATCCAGCTGCGACCGGGGGATTTGGCTCTGCCAAATCCCCCAAGGGAATTCGCCCCTGGCGAATTCCCCTGGCTCTGCCAAATCCCCCAAGGGAATTCGCCCCTGGCGAATTCCCCATGTACTACCCTTGGGCTGGCCAGACCTGACGGGGCTATAGCTCAGCTGGGAGAGCGCTGCCATGGCATGGCAGAGGTCGTCGGTTCGAGCCCGACTAGCTCCACTTCTTGCTCTCGTCCGGGAGCTGTGCCAACCACCGGGCGGCTCAGCCAACCGGGTCGGGATACATAGAGCTTTCGGTTCAGGCCAACCGCGCGAGCTGCTGTGCCCGGCCACGGCGGGCTCGGTCGACGACGACACGCTGATCGGGCGACTGCTGGACAACAAGTCGCTGCTCAGCGACCATCTCGCCGATGTCTCACGAGCGGGACTCCCGGATCTGGCCGCGATCACCGACGGGCTGCGCGCCGAGCGCGAGCAGGGAATCACGATCGACGTCGCCGATCGCTTCTTCTCCAGCGGTCGAGGAAATCGTCGCCAAGCTGCACGCGAGCCGGACGCGATGACCGCCACCGCCGCGGCTCCAAGTTTCGATTTGCAGTCACACTCCGACCGTTCCGACGGCGCGCTCACCCCCGCGCAGGTGGTGAAGGCGGCACACGCCGCGGGCGTCGAGCTGCTGGCGCTCAGCGATCACGACACGGTCGGTGGAGTCCAGGAGGCGCTGGACAGCGCCGCCTCGATCGGCATCCGGATCCTCCCCGCCGTGGAGGTGTCAGCGGTGGACGGATCCCGCGAGGACCTGCACGTGCTCGGCTACGGCATCGACCACCACGACGCCGAGCTGCTGGAGACGCTGGAGCGCTTCCGCGCCGACCGGGAGATGCGGGCGCAGAAGATGGCGCTCGCGCTGCACGAGCTCGGCTTTGAGTTCGACGACGGGTTGCTGGCGGCGCGCGCGCGCAGCGGTCGCTCGGTCGGCCGCCCGCATCTGGCGCGGGCGGCGTCGGAGGACCCGCGCAACGCGCCGCGCCTGGCCGAGGAGGGGCTGCATGACATGACCGCGTTCCTCCAGGCCTATCTGCTGCCCGGAAAACCGGGCTATCGGGAGCGCACGATACCCACCGTGCAGCAGGCGATAGACGCGATCCACGCCGCCGGCGGACAGGCCGTCTGGGCGCATCCGTTCTGGGACCTGGCCGATCCCGCCGAGGTGCTGTCCACGATCGAGCGCTTCACGGGGCTGGGGCTCGACGGCGTCGAGGCGTTCTATGTCACCCACGATCGCGAGCAGACGCTGCTGGTGGCCGACGCCTGCGAGCGGCTGGACCTGCTGAGCACCGGCTCCTCAGACTTCCATGGGCCCGAGCACCGCCTGTTCTCCCGGTTCCGGGCGTTCTCGCTCTACGGCCGCGAGCCCCGGCTGGGACCGCTGAGGCCGGGCGTGGGCCCTTAGCTACCGACTCTCGGTCTTCGCGGCCTCGAGCGCCGCGGGCGGATCCAGGGCGTTGTCGCCGCGCACCAGCTCCAGGGCGCGGTCGGCCAGCTCGGCCGCCTGCGCGCCGCCGACCGAGTCGTCGCGCAGCGCCAGGGCCAACAGCACCTGGCGCATCAGCTCCTGGTTCTGGAGGTCAGGCGGCGCCCCGGCGGGGGCCAGCCCCCGCGTCCCGGCCAGCAGCCGTGACGCGGTCGCGCCCCCGCCGAGCGAGAACCGGCCCGCGTGACGGTCGGGGATCGTGGCCACAACCGCCCCGGTCGCCGGGTTGACAACGTTGATCTTGCTGCGCAGCCCGGAGCGCTCCAGCGCCAGACGGTAGCCCGACAGTCGCAGGTAGCCGAGCTGCGCGGCGAGCTGGATGAACGCCGCGACCTCGGTCTCCTCCCGCAGGCGCGCATGATGAAGCGACACCTGCGTGCCCGCGTCGGGCACGGACGGGTCTGGATCGGGGGCCACGAGCAGGAACGCCTGCGGACCGAGCCGCCCGGCGCCCACGCCGGCCAGGTCGGCCAGCAGCTGGTAGCCGCCGAGGCCCAGCGCGCCGACGATTCCCGGTGGGACGGGGTGCTCGGCCAGGTATCCGGGTGGATGGCTCATCGTCGGCGGGGCGTCATTTGTCCAGCAGGCCGCCGACCAGGCCGCCGATCAGGCCGCCGCCGCCCTCGCGCTGTGCGTTGCCGCCCGCTCCCTCGGCCACCGGAGGATGGAAGTAGGCGCTCTGCAGCCCGACCCGTCCCGGGCCGGTGAAGCGGTTGAACACGAGGCTGCCGCCGCCGCCGAGGAACCCGGTCTTGAAGCCGTAAACCTCCTGCGACATCTGCACGGAGTGGTCGCGGTAGACCCAGCCGCCCGGCTCGATGTCGATCGTCTCGCCGGGATCCAGCTGCTTCTCGAACACGTTGCCGTAGCCGTGGACCCAGACCACGCCCTCGTGGTCGGCGGCGAAGAACTCATCGATGAAGAAGCCGCCGCCGTACATCATGTTCGCGAAGCCCTTGATCCGGCTGTAGTCGTATTGGACGTTGCCCGTGGCCGCCAGGAACTGGTGCTCGCGGACGACGATCCCGCTGCCGGGCGGCAGGTGCAGCGCCGCGATGTGGCCGGGAGCGTCGCGACTGAAGGCGATCTCACCGTCCGACTGCGCTTCCAGCAGCAGCAGCGGCATCCCGCCGAACACGCGGCGCTTGAGCCCCTTCTTGAGCGGGTGCAGCCCGATCTGCATGGTCGGGTACTTCCACAGCAGCACGTGATGCTCGAAGTAGACCGGGACCTTCCCGTCGAGCGCCATGTGGAGCACCGGCACGAGCTCGCCCTCGAGGCGGTAGTTCAGACCGGGCGCGGTGCCCTGGGTTATCTGGGTGGGCAGGATCTGGGGCGCGGTCGGCATCTTGTCTCCGTTCGTCACAGCTTTCGGGGCAACCAGAGCCCTCGCCCCCGGACTGGAGCAGTCACCGTATCGCGCCGGTCTGCGGCGTGCCAGTGGTGGCGACGGATGGATCGCACTACTGGCTGACCGCTTGATGACCGTCAGCTGGGCGATGCGACGATAATCGGCCTTGACATGCCCCCGATCTACGTCACCGGCCACCGCAATCCGGATACCGATTCGATCGCCTCGGCGATCGGCTATGCCGAGCTCAAGCGACGGCTTGACCCCAACAACGACTACGTCCCGGTGCGACTCGGCGACATCAACGCCCAGACCCGCTGGGTGCTGGAACGCAGCGGCGCGCCCGAGCCCGAGCTGCTGCCGCACGTGATGCTGCGCGCGTGCGACGTGATGCAGACGAGCTTTCCGGTCACGGGCCAGGACGAGCCGATCCGTGAAGCTGGGCTGGCGATGGCCGCCTCCGATCTGGAGCTCGTACCGATTGTCGACGAGGACGGCGCGCTGACCGGCGTCCTGACCGAGCGCGCGCTGGCCCGGCGCTACATCCGCGAATCACGGCGCACGTCGACGTTGCAGGAGGCGCCGACCTACGTCCACGCGGTGGTCTCGGTGCTGGAGGGCGAGCTCGTTGCCGGCGAGGACCGGCAGCTGTCGGGGCGCGTATGGGTGCATTCGATGGACGTCGCCACCCCCAGCGGCATCTCCGAAGGCGACGTGGCGGTGATCGGCAATCGATCCGACGCCCAGCGGCTGGCCATTGAGTTGGGCGCCGCGCTGATCGTGACCTCCAACTCGTCGGTGCCCTCAGACGAGGTGCTCGAGCTCGCGCGCAGGCACGGTGCCTCGATCGTCGTCTCGCCCCTTGACACCTACGTGTCGGGCCGGATGATCACGCTGGCGGCCCCCTGCCATGCGTTCATGGAGAAGGATCCACTGACCGTCACCACTGACTACCTGGTCGGCGACGTCTCAGAGCAGGTCAAGGAGAGTCACTACGGCGCCGCGGTCGTGGTCGATGCCCAGCGCCATCCGGTGGGGTTGGTCACGCGCTCGGATCTGGTGGGGCCGTCACGACGCCGGGTCGTGCTGGTCGACCACGCCGAGCAGGCTCAGAGCGTGCCCGGGATCGAGCATGCGGAGATCGTCGAGATCCTCGATCACCATCACATCGGTTCGATCGAGACCCGCGTGCCGGTGACCGCCACGTTCGATCCGGTCGGCTCGACCGCCACGCTGGTCGTCGAGCGCTTTCGCCAGAACGGGATGGAGCCGAGTCGCTCCACCGCCGCGGCGCTGCTCGGCGCTGTGCTCTCAGACACCGTGATCCTCAACTCGCCGACCACCACCTCCCGTGACCACTCGGTGGTCGAGTATCTGGAGCGGGTGCTGGCGCTCGACGCCGGCGCGCTGGGCCGTGAGATGTTCGAGGCGACCGCTGACGTCTCGGGGGTCAGCGCCGAGGAGATCGTCACCCGCGATGCCAAGCGCTATCAGATCTCGGGCGACCAGGAGATCTGCATCGCCCAGATCGAGGTGGTCGGCAAGGGGCTGCTCGAGCGTAAGGATGAGCTGCTGGAGGCGATGCACCAGGCGCGCGAGGACAAGGAACTGCAGCTGTACGCGCTGATGGTCACCGACGTGCTGAGCAAGGGCACCGACATGCTCGTGGCCGGTGACACGGCGGCAGTGGCGCGCAGCTTCGGGACCTCGGCCAAGGACAGCCTGATCGAGCTGCCCGGCGTGATGAGCCGCAAGAAGGAAGTGGCGCCGAAGCTGATGTCCGGCTTCTAGGGCGGCCGGGACCTAGACGCCGGCGCCGACCGCGCTCGCGGGGGCCTCGGCCCAGAGCTGCTCCAGCCGGTAGTACTCCCGCGTCTCCGGCGTGAACACGTGCACGACCACATCGAGGTAGTCCATCAGGATCCAGTGGCCCTGGGTCAGGCCCTCGACCCGCCGTGGAAGCAGCCCTAACCGGGACTTCATGCCCGCATGGATTCCGGCGTGGATCGCCTTGGCCTGGCGATCGGTGCGTCCGGTGCAGATCACGAAGTAGTCGGTGTAGCCGAGCAGCTCGCGGACGTCAAGCTGCACGATCTCCAGTGCCTTGCGATCTTCGGCCAGTTCGATGATCGTGGACGCGAGCTGTTCGGGCGTCATGTGCTGGTGGGACCTCCGTAGAGTCCGTTGGCCTGGATGTAGCCGGCGACCCGATCCGGGACCAGGTAACGGATCGGCTGCGATTCGCGCACGCGGCGGCGCACCATCGTCGAGGAGACGCCGATCCGGGGCATCCAGAAGAACCGGGCCCGGTCGCCGCCGCGCAGCTGCTCGAGCGCCGTCTCCACGGACTCTCGCGCGGTGCCCCGCCGCTTGGCGATCGCCAAGCCGGCCAGCTCGAGCACCCGCTCGGGCTCTCGCCACCGGGGCAATCCGGCCGCGACGTCGCCGCCGAGGATCAGGTTCAGGTCGTCTTGTGGCGCTTGGGAGTTCAGCATCTCAAGAGTATCGACCGTGTAAGACGGGCCTTCGCGCAACAGCTCCAGGTCGGAAACGGCGAAGCGCTCGTCACCGTCCACGGCCAGCCGGCAGAGCTCGAAGCGGTGCGCGGCGCCGGGGTCGTCCTCCACCGGCTTGTGCGGAGGCACTGACGCCGGCATCAGCAGCACCCGGTCAAGGCCCAGCTGGACGTATGCCTCCTGCGCGCAGACGAGGTGACCGAGATGTGGCGGGTTGAAGGTCCCGCCCAGGATCCCGATGCGCACGACGTTCAGCGCCGGATCTGGCCGGTGCCTTCGATCAGGTACTTGAACGTGCACAGCTCGCGCAGGCCGATCGGCCCCCGCGCGTGCAGCTTCTGCGTCGAGTTGCCGATCTCGGCGCCCATCCCGAACTCGCCGCCGTCGGTGAAGCGGGTGGAGGCGTTGACGTAGACGCACGCGGCGTCGACTCCGAGCTGGAAGGCATGGGCCGAGAGTGTGTCGCGGGTCACGATCGCCTCCGAATGCCCGCTGCCGTGCGCGTTGATGTGCGCGATCGCCGCCTGCGCGCTGTCGACCACGCCCACGCCCATCTCCAGCGCCAGGTACTCGGTGTCCCAGTCCGCGTCGGTGGCGACGTCCACGGCGACGCCCGGTGCCGCCGCGCGGGCGCGCTCGTCACCGTGGAGCGCGACCCCGGCGGCGCTGAGCGCGCTCAGCGCGTCCGGCAGGAAGACGTCGGCGACGTCGGCGTGGACGAGCAGCTTCTCGGCCGCGTTGCAGACGCCGGGCCGCTGCAGCTTGGCGTTGAGCACGATCGCCAGCGCGGATTCCAGGTCGGCGCTGGCGTCGACGAAGATGTGGCAGTTGCCCGAGGCCGCGTAGATCACCGGAACGGTGGCGACGCCCTTGAGCGCCGCCTTGAGCCCCTCGCCGCCGCGCGGGATGATCAGGTCAACGACGCCCGACTGGGTGGCGAGCTCGGCCAACTCCTCACGGCCGCCGCCGGCGATCAGCGCCATCGCGCCCTCCGGCAGGCCGGCCTCGGAGACGGCCTGCGAAGCGACCCCCGCCAGCACCGCGTTGGAGTGCTCGGCCGAGCTCGAGCCCCGCAGCACGACCGCGTTGCCCGACTTCAGGCACAGTGCGGTGGAGTCGATCGTGACGTTCGGCCGTGCCTCGTAGACCACCGCGATCACCCCGAGCGGGACGCGCACCTTGCGCAACGCCAGCCCGTTGGGCAGCGTGGAGCCGTCGATCACCTCGCCGACCGGATCGGGCAGCCCGGCGATCCTCCGCACGCCCTTCGCCATGTCAGCCACCCGCTGCTCGCTGAGGGCCAGGCGATCCAGCAGCGCCTCGGACAGACCGCTCTGCAGTCCCTGCTCCAGATCGCGCGCGTTGGCCTCGAGGATCTCCGGCGTGCGCGCCTCCAGCGCGGCCGCGACCGCCTGAAGCGCCCGGTTCTTGACCTCGGCGCCGAGCGTGGCCAGGGTCTGGGATGCGCGCCTGGCCGCCAGGCAGGTGTCAGCTATCGATACCGCGGTGCTCGCCATCGGCACACAGGTTACGCCAGCACGAAATAGTCCCGGTGCACGGCCTCGTCGCTGGCGCGGGGCAGCAGCGCGCGAACCTCGGCGGACTTCAGCCCGCGGACCTGGCGCAGCTCGGCTGCGGAGTAGTTGCAGATCCCCTTGCCGACCATCCGGTCTTCATGCGAGACCTCGACGGCGTCTCCGGCGTCGAACTCCCCGCCGACCTCGACGACGCCGACCGGGAGCAGGCTCGTCCCACCCTCACGGAGCGCGCGCGCCGCGCCGGCGTCGACCAGCACGTGGCCGCGGACGGGCTTAGCGTACTTCAGCCACAGCTTGAAGCTCGAATAACGGCCTTCGTGCGCGGCGAACCTTGTTCCGACCGGTTGCCCGGACGCGGCGGCGAGGATCGTGCGGGGCTGCAATCCGCTTGCGATCACGGTCGGTATGCCCGCCGCGGTCGCCATCTCGGCCGCAACCACCTTCGAGCGCATGCCGCCGGACCCCAGCGGCGAGGTGGCATGACCGATGTCCAACCCCGCCAGCGCGTCGAAGTCCTGCACGTCGGCCACCAGCTCGGCCCCCGGATCCGCGTGCGGATCGGCCGTGAACACGCCGCCGGTGTCAGTCAGCAGCAGCAGCAGCTCCGCGCCGAGCAGGATCGCCACCTGTGCGGCGAGGAAGTCGTTGTTGCCGAAGGAGATCTCGTCGGTGGTCGTCGTGTCGTTCTCGTTGATCACCGGCACGACCCGCCATTCGAGCAGCTTGCGCAGCGTCTGGCGGGCGTTGAGATAGTGGGTGCGCGCGCTCATGTCGAAGAACGTCAGCAGCACCTGGGCGGTGGGCACCCCGCGGTCGCGCAGCAGCTCGTCATAGACCTGATAGAGCTTTCCCTGCCCGACCGCGCTGGCGGCCTGCAGCTCGTCGATCGCTCGCGGGCGCATGGCCAGCGACATCACCCCCATCCCCCGCGCGATCGCGCCGCTGGTCACCACGACCACCGCCCGTCCGTCGTGTTGGAGTTCGCTCAGCTCGTCACAGATCCGGGCCAGCACGTCGGCGCGCACGTTCCCGCGCTCGTCGGCGACGAGGCTCGACCCGAGCTTTACAACCAAACAGCTCATTGCGCTCAGAGGGTAGGCGGTCCAAATCGGACCCGGGGTCAGCGCGGCCGCGGCCGGCAAGCTGCCGTGCTGCGGGCGCTGCCACGCCGGCCTTGGCGCTACAGCTTGTAGCGGGTGTGCTTGCTACCCGCCGGGCACCACGGGTTGGCGGGAACGCCCGCGCACGGCTTGGGCATCGTCGGCAAGTTCTTCGGGAGCGGATGCATGATCACGCGAGTGCGGTGCGGGTAATGATCCCCTGGCTGGCACCCGAACGGGGGAACGCTGAGCGAGGAGTCGCACAACACCTCGTTTAGGAACGGGAAGTTGAGGTTCGGGGCGACCGCACTCGTGGTGCAGGCCGGATAGGTCTGCTCGAGCTTCGCCGAGACGGATGAGAGGCTGCCGGAGGTGTCGACGTTGCCGCTGAAGCAGTCACTCGGATGCGACTCGAAGTTGAGCTGCTCGAAGTCGCCGTTGGTCGGATTCCCGTATCCGCCGTTGTGAGTGAAGGTGTTGTCGATCAGGGCATCGCCCCACTCGTCATACAGGCAGCTCCCCTTGCCGAGGAGGGGTGAGTTCTTCGTGCCTCCGGTGCACGGTGTGCCGGTGTCCGGGTAGTTGACGACGATCGCCCCCCACGCGTCGTTGTTGACGAAGCGGTTGTGCATCACCGTGTCGTTGCGACCGCCGGAGACCGACATCCCGGTGCCCACCGGCCCGGCCGCTGCGCCGCCCGCGCTCGGTACGTTGGGATTGTTGTTGTCGTGCACGTAGTTGTGCATGAACACCCAGCAGGAGTGCGTGTGGGTGATCGGGCTGATGCCGTTTTGCGGGCAGGCGCCGTTCTGGGGCGATGGCTCGTCGCCGTTCTGGCTGTTGGTGTCGAACCCGTCCTGGTTGTTGTCGAACTGCGAGTTCTCGACCAGGAGCTTGCCGCCCGAGTTGGAGCCCGAGTAGCCGAGCGCGTTGAACTCACCCCAGGCGTGGTTCATGGTCTGGTCGCAGATCTGCGAGCAGGCGCCGATGTAGTAGCCGGAATCGTTGAAGTTGCTGGCGTAGGTCTGATCCCAGGTCCCGCCGCTCCAGTTGCTGGAGAAGATCCCGTATGTCGCCGCCGTCTTTTCGTCCTTGAAGTAAGTGCTGGTGGCGGTCAAATACGAGCCGTAGAAGCCGTGCCCGCTGACCTTGCCGCTGTTGGCGCCGCCGTTCCACCAGATTCCGTTACCGGCATCGGCCGAGCCGCCTAGGAAATTGCAGGCGGTCAGGTTCTGCACCCAGACGTTGGCCGCCTTCCAGACCATGATCCCGTTGAGACCCTTGGCCCCCTTTGAGCTCTTGGGGCCGAAGTTCTGTGCGGACTTCTGGCTGCTGCAGCGCGCCGAGCCCGGTTTGGTCCCGTCCACGATCACCGTGTTGCGGTTCATGCCACGCAGATACACGTCCCGCGCGGTCATCAGCACGCCGGCCGGAAAGTCCGAGCCCCCCTTTGGAGTGCGGCTGGAGCTGGTCTTGTAATCGCCGGGGCCGACCAGGATCCAGTCGCCGGGCTTGGCCGCGTTGACGGCCGCCTGGATCGAGCTGAACTGGCCGCGGATGCCTTGATAGGAACCGACTCTGAGGACCTTCGCGCCTGCGGCGCCACTCAGCGACAGAACGACACCGAGCGTGAGCACTGCAATACGGCGACGCATGGATCTCCTCTTAGACAGACGGCTGGCCGGCCGGGACCGGGCGATCCTACACATTTCCTAAACATCTGGATCGAGATCGAACGCAACTCCGGCGATCTCGACGTCGTTCCCGGCCTCGAATCCCTCGGCTTCCAGCGCGCGCAGCACGCCAATCCCGCGCAACCTGCGCTCCAGGTGTGCGAGCGCGTCCTCGTTGTCAAGGTCGTAGCGAGCGACGAGCCGCTCGATCCCGGGCCCGGTGACGCTGAAGCTGCCGTCACCGGTGCGCCGCACGCTGAACGCCCGCCCGGCGGAGGGACGAAACACCCGATGCTCGGCCATTTCGCCAACCGCTCCGGCGGGCACCGAGTCTGCCTCGAGCACCGCGACCGCGGGCGGGACGCGACGGATCAACTCGGTGGCGAGCAGATCCAGGCCGGCGCGCGTGACCGACGAGGTCAGGATCACCGGCACGTCCTCCCCCAGCCGCGTCCGCCATTGCGAGCGGGCACGTTCACCGTGCTCGGCGTCGACCAGGTCGGCCTTGGAGAGCGCCAGCACCCGGGGTAGGGCCGCCAGGCGCGGATCGTGCTCGGTCAGTTCGTGCTCGACGGTCGCGTGGTTGGCGACCGGGTCGGACCCGTCGAGCGGATTGAGATCGAGCACGTGGACGAGCAACTGCGTGCGCTCCACGTGGGCCAGGAACTCATGTCCGAGCCCGGCGCCCGCGCTGGCGCCCTCGATCAGGCCGGGGATGTCAGCGATCACCAGCTGACGGGATTCGGTCTGGAGCGTCCCGAGCACCGGCGACAGGGTCGTGAAGGGATAGTCAGCCACCTTGGGATGTGCACGCGTCAAGCGGGCCAGCAGCGAGGACTTGCCGGCATTCGGAAGCCCGACCAGGCCCACGTCGGCCAGCAGCTTCAAGGCCAGCGCCACCCATGTCTCCTCGCCCGCCAGGCCGCGCTGGGCAAAGCGCGGCGTCTGGTGGGTGGGGCCCGCGAAGCGCTTGTTGCCCCGGCCGCCGCTTCCGCCGCGCGCGATCACCGCGCGCTGGCCGGCGCGCACCAGGTCGTGGCGCGTGCCGTCCAGCTCGACCACGGCCTCGGTACCGGGTGGGACGAGCAGCTCGAGCATCTGCCCGTCGGCACCGTGGCGCAGCGAGCCCTGCCCGTGACCGGCTCGGTCGGCCTTGAAATGCGAGCGCCGGCGGAAGCTCTGTAGATCTCGCAGACTGTCGTCGCAGACCAGCACCACGTCGCCGCCGTGACCTCCGTCGCCGCCGTCGGGGCCACCCTTCGGAACGTGGGCCTCGCGGCGGAAGCTCAGGCATCCGTCGCCGCCCGCACCGGCCTGGACATGGATCCGCGCGCGATCGTGCATCCTTTCAATATGTCCGATCCCGTCTTCCTGGTGACCGGCGCCTCGAGCGGCATCGGTGCCGCGACTGCGCGCGCCGCCGCTCACGCCGGCTACCGGCTCGTGCTGGCGGCTCGTTCGCTTGACCGCTTGCAGACGCTCGCGACCGAGCTCGGCGGGGAGCAGCGGGCGCTGGTGGTGGGCTGCGACGTGACCGAGTGGGAGCAGCAGGAGCATCTCGTTGGGACGGCGCTGGAGCACTTCGGTCAGCTCGACGTGGCCTTCGCCAACGCCGGCTTCGGCGCGGCGCGTGGGTTCCTCAACGAGTCGCCCGAGCACTGGCGTTCGATGGTCCTGACCAACGTCTACGGCGCTGCGCTGACGATCCGCGCGACGATCCCCGCGCTCAAGCGCTCACGCGGACATCTCCTGCTGACCGGCTCGGTGGCCGGCCGCCGCGCCCTGCCCGGCTCGCTGTACTCGGCCACCAAGTGGGCCGTCACCGCGATGGGCGAGTCCGCGCGCCAGGAGCTCAACGACACCGGCGTGCGCGTCACGGTGATCGAGCCCGGAATGGTCGACACGCCGTTCTTTGAAAATCCGGTGACCGACGCACTCCAGCCGCAGGACGTCGCGCGGGCGGTGATGTTCGCCGTCTCACAGCCGGCTCACGTGGACGTCAACGAGATCCTGATCAGGCCCACCGCTCAGAGCGGCTGAGCCCGCGCCCGGCGAGCGCGATCGGTCGGTCGGTCGGTCGGCGCTAACGGTCGGTCGGCGCGAGCGCTAACGGTCGGCCGGCGCAAGCGCTAACCGTCGGTTG
>ODAK010000950.1_pt1 | contig 32701 bp, 30 predicted proteins | sample 1539591 | NCBI WGS metagenome assembly ODAK01 (sample SAMEA3539303, study PRJEB22396) | soil metagenome | biome: tundra; feature: field; material: soil | place: USA | collected 2010-05 | depth 0.15 m | reverse complement strand
GCTCAGTGCCGATGTAGTTGTGGTTCAGCATCCTGGCTTCTTCCTGAGCCAGGACCACGACCCGGCGCGCCCGGTCAGTGAATCTCTCGAACATCTCGTCGCTCCCTCACAGAGCGGTCAGGTGAGGCACAGGATTTCCGCCCCGTCCCTTCCGCATGCTAGCCCGGCGCCGGGCGACGCCTCGCGCGCGATATGTCGCACTGCTAGAGACGTTCCCCGCCGGCTGGCCGTTCACCCCATCCAACCTAGGGCAGAAGGACCATGTTCCCGGGTACGCCGGGAGCGAACGCTGAGATGCCGCGGGCGAACATGCCGCAGCCAGCGGCGCACCGGAATGCGCTGCTGGCTGCTGGCTTCGCTTGCCGAATCACGGCGCGGGTGACTGACCTGCCAGATCAGGGTGCGGACGATCATCCTCCGGGAGGCGCTGGCGATATCGCGGATGCGCCCTCCCGGCCTGCCCGGAACCTAGTGGCTAGCTTCGTACTCCGCGATGATCGTCGCGGGAATACGGCCGCGCTCGCTCACCTTGTGGCCCTTGCCCCGCGCCCACGCCCTGATTTCCGCGCTCCGCTCACGGCCCGGGCCCGTGCGCGCCCGGCGCCGCCGGCCGCCGGCACTTACCTTGCGCGAGTGATCTGTGTACTCGCAGAACCTGTCGTGCAGTTCCTTCGCGTGCGATGAGCACACGTCGATCTCGTAGGCGGTCCCGTCAAAGGAGAACGCAACTGTCTCCCTGCCGTCGACCTCGCCATCGTGGGGAAGGTCACAGACGACCGTCACCACTGTCTTCTGAGCCATGAGCGCAGCCCTTCCGTTGAAGCAAGCTTTTATAGATTGCCAAACCTATACCAGGATCCTTGCACTTGACAATTCAGGCCATGCTGATTCACCTGGCGAGTTCCACATTGCGGGTTCGCGGAAGCAATCCGGAAGATGCCAGTAACTCTCCGTAATCAGCTTAGGATCGCCTGACCGTCAATCGGCGCCCGGTGCTTCCTCATCATGCGGCGCCGTAGCAGCTTCCTTCCCCTCCGTATCCGCAATCGTGCCGTTGGCTGAAATATCACCAGTCGCATCCTCGTCGCGCCGCCTGCGCCGAGCGCCCATCTCATGCCGCAGGAAGGCGGCGACGCCGATGAGGAATGCAACGCACACTACGAGCGGCGGCGTCAGCACACTCAAGTCCCTGATCACCGTGTGCCCCCCTTTCCGCGTGCGGCCAGCCGGGTTCCTTTCGCCACCGCCGCGCTGTCCGGCTTTCCGGTCACCGTCCGGCCTGTCCGCGTTCACGCGCTTCACCCGGTAAAGCTCGGCATGCTCAATTGGCATTCTCGCCCATCCGCCCCGTCCGCGTCCGGGCGGATCCCGCCGGGCCGCGCGCCCCGGCGAGGCCGCGCGAACAGCGCCCGGCGGTGCCGGCCGCCGGACAGGACCGGATCCGGCCGGTCAGGGCGCCGGAGCCAGGCGACCTCATTACCAGGTCCGGTCACGACGGCACGTTCGGCGCCGGCCTGCAAATCCGCTCCAGGTTGCGTCGTGCCGCAGCGGGGAATGCCCGGCCAGGAGGCGCAGCAGCAGTTGCTGTGCACCACGCCCCCCAGCTGTAGCGGCGAGGTCCGCTTCATGCTGTCCGGGGAGATATCTGCAATCTACCGGGGCGATGAGCGGACAAGGAAAGTCCGCCATCTTCTGTACGCGCCGACATTCGCGGCGGCCGATCACATCACCGCCGCGCTATCGAAGGCCGGCCATCATCCGATGGGCGCCTGATTCTCGGCCTTGACTCCCGTGACCTGCTCGAGATCACCCCGGCGCCCGGACCCGGGTGCTATCTGGTACCAGCGCAGCGCGGACGCCGTGGTTCGCTGCGCCCGGCTCCAAATCTGGCTTCGCCGCCGTTGCGGACTGCCACGGTGATCTCGCGCAGCACATATTGGTGATCGAGACAGGACCCTCCCTGATCCCGGTGAACGGGACGTGCTCGTCGCCCGGCGCCTATCTGCTGGTGAGCAACTCCGGCGCGCATTCGCCGCCGATGCCCGGGCTCGAGGCGAGAACGTCCGGCACGGACCTTGATTACTTCTCGATGGCCGGAGCGCTGCGAACGGGCAGCGGCCTAGCCGGAACGAGCGAGGCCGGCCCGCGGGCTACCGGCCGCCCGGAACCCCCGGATTTACCATGGCGCAGTTGCCGCAGATCCATCGGCGAAATTCCCGGCGCCAGCCCGAAAAGCAAGAATCCTGGCTCCGGGGCCCACCAGCCGATGCGGCCGCGGGCGCCAGTTCCGGTTGCGCTGATAAGTGCAGCGTCCGGGTGTCAGAGGCGGAGCAGCATCCTGGTGTTGCCCAAGGTGTTCGGCTTCACCCGGTCCAGGTCAAGGAACTCGGCGACGCCCTCGTCGCTGGAGCGCAGCATCTCGGCATACACCTCGGGGGCGGCGGCCGCCCCGCTGATCTCCCTGAAGCCATGCCGGCTGAAGAAGTCAACGGCGAAGGTGAGCACGAATACCCGCCGGGCGCCTAGCTCGCCGGCCCGCTCCAGCAGCGCGCCGACCAGCAGCCCGCCGATCCCTTGCCCCTGATGACCTGCGGCCACGGCAATCGTGCGGACCTCCGCCAGGTCCTCCCACATGACGTGCAGGGCCCCGCAGCCGATCACCTGGCCGTCCTGCTCGCGGACCGCGACGACGAATTCCTGGATGTCCTCGTACAGCATGACCATCGGCTTGTCCAGCAGCCGGCCAGATGCGAGATTGGCGTCAATGAGTCCCCGGATGGCCCGGACGTCGCTGGTGCGGGCCGGCCTGACCGCATACCCCACCGCCGGCCACCTTCAGTTCTTTGGCGTCACCATCAAGGTGCTTCGGGATAGCATGGCAAACGGCGAGCGGGCTTGCAATTCGAGCGCCCACAGAGCGTTACCAGGTCAGTACGTATTGCGTCGATGTCCGCGCCCTGCCGGCTATTCACCCCAGATCACGGGCAGATCACGCAGGTCGTCCTCACGATGAGACACGCCCGTGACCTGCGGAAACTTCAGGTTCGGCGCTAGCGGAGCAACGGTGGTGGAGCATGGGCAGCGTGGACGGCTCGCCGCCATCGTCAATCTTGTGGCGGCCGAAAGCAGAGATTTTGTCGTTCAGGTTGGCGACGTGGTGTCGTTCCATTAATATTCTGCGCTGTTACCCTGACGACGTCCGCCCCTAATCGGGGACGGACAGCACGACCCGCCGAGTTCCCGGTCCGCCGAAAAGCGTTCAGGGAAGCCGGGGAACCACACTTCCCCGGGGTGAATCGGCCGGCCCTGGCCTGTTCAGGCTGGCTGGGGCCTGCCGTAGGGCTGCTCCGGCCCGAACCCGTCAGCTAACCCGGTAGGCGGGCTAGGAGATAGGAGACTCCACGTGGAGCGCTTGCCATCGGGCAGGCACAGCCGGGCTGGTTCACGGGGGGCTCGTGGCCGCGCGATCTCGCGCCGCATCTGGGGGCGCACGGCCATCCTGGCCAGCGCCACGGTGCTGGCCGGCTTGGCGCTGCCCGGCGGGGCCGGCGCCGCCAGCACAGCTAGCACGCCTACTGGCCTGGCTGCGATCCTTGCCCAGGCGACGAAGCTTTCTGACCAGATCGACAGCCTGAGCGAGCAGTACGACGGGCTGAAGATCCAGCTGACCGAGGCGCGCTCCGAGGCCAAGATCGCCCGCGAGACGGCGCTGCGCGATCAGGGGCAGCTGCGCGCGGGGCAGCTGGCAGTCGGCCAGATAGCGGCGGTGGGCTACATGAGCGGCGGCATCGACCCGGCGCTTGAGCTGCTGCAGGGCAACGATCCGCAGGCGCTGCTCAACCGCGCGTCGATCTTGCAGCAGCTCCAGCAGGAGAATGGCAACAAGGTCAACCTGCTCGCCGCCGCGGAGGCAGCGGCACAGCGCGCCCAGCTGACCGCTGCCCAGGAGGCGGCGCAGTCCGACAAGCTCGCCGCGGCGATGAGCAATAAGGTCGCGGCAATCCAGGCCAAGGAAAATGTGCTGAACAGCGCGGCGTTCAGCCAGGCGCTGGCAGTCTTCCAGCGGACCGGCAGCTATCCCAACTTCAACATCCCCGGGAACTCCATCGGCGTGAAGGCACTCCAGTGGGCGCTGACCAGGCGCGGCGACCCTTATGTCTGGGGGGCCGCTGGACCCAGCGCATTTGACTGCTCCGGCCTGGTCATGTGGGCCTACGCACATGTCGGCATCAGCCTGGATCACTACACCGGCGACCAGTGGAACGAGGGCGAGCACATTTCGCGTAGCCAGCTCGAACCAGGCGACCTGGTGTTCTTCTTCCCCGACATCAGTCACGTCGGAATGTACGTGGGCAACGGCCTCATGATCGACGCGCCCACTTACGGCCAGCCCGTGCAGGTCCAGGAGGTCTTCTGGAACGCCTACGTGGGCGCCGTCCGGATCGTCGCTTGACCCTGGCTGACCACTGAGTCCGGCCGGATCTTCGTGACGAGGCCGGAGCTGGCGGGCGGGCGGCCTCACTCCGGCCGGACAAGCGGGAACAGGATCGTCTCCCTGATGCTTGCGCCGGTCAGCATGATGAGCAGCCGGTCAAGGCCCATTCCCAGCCCGCCGCTGGGCGGCATTCCGTACTCCAGCGCCCGCAGGAAATCCTCATCCAGCTGCATGGCCTCCGGGTCGCCGCCCGCGGCGCGCAGCGACTGCGCGGTCAGCCGGCTGCGCTCCTCGACGGGGTCTACCAGCTCGGAGTATGCGGTCCCGATCTCGGTACCGAACGCGACCAGGTCCCACTTCTCGGCGAGCCTCGGGTCGTCCCGGTGCGCCCTGGTCAGCGGCGCGACCTCGACGGGGAAATCCCGGTAGAAGACCGGCCCGAAGGTCCGTGCCTCGACCAGGTGCTCGTACATCTCCAGCAGCACCTCGCCGCGGCCCCAGCCGGGATCGAGCTCGATGGCCGCCCGGGCGGCCAGCTTACGCAGGCTCTCCTCGCCGGTGTCGGGCGTGATCTGCTCGCCGAGCGCCCCGGAGACGGCGTCATGCACGGTCGTCGACGGCCAGTCACCGCCGATGTCGTACTCGGACCCGTCGGGCCTGCGCACCACCGTGCCCCCGAAGGCGGCGCGGGCCGCGCCCTGGATCAGCTCCCTGGTCAGGGTGGCCATGGTGGTGTAGTCGCCGTATGCCTCGTAGGCCTCGAGCATGGTGAACTCGGGATTGTGCGTCGCGTCGGCGCCCTCGTTCCTGAAGATCCGGCCGATCTCGTAGACCTTCTCGATCCCCCCGACCACCAGGCGCTTCAGGTACAGCTCCAGCGCGATCCGCAGGTACAGGTCCATGTCGTAGGCGTTGATGTGCGTGACGAACGGCCGGGCGTTGGCGCCGCCGTGCAGGACCTGCAGCACCGGGGTCTCCGCCTCCAGGAAGCCCCGGGCGTGCAGTTCCTCGCGCAGTGCCCTGGTGACACCGGAACGCAGCTCGGCCATCTGCCGCGCTGCCGGGCTGACGATCAGGTCGACGTAGCGCTGCCGGACTCGCGCCTGCGCGTCGCTGAGGCCCGCGTGCTTGTCCGGGAGCGGCCGCAGCGACTTGGCGGTGATCGCGAAGGAGTCGGCCAGCACCGACAGCTCCCCGCTCTTCGAGGCGATCACCTCGCCTTCCGCCCCGATGTGGTCGCCGAGATCAACGTCCCGTTTCCAGGCGGCGAGCGCGTCAGCGCCGACCCGGTCGAGCGAGATCATGACCTGGATGTCGCCGGTACCGTCCCTGATGGTCGCGAAGCAGAGCTTCCCGCCGGTGCGGTAGAGCATCACCCGGCCGGTGACCCCGGCGCGCTCGCCCGTCGACGTCCCTGCCGCGAGGTCCGGATGGGCCGCGCGCACCTGCGCGACCGTCGCGGTCCGGGGGAACCCGACGGGATAGGGGTCGATGCCGGACGCGCGCATGCGCTCCAGCTTGGCCAGCCGTACCTGCATCTGCTCAGGCACGCCATCCGGCCGTCCCGGGCCGCGGCTGACAGATCCACGCCCCTGCTCGTCGTCGGTCATCTGCCCGAGGTTACCGGCGCGCCAGGGCCTGCCGCACGCCAGTATCGGTGCGGACCTGGCAGCCGCCTGGCCGCCAGGCAAGACCGGCGGGTCAGGGCTCGGTGGTGTTGCGCTCGTACACCAGTCGCAGGCCGATCAGCGTCAGCCATGGCTCGTACACGTCGATCACGCCGACCTCGTCGATGATCACCGGCGCCAGGCCGCCGGTGGCGATGATCGTCACGGCCTCTGGGTTACCCGGGGACAGCTCACTCACCATCCGCCGCGTGATTCCCTCGATCTGGCCGGCGAACCCGAAGATGATGCCGGACTGCAGCGCCTCGACGGTGGTCTTGCCGATCACGTGCGCCGGCCTGGCGAGTTCCACCTTCAGCAGCTGCGCGGCCCGGCGGGACAGCGCATCCACCGAGATCTCGATGCCAGGAGCCAGGGCCCCGCCGATGAACTCGCCCCGCTCGCTGACCGCGTCAAAGTTGGTCGAGGTCCCGAAGTCGACGACGATGGCCGGGCCACCGTAGAGGTGCACGGCGGCGAGCGCGTTCATGATCCGGTCGCTGCCCACTTCCTTGGGATTGTCGGTCCGGATCGGAATGCCGGTCTTCACGCCTGGTTCCACGAGCACCGCTGGCACGTCTCCGTAGTACCTGCGCACCATCTCCCGCATCTCATGCAGGACCGAAGGGACCGTCGAGCAGAGCGAGATGCCGCTGATGTCGAGATTCTTGAACAGCGTGCTCTGCGCGAGCAGGCCCTGCAGGATCACCGCGAGCTCATCCGCGGTACGGACCGGGTCGGTGGCGATGCGCCAGTGCTCGACGACCTCGTTGCCCTCGAACACGCCGAGCACGGTGTTGGTGTTCCCTACGTCGATCGTCAGCAGCATGGCTGTCCCGCTGGCCTTCCCGTTATGACCACTGCACTCTCCGCCGGGCGGCCGGCTGAGCACCCCGGCCATCAGCTCGCGCCCGGAGCATGACCGCCGTGTTGTCGATCAGCCTGGTCGTGCCGATCTTCGCCGCGACGAGCAGCAGGGCAGCGCCGCTCGCGTCGTCCGGTACCTCCTGGAACGTCTCGGGGACGACCAGAGCCAGGTAGTCGGGCACAAGCGGCGGATTGGCGACGGCCGCCGCATCGAGCACGGCGAGCGCTGCGGCACGGACCGCCGGCGGTCCGCCGCGCGCCGCCGCGGCGCCGGCCGTCAGCGCGCGCGGCAGCGCGAGCGCTGTCGCGCGCTCGCGCACCGACAGGTAGGCGTTCCTGCTGGATGAGGCGAGCCCGTCGGCGTCCCGCACGATCGCCGCGTCGGCTATCACGACACCCAGGTCGAGATCGGCTGTCATCCGCCTGACCAGTGCGAGCTGCTGGGCGTCCTTCGCGCCGAACACCGCCACGTCCGGAGCGGTCAGCTGGAACAGTTTCATTACCACGGTGAGCATCCCGGGGAGGAAGCCCGGCCGTGACCGGCCCTCCAGCACCTGTCCCATCTGTCCGGGATCGACCCTGACCAGCTGCTCGCCCGGGTAGATCTCGGCCTGGTCCGGCGCGAACAGCACATCAGCGCCCTCCTCGGCACAGATCGCGAGGTCCTGCTCCAGGCTGCGCGGATAGCGATCGAAATCCTCACCAGGCCCGAACTGCAGCGGGTTGACGAATATGGACACCATCAGGCTGCCGTCCGGGGACGAGAGCTCGCGCGCCCGCCGCAGCAGCGCGCGGTGGCCGCTGTGCAGTGCGCCCATGGTCGGGACGAGCACCACGGGCCGCGGTAGCCGGGCCCGGGCTGCGGCCAGCGCGGCCCTGGTCGTCGCCAGCACAGGGCTCACCTGTCGGTCCCGGTGCCCGCGAGCACGCCCAGCAGGCGCTGTGCGTCGGGCGCCGCGAGCATGCCCGCTGCGAGCGCCCGGTCGGCAGTGAGCCTGGCCATCGCGAGATAGGCGGGCAGCGCCTCGGGCGACGCGGCGCGCAGCGCCGCGATGTGGCTGGCTACGGTCTCGGCGTCGCCGCGGGCGACCGGGCCGGTCAGCGCGGCGTCACCGAGCCTGAGCGCGTTGTCGAGAGCGGCGGACAGCAGCGGGCCGAGCATCCGGGCCGGATCTGCCACGCCCGCCTGCCGCAGCAGGTCCCCGGCCTGCACGACCAGCGTGACCAGATGGTTGGCTGAGCTCGCCAGGGCGGCGTGGTAAAGGCCCCGGAGTTCTTCGGAGATGAACACCGGCTCGGCGCCCATCTCGACCACGAGCGCCTCCGCGACGGGCCGGAGCGCGTCGGGGGCCGTGACGCCGAAGGAGATCCCGGCCAGCCTGTCCACGTCATCGGGCCGCCCCGTGAAGGTCATGACCGGGTGCAGTGCCATCGGCAGGGCCCCTTGCCGGGTGGCCGGCTCAAGGACAGCCAGGCCGTGACGGCCGCTGGCATGCGCGAGCAGGCGGCCCGCCAGATCCGCGCCGGTCGATGCGAGCCCGGCGACAAGGCCGGGCAGCGCGTCATCGGGGACCGTCAGCAGCACAAGATCAGCCTGGGCGATCACCTCAGCAGGCTGCCGGATCGCCACGGCAGGCAGGTTCTTCCTGATCCGCCGGACCGATGCCTCCGAGACGGCGGATGCGGCCGCGATCCGGTGGCCGGCCCGGCTGAGCGCGACCGCCAGCACGGTTCCAACCCGGCCGGCCCCCACCACGCCGACCTGGAGCTGGGCAGGATGCGTCCGAGCAGGCATGACTGCGCTGTCCTCTTCGTCGGTGTCCATCTCGTTCCAGCCCTCGGCAGGTACCAGACGGCCCTGGTCAGCATATCCGCGGCGAATTGCGTCCTGGTGCGGTGCAGTGAGCCGTGCAGCGCGGCCATGTCCAGAGTTACCTGTCCTGATCGCGCGGCGCGGCGTCAGGGCCCGCCTCGGGCGGCTCGGGGGCGCGGCAGCAGCGCTCCAGGTACAGCGCGGCCCCGGCCAGGACGACGGCCGAGGCGAGGGTCGCGCCCGCGGCGTACGCGTCGCCGCGGGGTACCGCCTTCGCCAGCGAGGCCCCCACGTAGGCGAGGAATCCGGCGGCGAACCCGCCGACGGCAGCGGCAGCCGCCGAGCTAGCCTTCGCCAGCACCGCCGTCCGCGCCGCCGCGATGGCCGCGATGGGCTTGGCTCCGGGCCGCCGCTGGATCCTGGCGCGCAGGTTCCGGCCGCTCAGGCCCTCGGCCATCGCGAGCAGCAGCAGGGCCGGCACGGACGTCCATGGCAGCGGCGGCAGCGCGGTGAACGTCGCGCGGACGATCAGCCACGCAACGAGTGCGCAGGCGACGGCGATGCCAGCCAGGGTCCGGGGCCGGGTCGGCGTCATCCGGTGGCCGCCTGTCCTGACCTCATGCGCGCGGCCGCGGGCGGCCGGCAGGTAGCTGCTGGCTGCTGTCAGGCAGCCGCAGGCTGATGTCAGGCAGCCGCCGGAGCCCGCCGCGGCCGGCCGCGGCGAGCAGGGCCGCGACCCGGCCCCGCCCCGGAATCTGCGCGCCCGGCGCGACGTCAAGCCATGGAGCGAGCACGAAAGCCCGTTCGTGCGCCCGTGGGTGCGGCAGCGTCAATTCCGGCTCACCGCCGATCTGGCCGCCGGAGACGATGAGATCGACGTCGAGCGTGCGCGGGCCCCACCGCTCCGCCCGGGTCCGGCCCAGGGCTGCCTCAGCCTCGTGTGCGTACGCCAGGACCGCACGGGCCGGCAGCGAGCTGATGGCGATGACCACCGCGTTGAGGTAGTCGCCCTGGGCAGGGCCGCCAGCCGGGACAGTCTCGTAGACCGGCGAGACGGCCAGCCAGTGCAGGCCAGGGGCGGCACCCAGGACATCAAGGCCGCCCTGCAGATTAGCCAGGCGGTCGCCGAGGTTGCTGCCCAGCGCGAGGACCACCCGGCTCCGGCTGATGGTCACGGTGACGTCGTCCAGGGGCTGCGAAACCGGCGCGTGCGGCTTGTGCACGGTGATCTCCGCCTCCTGCACGGCCGGATGAGCCAGGCAGGCTGCCGCGAGCCGGCCGGCCAGGGTCTCGATCAGGGCGACCGGCTCACCGGAGCCGATCGCGGCAAGCTCGTCTGCCAGCTGGCCGTAGTCCGCCGTCAGGGACAGGTCGTCGGCGGCGGCGGCGGCCGCGGTCGCCACGCCGAGCACAGCGTCGATGATGAACTCCTGCCCGTCCCTGAGCTCCTGCGGCAGGACGCCATGGTGCCCGGTGACCCGCAGCCCGGTCAGCGCGATCCGGTCCACGCTCATCGCCGCTCACCAGTCCCGGCGGCAGCCTGGCGCCACCGCTCCGCGACCCGTACCGCATCCGCGCTGCCCGGGACGGCATGCACCCGTACGCACCAGGCCCCGGCGGCCGCCGCAAGCGCGGAGACCGCGACCGTCGCATCGTCGCAGCCCGCGAACGGCCGCTGCGCACCGTCGCTGGCAGCCAGCAGCCTGCCCAGGAATCGTTTCCTGGACGCGCCGATGACCACGGGGAACGGCGATCCGGGGCCGCCGAGCTGCGAGATCTCGTCCAGCGCGGCCAGCAGCGACCAGTTGTGCTCGGGCAGCTTGGCGAACCCGAGACCAGGATCAACGATGATCAGCTCCGGGTCCACGCCGCGCGCGGCCACCGCGTCCACGCGCTGCCGCAGCTCCGCGCGCACATCGCGGACGACGTCCCCGTAGACGGCCAGGTCCTGCATCCGGTGGCTATGGCCGCGCCAGTGCATGACAACGAAGGGCACCTTCGCGTCCGCGACCAGCCTGGCCATCCGCGGGTCCGCCAGGCCGCCGCTCACGTCGTTCACCAGCCGGGCGCCCGCCGCGAGCGCGGCCTGCGCCACCGTGGCCCGCATAGTGTCCACGCTGACCGGCACGCCCGCGCCTGCCAGCTCCGCGACGACCGGCCCGACCCTGCGCAGTTCTTCGTCAACGTCAATGCGCGGTGCGCCGGGCCGGGTTGACTCGCCGCCGACATCAACGATGTCCGCGCCCTGGGCGGCAAGGTCAAAGCCGTGGACGATCGCGGCCCCGGTATCGAACCAGTCGCCGCCGTCGGAGAAGGAGTCCGGCGTGACGTTCACCACGCCCATTACCAGGCAGCGGTCCGCAGCTGGCAGGCCCGGCACGCCAGCCGCGCGCCGGGCCCAGGCTCGGGCCGCCGGCCCCGCGTCCGCTCGTGTCTCGCCCGCCATAGGCGCCAATCTATGAGTCAGGCAGCCGCGCCGGTGCGGCGGCCCGCGCGGCGTATCCGGCGCGCGACCCGGCCAAGGCCGAGCCTCCTCGCCAGCCTGCGCATTTCCACCCGTGGCCAGACCAGGAACGCCTCCGCTTCGAGCGCTGCCAGGCCGATCCGCGGCGTGTCCCTCGTGTTCGGGTAGACCATGAACCTCGGCACCCAGCGGGGGCTGAACTTCGCGTTGAACTTGTACAGCGACTCGATCTGGAACCACCGGGACATGAAGATGAGGATCCGGCGCCAGGCGCGCAGGACCGGCCCGGCACCAATTCGCTCACCGCGCTCCAGGGCGGCGCGGAATACCGCGAAGTTCAGCGAAACCCGCTTCACTCCGAGCTCCTGAGCGTTCTTGATGGTCTCGACGATCAGGAAGTCGTTCAGCCCGGGCTGCGCGGCGCGGTCGCGGCGCATCAGGTCAAGCGAGAGCCCATCCGATCCCCAGGGCACAAAATGCAGGATCGCCCGGAGCACGCCGTCCTCGGTGGCGGTCGCGACCACGCACTGGTCGTCGCCGCGGCCGCCGACCCGGCCCAGCGCCATCGAGAAGCCCCGCTCGGTGGGACTGCCCCGCCACGAATCCGCCTGCCTGATCAGGCTGCCGATCTCCGCCTCGGATATGTCGCCGATCCGGCGCACCTCGGCGACATATCCGTGCCGTCCGACCCTGCTCACCATCTGCCTGACGTTCCGCATCGACCGGCCGGCCAGGGAGAAGTCCGCGACCTCGACAACGGCCTCGTCGCCAAGCTCCAGGGCGGTCAGCCCGCCTTCCCGGCACCAGATCTCGGCGCCGAGCTCGCCGCAGCCGATCACCGCGGGAACCCAGGCGTGCCGGGCCGCCTCGTCGAGGAAAGCGTGGATCGCGCCGGGCCACGCCTCCGCGTCGCCAATCGGATCGCCGCTGGCCAGCATGACCCCGGACAGGACCCGGAAGCCAATGCAGGACTTGCCGGTAGCCGACCAGATGATGCACTTGTCGTCGCGGAGCGCGAAGTAACCGAGCGAGTCCCGGTCCCCGTATCTGGTGAGCAGGTCCCTGACCCTGCTGGTATCCCGCGCGCCGTGCCGGTCAGCGGGCTTGCCGGGCCGCAGGAACAGGTAGGCGGTGACCACCAGGGTGAACAGGCCAAGGCCGCCGGTCAGGAAGGCGAATACGTCGTTGCGGCCATCTGGCACGAAGGAAACCGGCCCCGAGACGCCCACCAGGCCGTAGATCACTGCCTGGACCCGCTGCACGAGCGTGTAATCGGCCGCCAGCCCGCGGGCGAGAGAGATATAGCTCACGCCGATGACCACGTCGGCGATGCCGAGCCCGATCACCGCCCACAGTGCCTGCCACCGGGTCCGCGGATCGCCGATGGCGTAGAACTCGCCCCGGTAGAACAAGAGGATGACCAGCAGTGCCGCCGCCACCACGGCGGGGCCGATATGCCGGTAGTGGGCAAGGACATGGAGCAGCACGCTGGAGCAGAGCAACAGCATGACCGCTTCCCAGGCGCGCTTCTTCCGCCTGCGCAGGGCGTGCGAGAGCATCAGCAGCATAAGGCCGATGAGGACGTCGGCCGTGCGGCTCAGGTTGGACAGCGCGCCTGGCGCTATCTGGGCGATCCGGTGCAGCCGGTAGTGCTGGTACAGCGCGGGCCTGGCACCCTCGATGACGTCGGCCAGCCCGATCAGCAGGGCGAGCCAGCCGGCCACGACCGGCACCCAGCGCCGTTGCTGCCTGCGGTCGGGCAACCGGGCGGCGAAAGGACCGGTTGGCTGCTCCGCCCCGCCGGACGTGGCTTCGGCCGGCACAGTCCCGGTGTGGTTGGTCATCTCAGACATGTAGGTCAAGCCCCGGCTCACGGGGCTTCAGCGTAGTCATCCGCGGCCCGGGGCGGGGCCGAACCCGCCGAACACCGGCCGCGGTTCCGCACTGCGCCGCGCAACGGCCGGGCACCCGCAGAACGCCGATACGCGGCCGCCGGCTCCGGCGCGGCAGCCAGGACAGCACAGTTGATCCATCGGCGGTCAGGTCTCCTTCAGGTTCGCTGTCTGGAACAGCTGACCCGCCCCCGGCAGGTCACACAGCCCTAACGCCGGCCGATCAGCAGGCTCATCGCCTCGGCCCTGGTGCGGTCGGAGTTGCGGAAGGACCCGCGGACCGCGGACGTCACCGTCTTGGCGCCCGGTTTCCGCACCCCACGCATGCTCATGCACAAATGCTCAGCCTCTATCACCACGATAACGCCGCTCGGCTCCAGCACGTGCACGAGCGCGTCGGCAATCTGGCTGGTCATCCGCTCCTGCACCTGCGGCCGCCGCGCGTAGACGTCGACCAGCCTGGCGAGCTTGGAGAGCCCGGTGATCTGCCCCTTGCCGTTGGGGATGTACCCGACGTGCGCATGCCCGAAGAACGGCGTCAGGTGATGCTCACAGGTCGAGTACAACTCGATATCACGGACCAGGACCATCTCGTCGTGGTCCGCGTCGAAGACCGTGGTGAGCACGTCCTCGGGGCGCAGCCCGATCCCGCCGAACTGCTCCGCATAGGCCCTGGCCACCCTCGCCGGGGTCTGCTGCAGCCCGTCCCGCTCCGGATCCTCGCCGATGGCAAGGAGGATCTCCCGTACCGCGCGCTCGATCCGGTCCTGGTCGATCCCGCTGCTCAACGAGTCCCGCCGTACGGGCCCTCATCCAGGTCACGGGGCGGGTCGCCCGGACTGCGGCCCGGCGGCCCGTCCTGGCCGATGGGCCCTGTCGAACCGATGGGCCCCGTCGAGCCGATGGGCCGGATCGAGCCCGCCGGCGCCGACGGGCCCCCCGCCTGGGACCCATCCGGAGCCGCGCCGAGTGCCTGCCCGTTGCCGGACCCCGGCAGGTCCTTCGGGTCCGCCGCCGCCGTCAGCGCCATCTCCTTCGGGGTCAGCACCGGCGGCCGGTCGGACGGCAGCCGCTTGCCGTAGCCGGTGTAGGAGCCACGGGACGGGCGCTTGCGGATCGGCGAGAAGACCGCCAGGACCTGGGCCCTGGACAGGGTCTCGTGCTCCATCAGCTGCAGCACGAGATTGTCGAGCACGTCGCGATACTGCACCAGGATGTCCCAGGCCTCATCGTGCGCGGACTCGAGCAGGCGGCGGACCTCCTCGTCGATCGCCGAGGCGATCTCCTCGGAATAGTCCCTGGCGTGCGACATCTCGCGGCCGAGGAACGGCTCACCATCCCCGGTGCCGAATTTGCGCGCGCCGAGCCGCTCGCTCATCCCGTACTCGGTGATCATGCCGCGCGCGATCGAGCTGGCCTTCTCGATGTCGTTGGCCGCGCCGGTCGTGGGCTCATGGAAGACGAGTTCCTCCGCGGTCCTGCCGGCGAGCAGCATCGCCAGCTGATCCATCAGCTCGGCCCGGCTGACCAGGAATTTGTCCTCGGTCGGCGCCGACGCCGTGTAGCCGAGGGCCCGGCCGCGCGGGATGATAGTGATCTTGTGCACCGGGTCAGCGTTGGGCAGCGCGTGGCCGACGAGGGCATGGCCGCCCTCGTGGTAGGCGATGATCTTCCGTTCCTTCTCGGACAGCAGCACGCTCTTGCGCTTGGGGCCGGCCGTGACCCGGTCAATGGCCTCTTCCAGCGCGGCCATCGTGATCTGGGTCTGGTTACCGCGCGCGGTCAGCAGCGCGCCCTCGTTGATCACGTTGGCCAGGTCAGCGCCGGTGAAACCGGGGGTCCGCCGGGCGATCATGTCGAGATCGACGTCCTGGGCGAACGGCTTGCCCCGCGCGTGCACCTTCAGGATTCCCCGCCGGCCGGTCAGGTCGGGCTGGGCCACCACGATCTGCCGGTCGAACCGGCCCGGGCGCAGCAGCGCCGGGTCCAGGATGTCGGGGCGGTTGGTGGCCGCGATGACGATGACGCCGCCCTTGGTGTCGAAGCCATCCAGCTCGACGAGCAGCTGGTTCAGCGTCTGCTCCCGCTCATCGTGGCCGCCGCCGAAACCAGCCCCGCGATGGCGGCCCACGGCGTCGATCTCGTCCACGAAGACGATCGCCGGCGCGTTGGCCTTGGCCTGCTCGAACAGGTCCCGCACCCGGGAAGCGCCGACACCGACGAACATCTCCACGAAGTCGGATCCTGAGATGGAGTAGAACGGCACGCCCGCCTCGCCCGCCACCGCGCGGGCCAGCAGGGTCTTGCCGGTGCCCGGCGGGCCGTACAGCAGCACGCCCTTCGGGATCTTCGCCCCGATGGCCTGGAACTTCGCCGGCGTCTGCAGGAACTCCTTGATCTCCTGAAGTTCCTCGATCGCCTCGTCAGCACCGGCCACGTCGCCGAACGTGGTCTTCGGCGTGTCCTTGGTGATCAGCTTGGCGCGCGACTTGCCGAAGTTCATGACCCGCGAGCCGCCGCCCTGCATCTGGTTCAGCATGAACAAGAAGATCAGGATGATCAGCAGGAATGGCAGCCAGCCCAAGATCAGGCTCCAGATCGAGCTGCCCTTGGGCACCTGGACGTTGTAGCCCTGCGGCAGCTTGCCCTGCTTGTACTGCTGTTGCAGGATCGTGGCGAGCTGCTGGCCCTGACCGCCGACCCAGGACGCCTGCAGCGGCTGACCGGAGTCCGGGGTGATCTGGATCGTCTGGTTGGTATCGGTGAGCAGGGCTGACTTGACCTTGCCTGCCTCGATAAGGCTGATCACCTGGGAGGTGTCGGCCTGCTTGTATGTCGTGCCCGAGCTGGCGTAGCGGTACAGGAAGACAAACACCAGCAGGACCACGATGACGGCCACGAACGGCCCGCGGAAGTAGCGCTTCAGATCCATCGATGAACGGCCCCGTTGCTCTGGAGCCGATCCCTCCTGCCGAGCCTCATGTCCCGCCGACCCCCGGCAGGACTGCCATGCGTCCCAGCGCCCATGCGCAGCTTCCTTCTTAGCCCGCCCGATACACGGGAACAATCGACGGTACACCGCTGAAGTTACAGCCGGCACGCGAGAGCGACATCAAGCGCGCGACAGTCACCTGCCAGCTCTCTACCCAGCTGAACGTGTTTCATCTCGGATTGTGTTCCCGCCGTAGACATGCGGCGCAAGAGTGCCGATAAACGGCAGGTTCCGGTATCGCTCTGCGTAGTCAAGGCCGTAGCCAATGACGAACTTCTCTTCGATGTCGAAACCGGTGTAAGCCACCTCGACGTCGTTCTGCGCGGCGGTCGGCTTCCGCAGCAGCACGCATACCTGCAGCGACGCCGGCCCGCGCGAGGCCAGGTTCTGGACCAGCCACGACAGCGTGAGCCCGGAATCGACAATGTCCTCGACCACCAGAACGTGGCGGTCGCTGATGTCGGCGTCGAGATCCTTCAGGATCCGCACCACGCCCGAGGATCTCGTGCCCGACCCGTAGGACGAGACAGCCATCCAGTCCATCTCGACGGGCAGCCGGAGCGCCCGGGCCAGATCGGCCATGACCATGACCGCGCCCTTGAGCACGCCCACCAGCAGCAGTTCGCGGCCAGCGTAATCCTGGTCGATCTGCGCAGCAAGCTCGCCGATCCGCCGTTGCAGGCACTCCGAATCGATCAGCACCTCCTCGAGGTCGGCGCCCATGTCAGTCGCGTCCACCCGTGCCTCCCGGTGCTGGCCGATCCCGGCGTCCACCGCCGCCGCGCCGTCCTGGCCAGGTTGCGGCCCGGCACCGGGCCCGGCCACGGCGGTGAACGCCAGCTTGTCATATCTGCGCTGGCCGCGGATCCCGCCGGGCAGGTCTGTCCAGCGCTGGCCGCGCCAGCGGGTGACCAGCTCATCGAGCCTGGCGATGTGCTGGGAGGTCAGCGAGCCTGGCGGGCAGCCGGCCGCGATGGCCGCGAGGCGCAGCACCCGGGTCCTGATCGCCTCGGGCAAGACGGCGACGGGACCGGCCAGAAGGGCCGAGTCGCCGTCAGTCATCCGTTCAAGCTCGGTTTTCGCCAGGGAGTCGAGGAGGTCGGCATCAGCCCGCAGCGCCCGGGCAGTGCGCGCGAGGGCCGCCGCGATCCCCGGGCCGAGGGCCGCTTCGCATGCCGGGAGCAGCTGGTGGCGGACCCGGGCCCGGGCGTAGGCAGGGTCGCTGTTGTGCGGGTCCTGCCATGGCTGCAGGGCCAGTGCCGCGCAGGCCGCGCTGGTCTGGGCACGGCTGACCGCCAGCAGCGGACGCAGGTACCGGCCGCTGCGCGGCGCCATCCCCGACAGCGAGCGCGCCCCGGAACCGCGGGCCAGCCCGAGCAGCACGCATTCGGCCTGATCATCGCTCGTGTGGCCGAGCAGGACCGCCGTCGCGCCGGTGGCGGCGGCCGCCTCATCCAGCGCCGCGTACCGGCCCGCGCGCGCGGCCGCCTCCGGGCCCGGGTAACCGGCGCCGCCCGCATTCGGGGCCATGGCCCGGCCAGCGGGGCCGGCCCGGTCCGCTGGGCCGGGCTTGCTGCCGCGGCCGGGTACCACGGCGGTGACACTGAGCACCGGATCGAGTCCCATGCCCTCGAGCGTCCGGGTCACGGCCGCTGCCTGCTCGGCCGAGCCGGGCTGGAGGCTGTGGTCCACGGTGACGCCGCCGGCCCGCAGCCCGAGCCTGGGGGCCTCGAACGCGAGCGCGGCGGCGAGCGCCAGCGAATCAGCCCCGCCCGAGCAGGCAGCGAGCACCAGCTCGTCCCGGGGCCGGCCAGCCAGCGCGCCGCGGACCGCGAGGCGGGTAGCAGCGACCGCGGGATGGGGCCCCATGAGGTCAGGCGCCGGCGGCGCTGCTGCCGTCCACCCGCGCGAGCCAGGACTGCGGGCTGGTGATCTCGGCCTTGGTCGGCAGAGTTTCCGGCGATGTCCAGACCTTGTTGAAGGTGGCCATGCCGGCCGCTTCGACGACGGTCCTGACGAAGTGCGCGCCCTGCTCGTACTGCTTCATCTTCAGGTCGATGCCCAGGATCCTGCGGATGGCCTGCTCTATCCGGCCCGCGCTGCTCCGCCGGGCGCTGAACTTGGACCTGATCTGCGCTACCGATGGCACCACCGCCGGGCCCACGGCGTCCATCACGTAGTCGCCATGGCCTTCCACCAGCGTCATCACGCAGGTCAGGCGGTCCAGGATTTCGCGCTGCCGCGGGCTCTGGATGGCCTCGATCAGGCTCTCCCCGCCGCCTTTGCGGACGGCGCCGGCCACCGCGTCCGCCGCGGCCCGGAGCCGGTCCAGGATCGAGGCAGGGTCGAGATCGGAGGCGAGCAGGAATTCGGTCATCTGCTGCTGGACGTAGGGCCGCAGCCACTGCACCGCGGTGAACTGGGTGCGGTGCGTCTCCTCATGCAGGCAGACCCACCGCCTGAAGTCGTGCGGGTCGACTCCCAGCTCGCGCTCGACCATCACGATGTTGGGCGCCACCAGCGTCAGCCGGCCGGCTGGCGCCTCGGCCGCGGGCGCGTCCGGTTCCGGCGGCAGGAACAGCTCGTACTGGCCGAGTACCCGGCCAGCCAGGTACGCCAGGATGAGGCCGGCCTGCATGCCGGTGACCCGGGATCCGACGGCCCCGATCACCGATCCCTGCGGCGGCGCCGTCCCGGACTCCTGCATGTGCCGGACGAGCGGGTCAAGGACCACGCGGAACCCGTCGACATTCGCCCTGATCCAGCCGGGCCGGTCGACGACGGCGACCTGGCCGGCGCCGTAGGCTCCGTCGAGCCCGGTCACCTCGGCGACGGGCTCGGCGACGGCAGCCGCGATCTGGCGAAGCTCCGTGACCACCTTCCTGGCCTCGCCCATGGAGACCTCGGGCCCCGGCCGCGCCCATCGGACCCCGGTGGCGGTGGCGACATTCCAGTCAATCATCTGCGAGCTGCTCACCCCCCCACCGTACGTTGACCGGCTGCCTGGCGTGGCCTCAGCGGCATCCGCATCCGGCCAGCGCCGTAGCCAGGCCGGCCAGGTCGGCGCCGGCCGCGGTCAGTCCCCGGGCGGGCAGATGATCCGCCATGAACGCGAAGGCCAGCAGCTGGCCATCGCGGGCATAGGCGATTCCGGCGAGCGCGGCGACGGTCACCAGATTGCCGGTCTTGGCGCGGACCAGGCCAAGCCCGGCGCTCCCGGTCGGCCCGAATACGCTGCCGCCGGGCGCGAGCGTGCCGGCGAATCCGGCCACCGGCAGGCCGGTGATAGCCGGGCGCAGGCCGGTGCCGGTGCCGCCCGGCGCGGCAGCCAGCCTGATGAGCTCGACCAGCGCGGCCGGGGTGAGGCGGTCGTCCGGGGAGAGGCCACTGCCGTCCACCAGGCTGATGCCGGCCGCAGCGCCGAGCTTGCGCAGCACCGCGACCTCCGCGGCGGCGGCGCCGCCGAACGACGCGGGCTGGCCGGTCGCGATCGCCACCTGCCTGGCGAGGTTCTCTGCGATGACGTTGTTGCTCTCCATCAGCATCCACTGCACGATCTCGGCGACCGGCGGCGACATCACCCGGGCCAGGACGGGGCTCCCTGGCCTGGCCACTGCCTGCCCGATCACCGCCTGCACCCGGATGCCGTCCTGGCGCAGGAACCTGGCGAACGCGCTGGCGGCATCGGCGGCCGGGGTCAGGCTGCGGGGCCGGAAGTTCTGCGGGTCGTCGGCGTCCTGCGGCGCGCCGCTGGCGGTCAGCCTGCCCTGGTCCGCCTCAAGCGACTGGATAGGGCTGACGTTGCCCGTGCTGATATAGCTGGCTGGCCACCCTGGCGCCAGGTCAGGCCCGCTGAACAGGGCGGTGTCATAGCTGAGCCGCACCCGGCGGGTACCGCGGGCGCGCAGCGCCTTGGCGGTCGCTGCGGCGAGCGAGGCGAGCGTCGCGGGCCGCGGGTAGTCAGCGGCGGGCGGCGGCCCGGCCGCCAGGGTCGGATCGCCGCCGCCGACCAGCACGATGGCGGACGGCGTCCGGCCCGCGACGACGCGGGTCTGCAGCCGGGCGCCCGGCTGCAGCACGTCAAGCGCCGCTACCGCGATGGCCAGCTTCGCGGTGGAGGCGGGCTCGAACGGGCCGGCCCCGTCCTGGGCGAACAGCAACTGGCCGGTGGACAGGTCAGTGACGACAGCCGCCACGTGCGGCCCCAGGGCGGCCGATCCGAGCTGTGGCGACAGTGCTGCGCTCACGCCGGCGGGCGTGGCGGCCAGGCGGGCGCCCGCAGCGCCCGCGCCGGGCGCCGCTCCGAGAACCGGGCTCGCCACGGCGATCGGGCGCTGCGCCACGGTCGGCAGCCGCCACCGGGCGAGCCGGCCGGGCAGCACGTGCACGACAGCCACCCCGGCGCCGATCGTGAACAGGCTGAGCAGCGCCAGGCACAGCCACGCCGCGCGAGCGAGCCGGCTCACTGGTCGTCCTCCGTCCGGGAGATGCTTTGATCCCGGGTAGGAGCGAAGTCTCCGGACCGGGTAGACACTCAGGCAACGGAGTCAATCATCTACGCGAGGAGAGGGCCGCATCGTGAAGTTCGACGTGATCATCGAGATCCCGAAGGGGCAGCGCAACAAATACGAGATGGATCACGAATCGGGCCGGATTCGGCTGGACCGGATGCTTTTCACCGCGACCCGATACCCAGCTGACTATGGCTTTATCGAACACACGCTCGCGGACGACGGTGACCCGCTTGACGCGCTCGTGCTGCTGGAGGAGCCGACGTTCCCAGGCTGCCTGATCCGGTGCCGGGCGATCGGGATGTTCCGGATGCGGGACGAGAAGGGCCTTGATGACAAGGTGCTGTGCGTGGCCGCGACCGATCCGCGGATGGCTCACCTGAGCGATATCACGGATGTGCCGGAATTCGACTGCCTGGAGATCGAGCACTTCTTCCAGGTCTACAAGGCTCTTGAGCCCGGCAAGGAGGTGGAGACGGCCCGCTGGACGGACCGGGCCGCCGCCGAGACGGAGATCGAGTCCTGCCGGGCGCGGCTGGCCGGCAGCGCAGGCCATTGACCCGGCAAGAAGTCCGGCGGTCACCAGAAAGCCGGATCTCCCGGACGAAAGGTGACATGACCTCGGTGGCGACCAGGTGACCGATGGGCCACACTAAGTAGTAGATGCACGCGAGGAGGGGCCGTGGATCACGTGGATGACGTGCTCGGCCGGACGGCGCTGTTCGAGTCCCTCGATCAGGAGGGCGCGGCCGGGCTCCGGTCCCAGATGCACAGCGTGGAGGTCGCCCGGGGGGAGCGCCTGTTCGGCGAGGGCGACGTCGGCGACAAGCTGTACGTCGTGCTGGACGGCAAGATCAAGCTGACCAGGACCGCGGCGGACGGCAGGGAGAACCTGCTGAGCGTGGTCGGGCCCAGCGAGATGTTTGGCGAGCTGTCGCTCTTCGACCCCCGGCCGCGCACGCAGACCGCGACGGCGCTGACCGACACCAGGCTTGCTGCCCTCGACCACCAGGCGCTGCGCGACTGGCTGACCGGCCGCCCCGACGTCGCCCTGCACCTGCTGCGAGCGCTCGCGCAGCGGCTGCGCCGCACCAATGACGTCATGACCGACCTGGTCTTCACCGACGTGCCAGGGCGGGTGGCGAAGGCGCTCCTTGACCTGGCTGACCGGTTCGGCGTGCAGCGCCCGGAGGGGCTGCAGGTGAACCACGACCTGACCCAGGAGGAACTCGCTCAGCTGGTCGGCGCGTCACGGGAGACGGTCAACAAGGCACTCGCCGACTTCGTCGGGCGGGGCTGGATACAGCTCGCTGCCAAATCCGTCCTGCTGGTCGATCTGGACCGGCTGCGCAAGCGCGCCCGGTTAGCGGGCCCGGCCGCTCCGGCCGCTAGCCCCGCCCCGGCGGAAGGCGCCCCTGGTCAGCCAGGTACGCCAGCTGGGCCCGGACTGACCACCGGGCAAAGCGCCACAGGGACTGATCCACGTCGGCGTATACCCGCGCCACGATCTCGGCCACCGTGCGATCTCCCGAGCTGACGGCTGCCTCCACCTCGGCGAGCCGCTCTGCCCGGTGCGCGATGTAGAAGTCCAGGGTCGCGGCCGGGTCCGCCAGCAGCGGCCCGTGTCCGGGCAGCAGCGCCCGCAGGGCAGCGGTACCGGCCAGCGCCCGCAAGCTGTCGAGGGAGCTCAGGTAGTCGCCGAGAGATCCATCGCGGCCAATCACGGTCGTGCCGCGGCCAAGTACCGTATCCCCGGTCAGCAGGGCGGCATCCGCCGCGATCAGCAGGCAGACCGAGTCGGGGGTATGCCCCGGCGTCACGATCACCCGCAGCTCGCAGCCGGCCCCGCTGATCGTGGCACCGGGGCCGAGCCCGCCGGCGCCAAGCCGGTGCGCCGGGTCCACCGCCACGACGTCGGCCCCGGTGAGCCCGGCGAGCCGCCGGGCGCCCGCGGAGTGGTCCGAGTGGCCGTGGGTGAGCACGATACGGCTGACCCGCTGCCCGGCTTGCGCGGCCGCTGCCTGCACCCGGCGCAGGTGGCCTTCGTCGTCCGGGCCCGGATCGACCACGATCGCCGATGCGGACCCCGGCTCGGCGATCAGCCAGGTGTTGGTGCCGTCCAGTGTCATCAAGGAGGCGTTGGGGGCCAGCAGGCAGCGCGCCCGGACCGTGCCGGAACCGTCAATCTGGCCATTGGCCCGGCCGCGACCCGCGTCCTGGCCGGTCACAGCGGGTACCCCAGGGCCGCAGGCAGCGTCAGCCACACGCCATCGTCGGACTGCACGATCCCGGGCATGACGGCAATGACTTCTCGTGCCGCTGCCAGCGCAGCGGAGACGCTCGCGCAAGCCGCGAGTTCAGCGAGGGTGACGGCGGTGGGCGGCAGCAGCACGATCTGATTGCCGCGAGCCGCCGCGATGGCGTCAGCGGGGCGCACCCAGGCCACCGCGGCTGCCTCGCCGCCCACATCCCTGGGCTGCTGCGGCGACGGCAGCGCCGCGGCGAAGAACCTGGCGTCGTACCTGCGCTCTTCGGCAACCGGGGTGATCCACCGGGACCAGGGCTTGAGCAGGTCAGACCGGAGCACCAGCCGGCGGCGGCCCAGCAAGCCGGCGAGCGACAGCGAGCGGTCGAGCAGCGCGTTCCGGTCCGCCTCCCAGTCCTCGCCCGTGGTATCCGGCACTACGGCGCCGGCTGACGGGCCGGCCAGGAGCACTCCTGATTCCTCGAAAGTCTCCCGGACCGCCGCGCACACCAGCGCGCGGGCCAGTTCGGGCGGTGCGTCGAGTACCCGGCCCCAGTCCGCGATGTCCGGGCCAGCCCAGGCGACCTCACTGTCGGCGTCCCGGTCGTCAACTGAGCCGCCGGGAAAGACGAACCCGCCGGGCGCGAACGCCATCGAGGTCTTCCTGCGCAGCATGTACACCTCGATGCCCGGGGCTTCGGGCGCTGGCACGCCGGCGGCTTCGGGCGCTGCTGCGCCTGATGGCCGCAGCAGCATCACCGTTGCGGCGTCGCGGGCAGCGACCGGCGGCCGGCGGCCAGCCAGGACCTCGCGGCCCCGTTCGGTGAGCCTCCCATGCATCGGGATGGCAGCGCCGTCCACCCGCGCCTCCTCTGCATCAGGCCTGGACCGGGATCAGTCCCCGACCTCGGCGATGAGCTCGACCTCCACGGGCGCGTCCAGCGGCAGGACCGCCGTGCCCACGGCGCTCCGGGCGTGCCTGCCCGCTTCGCCGAACACGTCGAGCAGCAGTTCGCTCGCGCCATTGATTACCTGGGCCTGGCCGGTGAAGCCGGGCGCACTGGCGACGAAACCCGTCACCTTCACGATCCGCCGGACCGCCGAGAGCTCTCCCGTCACCGAGGCGATGGCAGCCAGCGCGTTCAGCGCGCAGGTCCTGGCGAGCGCGCTGGCCTCGGCGGCGCCAAGATCGGTGCCGACCTTGCCGGTCGCCAGGAGCTGGCCTGCCATGATCGGCAGCTGGCCCGACGTATACACGTAGTTCCCGGTGCGCACAGCGGGAACGTATGCGGCCAGCGGCGGCGACACTTGCGGCAGCGGGAGGCCGAGCGCGCTGAGCCTGGCCTCGGGCGAGTTCCCGGAGTGCCCAGGCTGCGCGGACTGCCCGCTTTGCTCACCAGAGCCGCCGGTGCTCATGTCGTAGGGCGTTTCAGGTAGGCGACAAGCTGTTCGGCGTTGGGCCCCGGCACGACGGCGACAAGCTCCCAGCCGTCCTCGCCCCAGTTGTCCAGGATCTGCTTGGTCGCGTGCACCAGCAGCGGAACGGTTGCGTACTCCCATTTCTGCATGACGAAACCCTAGCCGGGCCTGCCTGCCCGAAGAGACGTCCCCCGGTACAGGCAGCGGTTACTCGCGCCCGGATCGGGCTACGCGCCAGACTCGGCGCCGGGTCCCTCGGGCCCGGCCGCCGCGCTGTCGCGGTCCGCCGCGCCGTTGGTCCCGGCCGGTGCGCCCTCGGGCCCGCCGGTACCGCTCTCCGGCCCGGCGGCCGCGCCAGGTGTCGCCCCGGCCTCGGGGCCGGCACCCAGGTCGGCGTCCGGGGCGCCCAGCTTGCTGCTGCTGACGTTCTTGCCAGGCGCCAGCCCCTTGGGCAGCTCAGGGATGTCCGGGACTTCGGGTATCTCGAGCGAGTGCGCGCCACCAGCGATCTCCGCCTCGGCCTGGGCCACCTCCGCGTCGCCGAAGTCGGCTAGCGATGGCGACGCGGCCGGCCCGCCGGGCGCGGTGGGCGTGAACTTGTCGAAGAACCTGAGCAGCTCCACCGGAACCGGCATGACCAGGGTGCTGTTGCGTTCTCCTGCCACCTCGACCACGGTCTGGAGCAGCCGGAGCTGGAGCGCGGCCGGGTCGCGGGCCATCACGTTGGCGGCTGCGGCAAGCCGCTTGGATGCCTGGTATTCACCGTCGGCGGTGATGATCCTGGCACGCCGCTCCCGCTCGGCCTCCGCCTGCCGGGACATGGAACGCTTCATTCCCTCCGGCAGCGAGACATCCTTGATCTCAACGCGCTCCACCCGGATGCCCCACGGCCCCTCAGTTGGCTCGTCGATAATCCGGCGGAGTTCCCTGTTGACCGTGTCGCGCTCAGCAAGCAACTGGTCCATCTCGGACTGGCCGATGATGGACCGCAGCGAAGTCTGCGCCTGCTGGGAAATGGCGAACAGGTAATTCTGCACATTGATGGTGGCCTTGATCGGGTCCACGACCCTGAAGTAGACCACCGCGTCCACCCGGACGCTGACGTTATCCCTGGTGATGCCCTCCTGAGCCGGAACCGCCATGGCAACGATCTGCATATTGACCTTCTGCATGCGATCGCCGAACGGCCTTATGACCGTCAGCCCGGCACCCCGCGGTCCGGCCAGGACCCTGCCGAACCTGAAAACTATGCCCTGCTCGTACTGCTGCACGACGCGCAACGAGCGGCCAACGGCTATTAGTCCGCCTACCACAAGAACCAGCAGGATGACCAGTAGAGCTTCCATCACTCACCTCTTCTTCCGGTCATGCCCAGATCCCGGATATGCCGCGATCCACATGCCCAGCCTAGTGACATCTACCCGCTGCGCACACTGGTGCGCGGCGGGGCAGCGGGCTGCCATGTGCCAGGCCCGGATAGCCTCCAAGGGGTGAGCACAAGGGATACCGACTGGGAGGGCGTGCGGCTGCACGTCGTTACCGGCAAGGGGGGCACGGGCAAGACGACCGTGGCCGGAGCGCTCGCTCTCGCCCTCGCCTCGGGCGGCAAGCGAGTGCTGCTAATGGAGGTGGAGGGCCGGCAGGGTATCGCCCAGCTGTTCGACTGCCCGCCCCTGCCGTATGCCGAGCGCAAGATCGCGGTGGCTCCGCCGACGGCGACCCAGCCGGGCGGCGAGGTCTACGCCCTCGTGGCCGACCCGGAGTCTGCGCTCCTTGAGTATCTGGAGATGTTCTATAACCTCCGGCACGCGGGCCGGGCGCTGACCCGCATGGGGGTCATCGACTTCGCGACCACGATCGCGCCGGGCCTGCGCGACGTGCTGCTGACCGGGAAGGCCGCGGAGGCCGTCCGCAGGAAAGAACGGGGCCGGCGCGTTTACGACGCGGTCGTCATGGATGCGCCGCCGACCGGGCGGATCGACAGGTTCCTCAACGTCGCCTCGGAGGTGTCCGGGCTGGCCAGAGTGGGCCCGATCCGCGGCCACGCGGACACCGTGCTGAAGGTGATCCGCTCGCCGGAGACGGCCGTGCACTTCGCCACGGTACTGGAGGAAATGCCGGTGCAGGAGACGCTGGATGGCATCGCCGAACTGCGCGGCCTGGCGGGCGGCGGGATCCAGCCAGGCGGCATCATGATCAATATGGTCCGTCCGGTCATGCTGGCGCCCGATCAGCTGCGCGCCGCGGCGACCGGATCGGTGGACGAGCATGAGCTCGCGGTAGGGCTGAAGGCGGCGGGCCTCGATGACAGCGTGCGCCTCGCCGCGGACCTGGCAGTTGAGCTGACCGACGACGCCAGATCCGCGGTGGCCCAGCGCGAGCAGGAGCACCGGCTGGCCGCACCGGGGCAGCCCTGTTACAAGCTGCCGATGATCAGCGACGGCATGGACCTGGCCGGGCTGTACCGGCTTGCGGCCGCGCTGCGAGACCAGGGAGCCGCCTGATGCAGAACGCAACGCCCCCGCGGCTCGACATCGAGGCGCTGATCGACGATCGCCGGAACCGCATCATCGTGTGCTGCGGCTCTGGCGGCGTGGGCAAGACCACCGCGGCGGCCGCGATCGGCTTGCGCGCCGCAGAACGCGGCAGGCACGTCGTGGTGCTCACCGTAGACCCGGCGCGCAGGCTGGCGCAGTCGATGGGGCTGACCTCGCTCGACAACACCCCGCGCCCAGTTCCGTTCGGAGCAAAGGCGCGCGGCACACGCGGGCAGGAAGACCAGCGGCAGAACGGGATCATCAGCGGCGGCAGCATGCACGCGATGATGCTCGACATGAAGCGGACCTTTGATGAGATCGTCGAGGCCCATGCCGACCCTGACCGGGCAGCCCAGATCCTGGCCAACCCCTTCTACCAGTCGCTCTCGTCCAGCTTCGCCGGTACTCAGGAGTACATGGCGATGGAGAAACTCGGTCAGCTCCGCCGGGCCGACGAGTGGGATCTCATCGTCGTGGACACCCCGCCGAGCCGCTCCGCGCTCGACTTCCTTGACGCGCCCCAGCGGCTCGGCAGGTTCCTGGACGGCCGGCTCCTCAGGCTCCTCACCGCGCCGGCCAAGCTCGGCGGCCGCGCCTACCTGAAAGTGCTGAACGCCGGGTTCAGCGTGGTGACCGGGGTGCTGGCGAAGGTGCTCGGGGGCCAGGTGCTGAAAGATGTCCAGACGTTCGTCTCTGCGCTCGACACAATGTTCGGCGGCTTTCGCGAGCGTGCCGACTACACCTACCAGTTGCTGCGGGCGCCAGGCACGTCTTTTCTCGTGATCGCGGCACCTGAGCCTGACGCGCTGCGCGAGGCATCCTATTTCGTCGAACGGCTGGCCCAGGACGGCATGCCATTGGCCGGCCTGTTGCTGAACCGGGTGCACCGCTCGCCTGCGGCCAGGCTCTCGGCCGCGCGCAGCCTGGCTGCCGCCGAGACTCTCCAGGGCGCCGATGACCAGGCCGTACCCGCGCGTCAGACTGCGCGAGGGCGCAGCCACAACCGGCGCGCGCCGCATTCGCTCGCCATTGCGGCGCTGCGGCTACATGCCCAGCGGATGCAGCTCTCGGCGACAGAACGCCGGGTGGCGGAGCACTTTACCGCGGCGCACCCGCTCGTTCCGGTCGCCGAGGTTCCCGCCCAGCCCGATGACGTACATGACCTCGCTGGACTGCGGGTCATCGGGCGCAGCTTCGGGAGTGCCAGCGACTAACGGGCCCGGTAACGGCCAGGCGCTCGCAGTGCCCGGCGCTAGCTGGCGACGAGCTCGTCGCCAGACTGCTCGTACTGATTGCGGGCGTTCTCGAGCAGGTCACGCCAGCAGGTGACGTCCGGACGGCGGCGGAGCAGCGCGCGCCGCTCCCGCTCGGTCATGCCGCCCCAGACCCCGAACTCGATCCGGTTGTCGAGCGCGTCAGCGAGGCACTCGGTGCGGACCGGGCAGCCGCGGCAGATCAGCTTGGCCCGGTTTTGCGCCGCCCCCTGAACGAAAAGCTCGTCTGGGTCCGTGCCCTTGCACGCAGCACGCGCGGTCCAGTCCGTGATCCACATGTGGCCCAACTCCTCCTGATCGTCACGCCCGCACGGGGTCGTCACGCCGGGTGGCGTTTCAGTTACGGTCCCGGGCTAACAACAGGCGTCAAGCCCCGGAAGCGATGGTCGCGAAAGAGTAACTTACGGGTGCCGGGGCCCGGAGCGCTAGACCCCGTTGGACCCATTTCCGGGATAGCCCGCATGGGCTATGCGGACAGAGGTGACTAGTCACTCGTCTCTCCGGCCTGTGCCGAATCTCGGGTCCGTGCCATGATCCCCGCCGCGGCGGCAGCCAAATGTGATCGTATGGCACGGCCGTGAGCTGCGAATTGGATGTCCTGGTACGGTCTGGCCAGCAGCCAGCGTAACCTGATGCAGTGCTGAACTCGCGGTGGCGCGCCGGCCTCGGCGCAGCCGGCTTCCTCGTTGTCATGTCCGTCGCGGCCGGACTGCTGGCTGGTGCTGTCCTCGTTCCGCTCGTGGGCGGCGTCGGCGTCGTCGTCAGGAACACCGCGACGACGTTCAACACGCTGTCCGTTCCCTCGCTGGGCCAGTTGCCGGCGCGCTCGGAGGTCATGGACTCCAGCGGCCACCTGATCGCCTATTACTATCCGAACAACATTGACCGGGTGCCGGTCAGTTACGGCCAGATCGCGCCGGTGATGCGGAACGCGATCGTGGCGATCGAGGACTCCAGGTTCTACCAGCACGGGGCGCTCGACATCAGGGGCACGGTCCGGGCCATCGTGAACGACGTGCAGAACACCGCGGTCCAGGGCGGCTCCACGCTCGCGCAGCAGTACGTCAAGAACGCGCTGATCCTGACCGCCGGGAGCCAGGAGCAGGCCAAGGAAGCCGCCGCGCCGACCGCGACACGGAAGATCCGCGAGCTGCGGATGGCCGCGGTGGTCGAGCATGAGATGACCAAGAACGACCTGCTCGCCGCCTATCTTAATGTCGCCTACTTCGAGAACCAGGCCTATGGCATTGAGGTCGCGGCCGAACGCTACTTCAGTACCACCGCCAAGGACCTGACCCTGACGCAGTCAGCGCTGCTGGCCGGCCTGGTGGAGAATCCATACTTCTATGACCCGGTCACCTACCCGAGCAATGCGCACGCGCGGCGCAACGAGGTCCTGCAGAAGATGGCCCAGCAGCACTACATCACCCCGGCACAAGCTCGCGCCGGGCAGGCCGCGCCGCTCGGACTGCACATGCATAACACGACGTTGCAGAGCGGCTGCACCAGCTACTCAGCCAGGACCGCCCCGTTCTTCTGCGACTACGTGATGGCCGCGTTGCGCACCAACCGGGCCTATGCGCAGGCGTATGCCGACCTGAATACAGTCGGCGGGCTGACCATCTACACCACGCTCAACGCAACCGACCAGCGCGCGGCGCAAAACGCGGTGGACTTCGTCGAGCCGCCGCATTCGGCTGCCTATAACCCCGGCGGCAACGCGGACACCGAGGTGCTGATCAAGCCTGGCACCGGTGCCATCCGCGCGATCGCCGTCGACCGGCCCTACGGCAACGGCCGAGGCCAGACCACGGTCGACTTCGCGGCGAACAAACAGTACGACGGCGGCGAAGGAGTGCAGACGGGATCCTCGTCCAAGCTCTTCACGTTGCTCACCGCCCTCAAAGAGGGCGTGCCCTTCGGCTTCAACATGCCCTACACGTCCCCGAGTTCGCTTACCGGCTACTACAACTGCCAGCGCCAGCCCGTCTATACGCCGTTCAACGTGGGCAACGCCGAAGGCCCTGGCAAGGGCGTAGCTACCTTGTACAACGGCACTACCGGCTCGATCAACGTCTTCTTCGCCGAACTGGAGCGGAAGGTCGGCCTCTGCAACGTGGTCAGGACCGCGGTCAGCCTCGGGATGACGCGCGGCGATGGCACATCGCTGCTGCTGCGGGACCCGAACATGGCGGCCGACAACAACGCGAGTGCCGACAACTATCCGTCTTTCACCCTTGGCTCAGAGCCCGTCTCGCCGATGAGCATGGCAGCGGCGTACGCAACCGTGGCGGCCGGGGGGATCTACTGCAGGCCGATCGCAATCGCCAAGATCGTGACCGTGACGGGCGGCAGGCTGCCGGTGGCGTCCGGTGCCTGCCACCGCGTTCTCTCGGCCCAGGTGGCGGCCGCCGCCAACTACATCCTGCAGGGCGTACTCACCAGCGGCACGGCCGTCGGCCGTGGCATTAACCGCCCGGCGGCCGCGAAGACCGGTACCGCCAACCAGGGCTATTACGCGGCCTTTGCCGGCTACACCCCGACCCTGGCTGGCTATGTGTCGGTCTTCAATCCGATTGATCCGACCACAGGGGGGGAAATGCTCGGCTACCCCCATTCGTGCTACCGCGAGACCTATGGCTCCGAGACCTGCCCGGGCCAGATGTTCGGCGCCATGGCGCCTGGCGCGACCTGGCAGCTTACGTTCATGCACGCCAGCCTGGGGCCCGCACTCTCGTTCCCTGGCGTGCCGGGCGATAGCCCGTTCTTCCAGTTCGGTAACGGGTTCGCCTCCCCCAAGCCGCCCAAGGCGCCCTCACCACCACGCGGCGGCAAGGGCGGCGGGAAGGGCGGTGGTCCGCCAACCCCGCCAACCCCGCCCAAGCGCTGAGCCACTGGTTCGGCGAATGCGCCGGACACCGCTTCCGGGTCGTGTCTGGGCGCCGGAACTGCCAGCGATCCACGGGCTCCGAGGAAAGTGGCCGGTCAGGCCTGGCCGGAGCCAGCGCGCGTCGGCCGCGTGCCGTCCCGTCAGCGGGCCAGCGCGGCGCGGACCTGCGCCGCGACCCGGCCGCCTTCGGCGCGGCCTGCTACCCGGGGCGTGACGGCCTTCATTACCTGGCCCACTGACGCGATGCCTTCGGCGCCCGTCTCCGCGATGACGTCGGCCACGAGTGAGGCGAGTTCAGCATCGCTGAGCTGGGCGGGCAGATAGTCGGCCAGGACAGCGTCTTCAGCGCGCTCGGCGGCAGCCTGGTCGCGCCGGCCGGCCCCCTCGAACGCGTCGGCCGCCTCGCGCCTGCGCTTAGCCTCCCTGGTGAGCAGCCGCAGCACCTCATCATCGCCAAGGTCCCTGGCCTGCTTGCCCGCAACCTCTTCGTTGGCTATCGAGGTAAGCGCCATCCGCAGGGTCCTGATGCGCACCTCGTCGCGCGCTTTCATCGCCGCGGTGAGATCAGCGCGGAGGCGATCCTTCAGTCCAGCCATGCGGCCCATCTTGCCGTCATCCGCGCGGCGCGGGGGCCCGCGGTACTGCGTTAGAAGCTGGCCTGCGCGGCATGGCACCATGATGGCATGCGATCACGTGCTGTCATCGCGGCCACAGTCGCAGCAGGAGCCGCCGTGCTCGGCTACGCGTCGGTGATCGAGCGCAACTGGTTCGCTCTGCGACGCTACGAGGTCCCGGTGCTACCCGACGGTGCGGACCCGCTGCGGATCCTGCACATCTCCGACGCGCACCTGACGCCGGGCCGGCACCGGTTGCTGTCCTGGATCAGGTCGCTGGACGCCCTGGAACCCGACCTCGTCGTGAATACCGGTGACTCGATCGCCCACCGCGATGCCGTCGGGCCGTTTCTCGATGCACTCGGCCCGCTGCTGGAGCGCCCCGGCGTGTTCGTCTACGGGTCGAATGACCTGTACTCCCCGACGCCGAAGAACCCGACCCGGTATCTCTGGCGGACCAGCGCTTCCGATCACCGGCATGGCCCCCCCGACCTGCCATGGGCTGAGCTCGGCGCGGGCATGACGGCGGCAGGCTGGCTCGACGCGAACAACCGCCGCGGCCGGATTAAGGCCGGCCACATCGACATCGAGGTGGGCGGCGTACACGATTCGCACATCGATTCCGACCGCTACGACCTGATCGCCGGGCCCACCGATCCTGGAGCTGACCTGCGGCTTGGCGTGCTGCACTCGCCCGAGCCGCAGATCCTTGACGCATTCATAGCCGACGGCTACGACCTGTTGCTGGCGGGCCACACTCACGGCGGGCAGGTCTGCCTGCCCGGGATCGGCGCCCTGGTGACCAACTGCGGGATCGACCGGACCCGAGCGCACGGCCTGCACCGGCATCCGCCTGATGGCAGCGGCGCATCTCGGCAGGCCTGGCTGCACGTTTCTGCAGGGCTCGGCACTTCACCATGGGCACCCGCCCGGCTCTGCTGCCGGCCAGAGGCAACGCTGCTCACGCTGGTACCCCAGATCAGCTAGAGTTATCAGGCGGTCGGCGGGGTGTGGCGCAGCTTGGCAGCGCGCTTCGTTCGGGACGAAGAGGCCGCCGGTTCAAATCCGGCCACCCCGACCAGGT
>ODAK010000948.1_pt1 | contig 32730 bp, 24 predicted proteins | sample 1539591 | NCBI WGS metagenome assembly ODAK01 (sample SAMEA3539303, study PRJEB22396) | soil metagenome | biome: tundra; feature: field; material: soil | place: USA | collected 2010-05 | depth 0.15 m | reverse complement strand
GAATGTCACCAACGTTCAGGTCACCTGTACCACAATCACCTACACCATCGGCGGCTCGATCTCGGGATATGCGGGCTCAGGCCTTGTGTTGCAGGACAATGGCGGCAACAACCTGTCAGTTAATTCCGGTGCGACTGCCTTCACCTTCAGCCAAGCCATTCCGAGCGGCAGCACCTATAACGTGACGGTTCTGACGCAACCCACCGGCCCTACGGAAAACTGCACCGTGACAAACGGCAGCGGAACCGCCAATGCGAATGTCACGAACGTTCAGGTCACGTGTTCCGCGATCACCATCAGCGCTACGCTCAGCCCGTCGTCGGCGCATCAGGGCTCGACGCAGGCGATTGTTATCACTGGAACAGGCACCAGCTTCGGACCGACAACTACGGTCAATTTCGGGGCGAACATCACGGCCGGTACGGTGGCGGTGAACGGGCCGACGAGCGCCTCGGTGCCGATCACGATCGATAATCTCGCGGCCACAGGATCGCGCAGCGTAACTATCACGACCGGAGCGCAGCAGGTAACAACGACCTTCAGCGTACTCACTGGCGTGCCTACGGTTACCCTTATCAACCCCAACACGATTCTGCCGACGCAGTCGGAAAGTGTCACGATTACGGGCGCCTTCACGAGCTGGGGAGGCACGACGAAGGCCAATTTCGGCCCTGGCATCTCGGTCGGCGGCGCGACAGCCGGCACATTCGGTCCAGTTACAGTCAACAGCGCTACCAGTCTGACCGCGAATCTGGCCACTTCCGGCGCGACGACTGGATCCAGCGCCGTACAGATCCAGACCGGTGCACAAACGTTGACCGTGAATAACGGCATCTTCGTGCAGACCTGCAACACAACGACACCGTCCGTGCTTTCCATCAGCCCGAACAATAATGCGATCACCGTGCCGCTGAATGCTCAGGTTCAGGTGCAATTCAATGAGCCGATGGATCGCACCAAGGTCTCGCTCGGCAATGGCGGCAGCGCGACGGTCTTCTTCTACGACACGACGTCCAACCAGGAGGTCCCAGGAACGATCTCGGTCGACGCCTCCGGCACGATTGCCGTGATAACCCCGAGCGAAGCGCTCCCAGCAGGTCGGCAGTTCATTGTTTCCCTGAGCTCCGCGAGTTCGCTTCAGGATACCTGTGGGAATACTCTCGCCCCACAGCAATACATGTTCACGACCGCGTTCAGCAATGACTTAACGGGGCCCGCCCTTACCGGAAGCAGTCCGGTGAGCGGAGATAGCAACATCCCGGTGAACTCGCCGATCATGCTCCAATTCAGTGATCAACTGGATCCGATTACGGCGCAGACAGGCTTCTCACTGATGAATGGGAGCAACGCGGTGTCCGGTGATTTCAGCTATTCGCCGGATGACAAGACGGTCACATTTACCCCGGCCACCTTCCTGATACCGAGCGCCACTTACACGGTTAGCTACAGCGCCCAAATTACCGATACGGCGGGCAACCCGCTCACGAATCCGGGCAGCTTCAGCTTCACAATGGGAGCCACCAGCGACACGATACCTCCGTCGGTGGCGGCGGTGAATCCCCCGAACCAGACCATCGGTGTCGGCCTCAACATCAAGCCGCGTGTATCGTTCAGCACAGCGATTAATGGTCTGACGATTCCGGCAGCCATGAGCTTGTCCTATACCAACGGACCTACCGTTCCCGCCACTGTCACGGTGGCACCGAACCGCTTGAGCGCCACCATCACACCGAGCTCGACGCTTCTTGCGAACACGCAATACGGGTTGAACGTTTGCGGATACACCGACATTGCCGGCAACACGGGCATCTGCTCCAGTTCGACGTTTGTTACGGGTACCAGTGCTATCACCAGCCATGTAACCGTGAGCTCGATTAGTCCCCCGAACGGTCAGACACTCGTGCCGTCGAACGCCCAGATCGTGGCGGTGATGAGCAACACCATCGATCCCACGACGCTCACCAGCAGCTCGGTCACTGTGACGCCTTCGAACGGAAGCGCGATTGCTGGCACGCTCACTCTGGCCAGCGACGGGGTCACCCTCACCTTTGTACCCAGCGCGACGTTGGTGTCGAACAAGGTTTATACGGTTTCAGTGAGCGGGTTCTCCGACGCCGAGGGCAATACCGTCACGTCCTTCACCAGCACCTTCACGGCTGGATCCGGTAACTACGGCGCCAGTTCGTTCAAGCTGTCCTCGACAAGTCCGGCGAATAAAGCCACCGGTATAGCGGTGAACAGCCAGGTCACGTTCACCATGACCAATCTCATCCAGGCCGCTTCTGTAAACCCTCAGACCGTCGCGGTCGAGATCTGCTTCGACGGCTCGGCCTGCAGCGCAAGCGAGTCTGTCGCTGGAACCTACAGTGTGAGTGGGGCGACCATCACCTTTACTCCGCTGACCCCATATCCGGGTAGCACCGTGATGGGTATGGAAGTAAATGGATTGTTGGACGAGGCCGGCAACTCCGCGCCCGACGGATTCAAGTACTTTACGACTGCCAGCACCGCGGATACGACCCCGCCGACAGTGACCATCACCCCAGCCAACGGCGCCACCAATATCGGGTTGAATGCGCAGATCGTTCTGAGCTTCTCGGAGTCCATCAACGCATCCACCATTACTTCAAGTTCGCTGGCCGTGTTCAGCGGCGATACCGCAGTCAGCTATAACTTCACGATCTCCGCTGACAACCGGACGATCATCCTTACTCCAGGCGGCAGCGCGTGGACGTCGGGCGCGGTCATTACGGTCGCCCTGAGCAATGCAATTCAGGATCTGTCTGGTAATGCGCTCGCCAATACCACCAGCCAGTTCACCTTGACGACGGCGGTATCGGGCACCGTACCTACGGTCGTCTCGATGCGTCCCGGCAACGGCTCGACCAATGTGCCGGCGAATACTGCAATTACGCTGTTCACCAGCGCGGCCATGAATGCTTCCACCATCGCCGGGGCCCTCAACGTCACGGACAATGGAGTGGTAGTGTCTGGATCGGTGCAGCTGTTCAGCAATGGACAGGCGATTGAGTTTACTCCTTCCTCCGCGTTCAACCCTGGCGACCTGATTCAGGTCTTCCTGGGCTCGACGGCACTGGGCGCGAACGGGGCCGCTCTCAGCAGCTTCAGCGGTCAGTTCACAGTGGCCGGATCTCTGGCGACGACGGCGCAGGTGCAAGCGATGAACCCGTTCCCCAATGCCACCAGCGTGCCGCGGAACACCAACATCCAGGTGGAATACAACCAAGCACTGCTGTCCAGCAGTGTTTCTTGTAACGGAAACTCGGGATCGGTAACGCTCTTTGAGGTGAGCTCCAGCACTTACCTAACCCCGAATTGCACGGTAATCGGTGGTGGCCAGGTCATTAACATTGCCCCAACCGGTAACCTGTTGTCGGGATCGCAGTACACGGTAAATGTGACAAGTGCCGTCACCAATACAAGCGGGACCCCGGTGCTGGCTTCCACCTTCAGCTTCACGGCCGGTACGACGGTAGACAACGCGGCGCCCACGATCGTCTCGCAGGCTCCCACGAACAACGCGACGAACATCGGCACCAACGCACGCGTGGCCATGAACTTCAACAAGGCCATCAACCCGGTGTCGGTCACGGGAAGCACCATTCAACTCACCGGAGGCTCGGTGACAGAAGTGCCGTCGAGCATCAGCTTCACGCCCGACTACACGCGAGTGATGATCGTGCCCCAGGCGCCGTTGCCACCCAGCACGGCGATGACGTTGGCGGTCAATGGCGTAACCAGCCAGGCCGGCATCAACGCGGCGACTACCTCAACCAGCTTTACAACCGCCGCGCAGCCGGACTTCACTGCGCCCTTCGTGATCAACAGCAGTGTGCAGAACGGCCAGACGAACGTTCCGGTGAACTCAGTGTTCAGCATGCAGTTCAGCAAGCCCATGGACATCGGCAGCTTCAATGCGTCGAACGTCTATTTGAGCGGCGGAGTCGCCAATGCAATTGCGCCCACCACAATTTCCTGGAGCAGCGACCAGACTACGGTCTCCCTGGTGCCGACTAGCCCGCTGAACATCGGCGACAATTATTCCTTGTGCAGCTCCTTGATGACCGATCTCGACGGGAATGTTCAGACGAGCTTCTGCGCTTCGTTTACGGCTGCATTTACCACCAACAGCAATGGGCCTTCGGTGGTGAATACAAGCCCGGAGAATGCTCAGACCCAGGTCCCAACCAACGCTCCGGTGCAGATCTTGTTCAGCGAACCGGTGCAGCCCAACACCATCGGTCAGATCACGCTTAAGACCGGCGGGAACCCAATCGCGGTGAGCACGTCGTTCAGCGATGCCAACCAGTTATTGACGCTGACGCCGGCATTGCCGCTGCTCGTCAATACGTCGTACACGATTTCGATTACGGGCGTGAAAGATACGGCCGGCAACTCGATGGTGGGAACGGTCACAAATACCTTTACGACCGGAGGAACCTTTGATCTGGGCGCACCCTCGGTGCTGTTGACCGATCCGGCGGCCGACGCGCTGGCAGTTGGCACAAACGTGATCGCGCGCGTGGAGTTCTCCAAGCGCATGAATCCGCTGAGCATCGCCACCAGCTCGAACGAGCCATATAACCAGGGCTCGGTGGAGTTGTTAAACGGTGACACGGGCGTGCCCGTGCCAATCACGGTCACCATGTCCTCAGACCGGACTACGGCGATTTTGACGCCCACGTCGGCTCTATTGCCAAACACGCTCTATCAGCTCTCCGTTGGAAACGCGGGTAACTATTACGACGTTGCCGGCAACAGCGGCAGCCCTTACACCAGCTTCTTCACAACCGGCGCCAGCACGGTCGCGTCGGGCACGAATGTGAGCTCGATCAGTCCGGCCAATGGCCAAGCTAACGTGCCACTTAACACGCTGGTGACAGTATTGATGAGCGGTCCCATCGATCCCACCAGCATCACCAATAGTTCGATTACCGTGACGCCTTCTGGCGCGAGCGCGTTGGCGGGTACTGTCAGTCTGGCCAGCGACGGTGTCACCCTTACCTTTACGCCCGCCAGTCTGCTGGTGAGGGCAACGACCTTCAATGTGTCCGTCAGCGGGTTCAGGGATGTGCAAGGGAACACGGTCACAACCAAGACCAGTACGTTCACGACCAACAGCGCCACGTACGGCGTCAATTCGTTCAGCGTGGTCTCAACAAATCCGACGAACAGCGCCAACAACGTGGCGGTGAATCAGGCGGTCACTTTCACGATGACAAACCTGATCGATGCTGCCTCGGTGAGCTCGCAGACTGTGCTGTTGGTTTGCAGCAACAGCCCCGGCCTGCCCTGTGCGAATGCGACGGTGGCGGGGACCTACAGCGTAACTGGCAACTCGGTCACTTTCACGCCGCTGACCCCATACCCAGGCGGTGCCTCGATGGAAATGATTCTCAATGGATTGATGGACGTCGCGGGCAATGTGGTGAACGGCGGCTTTGTCGTCGCGGGCTCGTTTAGCACCGTTGGCACCAACGACACTACCAAGCCGACGGTGGCCATCACTCCATCCAATGGAGCGACCAACATCGGCCTCAATCCTCAGATTGTGTTGACCTTCTCGGAGTCGATCAACCCAACCACGGTGGGCATCAACTCGGTCGCTGTGTTCAGTGGGGACGTGCCGCTCAGTCCGAGCATCACGATCTCTGCCGACAACCGTACGGTCGTGCTCAGCGGAGTAACGCTTCCGACCAGTACCAAGATCACGGTATTGGCAAATCACCTGATTACGGACCTCTCCGGAAACACGCTGAACGATACGATGAGTCAGTTCACGACCGCGTCGGCAGTACTCACGTCCGCGCCGAGCGTCGTCAACACTCGGCCTGCGAACGGCGCAACCAATGTTGCTACCAACACCGTCATCACGCTCTTTACAAGCGCTCCCATGAATGTGGGAACGATTCCCGGCGCCCTCTACGTGTCACAGAATGGCGTCGCGGTTTCGGGCACTCCGACGGTCGCGGCCAATGGACAAAGCATCGTATTCACGCCCAGTTCCTCATTCACGGCCGGCACGCCGATTCAGGTCTTCCTGAATTCGACGGCGCAGGATACCTACGGCAACAACCTCACCAACTTCCAGGCCACCTTTACCACCGCGGGCTCCACCAGCAGTTCGGCGGTCGTGCAGGCCGTTAACCCGGGTGCCGGTACCAGCAATGTGCCGCTGAACACCACCATCCAGGTGCAGTACAACCAGGCACTGCAGTCCGGAAGTGTCACCTGTAACGGTAGCTCCGGCTCCGTGACAGTGAAGGACAGCTCGAACACTTACTTAACGCCGAATTGCACACTGGTGGGCGGCGGGCAGGTCATTAACATCAACCCCACCGGCAACCTGGCCGCGGGCACGCAGTATACGGTCAGCGTGTCAGCTTCGGTCACCAATACCAGCTCGGTCCCGGTATCGCCCTTCAGCTATACCTTCACTGCGGGTGCGGCGGTCGACAATGCAGCGCCCGTCGTTATCTCGGTCACGCCTCCGGACTCCTCCATCCACATCGGAACCAACGCCGGTGTCAGTGTGAACTTCGACAGGGCGATCAACCCGGTGTCGGTGACGGGAAGCAGCATTCAACTCAGCGGTGGCGCGGTCACGGCCGTGCCGTCCAGCATCAGCTTTACGCCGGATTACACGCGAGTGACCATCCTTCCGCAGTCTCCGCTGCCACCCAACACGCAGATGGCGATCGCGATCAACGGAGTCACCAGTGTTGCGGGAGTGCCGGTTGCGAGTCAGACCACGCACTTCACGACCACGGCGGGACCAGATCTGACCTCACCGTTTGTAATCCATGCCAGCGTTGCCACCAACCAGTTCGTTGGCACCAATGCGGCCTTCGCCATGCAGTTCAACGAACCAATCGATCCGGGCTCGGTCAATCCAGCCGGTGCCCAGGACGTCTACCTCTTTGACACGACCGCCAGCGCGGCCGTGCCTGCAACCATCACCTTCAGCACCGACCTCACGACTGTCATGCTTACACCGACAAGCAGTCTCACCCCCGGCGATCAGATGTCGATGTGCAGCTCTGCTATGACCAACCTGTCCGGCATTACCCAACAGAGCTTCTGCGTGAACTTCTCGGTGGGAGCTCTGCCCGATACGACCGGTCCAAGCATTCTGCAGGTCAGCCCGCCGGCTGGCTCTACGGGAGTGGGAACGAATGCTCTGATCCAGATCCTGTTCAACGAGCAGCTCGACAGCGCATCCCTCGCGGGGGTAACGCTGAAACAGGGCGGCTCGACGATTCCGACGATCACGACGCTGTTCGACGGCAATCAGGGCATTCAGTTGCTGCCGCTGGCGCCGTTGGCATCGAACACCGCTTACACCATCAACGTCACCGGAGTGCTCGACATCACGGGCAATGCCCAGAGCAGCGCCCCGTCGCAGTCGTTTACTACCGGGAGCGGGCTGGACTTGATTTTGCCCACGGTGATTTCAACTAACCCGACGTTAGGCGCGACTGTGCCTGTGACCACAACGGTGCAATTCGTCTTCAGCGAAGCCATGGATCCGGCATCATTCGATCCCAACAGCAGCTTCACGCTGCAGGATCCCTCGCACAATCCGGTACCGGCCACCATCAGCTTCTCGCCGGACTATACGACGGTCACGCTGACACCGAACTCGGCCCTCACCAACGGAGTAAGTTACTTCATGTTCGCTTCGTCTCTCGGTCCGTTGTACGATTTGGCTGGGAACAAGTGCGCAAGTAAGGTCTTATTCTTCCAGACAACTCCGTAAGAGTCGATCGGGGAGAAGCAGTCTTTGGATGTGCACGGGAGGCCGTCAATACGACGGCTTCCCGCACTTTTTGGGGAGCGTGGCTTGGTCGTACGGAATGCCTGCTGAGCGCAGCTCACCCTGAGGTTGATCCAGACAAGAAGGCTGATTTATTTGGCGGGCGCGTAGAAATAATAGTCGGCTGTATAACCGCTTTTCGTCTCCGCGTCACGGTGCGCTTCGTCGCATCCTTTGGCCGCCGGTTTTCCGCCGTGCGTGTGGACGCGCTGAATGGTAGTTACATTCGTGAGCAGGCCGTTGCCTGAATGAGCCACGACGTTGACCAGCAGCCACGGAATGGAGTCGGGATCGGGAGAATCCGCGTGCCCCGCCGCTTTCCCCGTCACTTCGCTGCCGTCTTTCAGCTTCCAGCTAGGACCGGCGGAATGGCTTCCGATAACCTGATCCTTTTGATCCCTCAATTCCGCCGCGGGCGCCTTGAGAATCCAAGCAAATTTACCCTCCGGCCCGGCCTGGCAGCCGTAGATCTGCAAGCCGACAGCGTGTGCCAGGAGGACGACCTTCTCGCCCGAAGGAGCCTCGATCGCCTTTGGGACCTCAGGTCGAGGCTCGTTCTGCGCATGAGCCGCAGCGAAAAAAGATAAGGCCCCGAGTATCACGATGCCGGCGCGGAGCGCCGGAAATTGCATCAATCTCCGCATGGCGGGATTGTAGCAAACAGGATCTGATTTGAGGAGCCAAGCCGGCCCCCGATCTCGGCTGTGGGCCCCGTTTTCGCCCTCAGACTCCAGATGCAATGAGCGTGCAATCAACTGTGGCGCGCAAATTGACGTGCGGGTAGAATGAAAGATTCCGCCTTCATCTCTGGCCCTTCTATAGAAAGGCCCTTTTATGTTGGCTCTTCTCTATGTCAGATCTGCGACGGGGCCTCATCATCGTGAACACCGGGCCGGGTAAGGGGAAGACGACTGCGGCCATGGGGACGGCCCTCCGCGCGGTTGGCCAGGGAATGCGCGTGCTGATGCTCCAGTTTCTGAAAGGCTCGTGGCATTACGGCGAGCTTGATGCGGTAAAAGCATTTGGCGACAAGTTCATCATGAAGCAGATGGGACGCGGGTTTGTAAAAGTGGGAGCCGAAAAGCCCGACCCCGAAGACGTGCGCATGGTCGAGGAGGCCTGGGCGGAGGCAGACAAGGCAATCCAGTCGGGCGACTGGGACCTGGTGGTACTAGACGAGATCAATTATGCAATCAGCTACGGTATGCTGGATCCGGCGAAAGTAGCCGAGGCGTTGGCCCGCCGTCCAGAGATGGTGCATGTCATCTTGACCGGAAGGAACGCCCATCCGACAATTGTCGAACTAGCCGACACGGTAACAGAGATGCGGCAAGTAAAACACGCCTATGAAAAGGGCGTAATGGCACAAAGAGGAATCGAATACTAGTTCTCAGTTCCCGGTTCTCAGTTCTCAGTTGAGCGCGGCACCGGCCAGATTTTACCGAGAACTGAGAACCGACAACTGAGAACTGTCTTTTATGACTTGGTTTAAGCGACAATCCGGCGAGATCGATACTGCGGGCGAAAAGCGGGTCCGAACGGAGGGGCTGTGGGTAAAGTGTGACAACTGCCGGCAGATTATCTGGAAAAAGGATCTGGAAGAGAACTTGAACGTTTGTCCCAAGTGCGACAAACACTTCCGAATCGACGCTCGCACGCGACTGGCGCAGCTTCTGGACGACAACCAATACGACGTTTTCGACAGCGATCTGGCCTCGACCGATCCACTGAAGTTTGTGGACCTGAAGGCGTATTCGTCGCGCCTGAAGCAGGCGAAGGAGACCACGGGACTGAAAGACGCCGTCATCAATGCCCACGGGAAGTTGAACGGCCAGCCAGTGATTGTGAGTTCGATGGAGTACTCGTTTATCGGCGGGAGCATGGGGGCGGTGGTTGGCGAGGCGATTACGCGCGCGATCGAGAAGGCGACGGAGACGCGGACGCCGATCGTGATCGTTTCGGCGTCGGGCGGCGCGCGCATGATGGAAGGCGCGATCAGCCTAATGCAGCTGGCGAAAATCTCGGCGGCGCTGGCGCGTTTGGACACGGCCAAAGTGCCTTACGTCTCGGTATTGACCGACCCTACGACGGGCGGCGTGACGGCATCGTTTGCCATGTTGGGCGACCTGAACATTGCCGAACCAGGCGCGCTGATTGGGTTTGCCGGGCCGCGTGTGATCGAGCAGACGATCCGGCAGAAACTGCCGCCGGGCTTTCAACGTTCCGAGTTCCTGTTGGAGCACGGGATGCTTGATGCGGTGGTCACGCGCAAAGAGATGAAGGGATATATTGCGCGCGCGCTGGAGTTTATGGTGGGAGCGGAAAGCAGCCGTCAGCCGTCAGCCATCAGCCATCAGGCGTAAGGCTCCGAGCGGGCGCGCTTTTTCGAATCCTGTCGGCCCCTTTGTTCCTCCATTCAGTGAATATCTTGCGCGGTTCATTGCGCGTCTATGGAATGTTGAACCCTAATGCCTGAAACTGATGGCTGAGGGCTGCTTTGTGTCCTACGAAACTGCAGTTGCGCAGATGTACGCGCTGGGCCACGAGTTGGGCCAGACGCCGACGCACAAGTTCGACCTGGCGCACATGCGCGTGCTGCTCGCGGCCCTTGGGCATCCGGAACGAAATTTCGCGAGCGTGCTGATCGCGGGAACCAACGGGAAAGGATCGACCGCCTCGACGCTGGCATCGATTCTGCATGCGTCCGGTCTGAAGGCGGGGCTTTACACCTCGCCGCATCTGGTTCGCATCAATGAGCGAATCCGCTTCAATGGCGCGCCCATCGCCGATGACGACTTCGCGCTGCTCCATGATGTCGTCGGCAGGACTGCCGAGCGACTTGTCGGGGAAGGCGATCTGCCATGGCATCCCAGCTTCTTTGAGATGCTGACGGCGATGGCCTTCGAGTATTTCGCCCGGAGCCGGCCAGACATGGTAGTGCTCGAGGTTGGCATGGGTGGACGGCTGGATGCGACGAATGTGGTCGAGCCGCGGTTGAGCATCATCACGGATGTTTCGCTCGATCACCAGAAATATCTGGGGGAGACGGTAGCGGAGATTGCGCAGGAGAAGGCGGGGATCATCCGGCGGGACGGAGTTGTGGTGACACTGCCGCAGCTTGCCGAAGCGAACAACGTGATCGGCAATGCGATTCTGGATGCGGGAGCGCGGGCGGTGAATGCGGTGCCGTATGTGCCACCGGTTTCGCCTGGGAGCGCTGAATTCTGGGAAGCAGCCAACAAAGGCTTAACCGCAATCGACGCGGAGCGCGGCGCAGAGTCCGCGGCGAAGGGCGCGAGGCCGAAGCAGCGGTATCCCCTGCAGGTGATGGGGGAGCAGATTATGGTCGAGTCGCCGCTGATTGGACGGCATCAGTTAAGGAACGTGGCACTGGCGATCGCGGCAGCCGTCGAGTTGCGCGAACAGGGATTCGCACAAGTCACGCCCCGCTCAATCGAGAGTGGCATTCGCGAGACGCATTGGCCTGGGCGCTTCCAGGTGATTGCGGCCGAAGGGGACAGCCCCGAGTACGTGCTCGACGTGGCACACAATCCGGCAGGAGCGTGGGCTTTGCGTTCGACGCTTTCGGCTGCCTATGATGATCGCTCGATTACACTGGTGTTTGGCGTGTTGCGCGACAAGGCGATGTCGGAAATTGCCGAAATTCTGTTTCCTATCGCCGAGCGCGTGATCGTGACACACGCCAATAATCCGCGTTCCGCGAGCACGCGGGAGATTCGGCAGGCGGCTGCGCGCGTGGCAACCGAGATCAGCGAGGTGGAAAGCACTGCCTTGGCGCTGGCAGAGGCAAAGGGATGCGCCGGCCCCAGTGGTCTGGTGGTGATAACGGGCTCGATTTACCTTGTAGGAGAGGCGATGCGGACACTGGGCGTGCGCATCTAAAAAGTGGTGCGTCGGGACCATTTCGGGGCAAAAAGTCTTGTTTGGAAGGATCTTGAACACCAACCTTGAATAAGATCGTCACAACCGCGGAACCTGAAAAAAATCTAGCTGAGTCGCGCCTGACTGAGTCCGGAGCGGTGATTCCTGTCTGGACGGGTAATCGCGTAGCAGCGCGTCGCGAAAAACGCCATGGCTGGCCGAGTCTTCTACGCTCTTACTTCATCATTGATCCGCTGATCTGGGTCTACACAATAGTCCTGGGGACAATCTCGCTGCTCGTATCGCTGTTTGAGCGGGACGGACGAATCCAGCACAACCTGGCTCGCGCATGGTCGTGGCTGATCATGAAGACGATTCTTTCGCCGGTGACGGTAACGGGAAACACGGGGACTCTAGAAAACAGCACCGCATCGAGGCCGCGGGTGTTTGCGGTGACCCATGCATCGGCGCTGGATATTCCGATTCTTTACGTTTATCTGCCGTTTCAATTCCGCATCATTTTCAAGAGTGAATTATTGGCATACCCATTCATAGGTTGGCATCTGCAGCGGTCGGGGCAGGTTTGCATCAATCAGCAGAACCCGTCAGCTTCGATTGGGGCGATCAAATCGGCACTCAGGAGCCTACGCCAAGGCCTGCCGCTAGTCATCTTTCCTGAAGGTGGCCGCACGCAGGATGGGCAAATTCAACCGTTCTTGCCGGGGGCGTTTTTCCTGGCGATCAAGGCGCAGGCCGATATTGTGCCGATCGCGCTCATGGGCACATTTGACTTGCTCCCGATGAACACGTATCACATCAAATGCCAGCCACTCGAAATGCGCGTGGGCGAGGTGATTCCGACGAGCGGACTCACGCTGGCGGATACGGAAGCGGTTTCGGCGCGGGTGAAATCGAGCATTGAGGCCCTGCATTCGGCGCCGCGAACAACCTAGCTGCAAAGCGGTCGCTGCCGAGCTTCGCTCGGCTTGGACGGCCGAGGGCGGCCGTCCCTACGTCTGTCACGGTCATAGCAGGCTCTTCTTCTGTTTGACCCTCACTTTCCTGTCACTTAGACTTTAGAAATTCAAGGGAAGACAAGGTTTAACTTATGTCTGACAGTATTCATGTGAAGCTGCCCGATGGCAGCACAAAGGATGTTCCTCAGGGCACGACGGCACTCGAGGTTGCGAAATCGATCAGCCCGCGGCTGGCGGATGCGGCGCTGGCGGCGAAGACGAATGGGAACCTGATCGACCTCACCCGTCCGCTCGAAAAAGATACGGACCTGCGCATCCTGACCGACAGAGACCCGGAGGCGCTGGAAGTGTATCGGCATTCGTCGGCGCACCTGATGGCGGCGGCTGTGCTTGAACTTTTCCCGGAGACCAAGCTTGGCCATGGGCCGGCGACCGAGAACGGATTCTTCTATGACTTCTTTCGTGAGACTCCGTTTACGCCGGAGGATCTGGAAAAGATAGAAAAGAAGATGCAGGAACTGGTGCAGCAGGATCTGCCTTACGCGCGGGAATTCTTGCCGCACAGCGAGGGGCTGGAGCGCTTCAAGAAGGAAGGCGACTTCATGAAGTGCCACTTCATCGAGCAGTTCACCAAGCCCGATGAGAAGATTTCGATTTACAAAACCGGCAAGTTTCTCGATTTCTGCCGCGGACCGCACCTGCCTTCGACCGGCAAGATCAAGGCATTCAAGCTGCTGAATATCGCGGGCGCTTACTGGCTGGGCGACGAGAAGAATCCCCAGCTGCAGCGAATTTACGGGACTTCGTTTTTCTCGAAGAAAGACCTCGACGCTTACATGGCCGGCATCGAAGAGGCGAAAAAACGTGATCATCGCGTACTGGGGAAGCAGCTCGACCTGTTTTCGATTCAGGAACTCGCCGGGCCGGGACTGATTTTCTGGCATCCCAAGGGCGGCATCATCCGCAAGGAAATGGAAGACTGGATGCGCGAAGAGTACTTGCGGCGCGGCTACTCGCTGGTGTGCACGCCGCACGTGGCGCGCCGGCAGCTTTTTTACACCTCGGGGCATGAGGGCTATTACTCGCAGAACATGTTCGACGCCATGGAGCTCGACGACGCCGAGTATCGCTTGAAGCCCATGAATTGCCCGGGGCACATCTTGATTTATAAAGACTCGCTGAAGTCGTATCGCGACCTGCCGGTGCGGCTCGGCGAGTTGGGGACTGTCTATCGCTACGAGCGCTCGGGCGTGATGCACGGGCTGCTGCGCGTGCGCGGCTTCACGCAGGACGATGCGCACATCTTCTGCACGCCCGAGCAGATCGAAAACGAAATTGTTGGCTGCCTGGAGTTTGCGCTTGCCGTGCTCAAGGCATTCGGCTTCGACCAATTCCAGACTGAGCTTTCCACCTGGAATCCAGACGACAAGAAGAGCTTTCTCGGCAGCGAGGAGCAATGGAACCTTGCGAATCATTCGCTCGAAAGCGCCTTGAAGAAACTGAATATCGAGTACAAGACGATTCCGGGCGAAGCGGCGTTCTATGGACCGAAGATTGACGTGAAGCTGGTGGACGCCATCGGCCGGCTGTGGCAGCTCTCCACGGTGCAGTTTGATTTCAATTTGCCGCAGCGCTTTGGATTGGAGTACGTCGCCGAAGATGGCACGCGCAAGCAGCCGCTGATGGTGCATCGCGCGTTGTATGGATCGGTGGAGCGCTTCTTCGGCGTGCTGATCGAGCACTACGCTGGCGCGTTTCCGGTATGGCTCTCGCCGGTGCAGGCGGTGATGATCCCGATTGCGGAACGGCACGTGGGGTATGCGGAAAGCGTGGCGGCGCAGCTGCGGACGGCGGCGGTGCGCGTGGACGTGGACGGGCGCAACGAGAAGATGAACGCCAAGATCCGCGAGCATGCGATGCAGAAAGTGCCGTTTTTGCTGGTGGTGGGAGATAAAGAAACTGAGGCAGGCAAGGTCAATGTCCGCACCCGCGGGAAAGAAAAAACCGAGGATATGGGGACGGCGGAGTTTGTGGAGAAGATCCGGAAGCTGATCGTGGAGAAGAGCGCTGGGCTGTGACGACGACCCAGCCAGGGCGCGGCTTATCTCAGTAAATCTCATCGCAAGAAACTCTCGAACGAATAATTTAGTACCATGAAATTCTAACATCGACCGTTAGAGTTTCATGATATATAATTACGCCATGATTGTTCGCATGGCCGACATTGTGCTTGTCCGCACCGCTTTGCGGCGCAGCCGTGTCGTCGCCTTGCTTGGCCCTCGGCAATGCGGCAAGACCACTCTTGCCCGCGAGATTGTACCGCCCGATTCCCTCAACTACTTCGACTTGGAGGACCCGCACAGCCTCGCCCGCCTGTCTGAGCCCGACACAGCTCTTCGTCCTCTAAGGAAGTGGGTGGTGATTGACGAGATCCAACGACGCCCTGATCTGTTCCCCCTGTTGCGTGTCCTGGCCGATCGCAGACCGCTTCCAGCGCGCTTTCTCATCCTTGGCAGCGCCTCACCGGATCTGCTTCGCCAATCTTCGGAGTCGCTTGCCGGCCGCATCGAGACTGTTCCGTTGGAAGGATTCCGCCTTTCCGACCTGGGAGCCGCTGCGCAAGGCCGCCACTGGCAGCGCGGAGGGTTTCCCCTGGCTTACACGGCGCGCACCGAGGCCGATTCGCTGGCCTGGAGGCGTCAGTTTCTCCAGACTTTTCTCGAGCGCGACCTTCCGCAACTCGGCATTACGATTCCTGCGTTAGCCCTGCGGCGCTTCTGGAACATGGTCGCCCACTATCACGCGCAGGTCTGGAACGGGGCCGAGTTGGCTCGCGCCCTGAGCGTGGGCGAGCCCACGGTGCGCCGTTATCTCGACCTGATGGCCGACGTCTTCATGCTCCGGCAGCTGCCGCCGTGGTTTGAGAACCTCGGCAAACGGCAGGTGAAAGCGCCCAAGGTCTATGTGCGCGACAGCGGTCTCCTGCACGCGCTGCTGGGGATTGCCAATCAGCGCGACCTTGAGTTTCATCCCAAGGTGGGCGCTTCGTGGGAGGGTTATGCGGTGGAGGAGGTGCTCAAGTCCTTCCGGCCGGACGAGGCTTACTACTGGGCCACACACAATGGCGCGGAACTCGATCTGCTTTTGTTCAAGGAAGGGCGCCGCATCGGCATCGAGTGTAAACGCGCCGATGCGCCGGTCCTGACGCCTTCCATGCGCATCGCTCTCGCCGACCTCAAACTCGACCGGCTGTACGTCTTATACCCTGGCGACAAGGCGTATTCGCTGGCGAGGAAAGTTGAGGTCATACCGCTGGCGAAGTTCGTGAATGCAAAATAGGGACGGGACTGCACTACGAGCTAACCATTCCTTGAGCGTCCCTGAACGCCTGTGGTAGCATCGGAAGTTTCGCAGGCAACGTTGGGCTGGCCTGTTCCTGTCCTCATTTCTTCCGGGCCGTAGCACTTCTTCCGGCAAGCCTGCTGAAGGAGACAACACGTGAAAGTGTATGAAGGAGCCAATCTCCGCAACCTTGCCCTGATCGGGCATGGCCATGCGGGCAAGACTACCCTGGTGTCGGCCATGCTCCAAACGGCCGGCGCCACGCAGCGCTTTGGGCACGTGGACGACGGCACCGCTACCACCGATTACGACGAAGAAGAAATTGCCCGCAAAATGTCGATTGCCACTGGCCTCGCCTGCGTCGAATGGGGGAAGACGAAGCTCAACCTGCTGGATACTCCGGGCTTCAACATGTTTGTCCACGAGGCGAAGATGGTGCTGCCGGTGGTGGATGCGGCGCTAGTGGTGGTGGATGGCGTCGCTGGAGTCGAGGTGGTCACCGAGCGGGTGTGGGGATATTGCGACGAAATTAACCTGCCGCGCATGATCGTGGTGAGCCGCATGGATCGCGACCGCGCCGACGCGACGCGCGTGCTGGAATCGCTGACTGCGGCATTTGGCCGCGCGGTGACGCCCTTGCAGCTTCCCATCGGCAGCGAAAAGAGTTTGTCGGGCATTGTTGACCTCGTCCGGATGAAGGCTTACACGTACGAGATGGGCGGAAACGGCAAGGGTAAAGAAGGGCCGATCCCCGCGAATATGGCCGATTCGGCTAAAGAAGCGCACGAAAAACTTGTTGAACTCGTCGCCGAAGGCAAAGACGAGCTGATGGAAAAGTACTTCGAGCAGGGGACCATTCCCGAAGAGGATCTGGTGCCGGCGCTGCATGAGGCCATTCGCGAAGACAAACTTTTCCCCGTGCTCTTTACCAGCGGCTTGGGCAACATTGGCGTGGATGAGTTGATGGACTTTATCGTCGACTACACGCCCGCCGCAACTGAGCATCATGTCATCACGGGCGAACCGGTCGGCGGGAACGGGGCTCCCGTCGAGCGCAAGGGGACGGACAACGAACCGGCTTCGGTCTATGTGTTCAAAACCGTTTCGGATGCCTTCTCCGGCCGTATTTCGTATTTCAAAGTTTTCTCAGGCATTCTTAAGAATGACGCCTCGCTGCAGAATTTCAACCGCAACACGCAGGAGAAGTTCGCGCACATCTGGGTGATGCAGGGGAAGCAGACGATTCCGATCCCGGAGCTCCATGCGGGCGATATTGGCGCGGTTGCGAAGCTGAAAGAGACGCTTACGGGCGACACGCTGGGCGACAAGAACGCGCCGATTCAGTATCCGCACGTGAGGCTGCCTGAGCCCGCTATCACGTTTGCGATCGAGCCCAAAACGCGGGCCGACGAAGACAAGCTGGGGGTCGGGCTGCACAAGCTGATGGAGGAAGATCCGATGTTGCGCTTCTTCCGGGACCCGCAGACCAAGGAATTTCTGATTGCGGGAACGGGACAGCAGCATATTGAAGTGGTCGTCTCGAAGATGAAAAGGCGGTACCACGCGGAGGTTGTGCTGAAGGCACCGAAGGTTCCTTATCGCGAGACGATTCGCGCAAAGGCGGATGTGCAAGGCCGGCACAAGAAGCAGACGGGCGGTCACGGACAATACGGAGATTGCAAGATCAAGATGGAGCCGCTGCCGCGGGGCGGCGAGTTCGAATTCGTCAACGACATTTTCGGCGGGTCGATTCCCAAGAACTATATTGCACCGGTCGAAAAGGGAATCAGGGACGCCGCCGCGCGCGGCTATCTCGCGGGATTTCCGGTCGTGGATTTTCGCGTGATTCTTTACGACGGGTCTTATCACGACGTCGATTCGAACGATCTCTCATTCCAGATGGCGGGCCGCATCGCCTTTAAGAAAGCGATGGAAGTTGCCAAGCCTACCCTGCTTGAGCCGATTATGAACGCTGAGATTACGGTGCCCGACGAGTTCGCCGGCACCATCATGGGCGATCTCAACAGCCGCCGCGGACGCATCCAGGGAATGGACAACAAGGGCGGAAACACGATCGTGAAGGCCGAGGCACCCATGGCGGAAATGCTGACGTATGGCGCCGACCTCACTTCGATGACGCAGGGACGCGGCAGTTTCTCTATGGAAATGCACCATTATGATGTCGTCCCGCAACAACTGCAGGACAAGATCGTTGAGAAGGCGAAGGCGGCGCGCGGCGAGGTGAAGGAAGAGGAAGAGTAAGACTTTTCTGCGCGCGGGAGCTGGACGCAGCTTTAAGAGGCTTTCAATCCTTCTGCTTTTGCAAGCTTTGCCTGCCTTTCGTCGAAGGTCCAGAAACGCTCGGCTTTGAGTTCGAGCGCGCAGGCGACGTGCAGGCTATCTAGAGTACGGACACCGAGCTTAGGGCCGTGGCGCCGAGCCAGGTCCGCGCAAAGCTCGAAAGCTCGCTCCGGTACTGCCGTTTCAAGCCATAGGCTTGCGACTCGATCGCGGTTCAAAATGTCGTAGACGCGCTCCGCCTCCACCTGCGAAATCCTGCGCTGAAAAACCTGCTGGGCCATGGCATGGAAAAATTCCGCTGAGTGCAGGGGAGTGAACCACATGCGCGAATTCAACTTCATGATCTCCCGCGCTACTGCGGAATGCGCATCTTGCGTATAGAGCGATACGAAAACGCTGGTGTCGGCGTAAACGTTCAATAGCGGCCACGATCCCTTAGGAGGTCGTCAACGGCAGATAAAACGCGATCACCGAATATTTCTTTGGCGCGGGCGGCAAAATCTGGATAGCGAACCGGCTGCGACTGCTCTTCTGTTTCCGGAACGATGTGGGCGATGACGCGGTCGCGTTCGCGAAGCTCGACAGTCTTTCCGGAACGCAGCCAGGCCTTGAGGCGGCGGGTGTCGCGGAGCTGGCGGATGTTGACCGATGGCATAATTCGTATTGTGACACATGATGTGTCACATGTCAAAACTTCCGTCTGAGCTAGACCCCGGAATCAGCGCCCGAGTTTCTCGAGGAAACCGTTCCCTGATCGCCGATTCTGGCGTACCATTCGTCTTTCATATGTTAGGAGGCCTCATGTCCAGGCGGAATTCCCCAACCGTTCGCCGCTTGTCCGCCGCGGCGTTTGTTCTCTTGTTCCTCTCGCGTCCCATCATGGCTCAGGAAAGCAAAAGCGTAGTGCTGGAATTGGACCATGTGTCGATCTGCGGGTCGAATCTGGATGCACTTCGCCAGGCGTTCTCCGGCGTCGGGGTGACTCCGGATTTCGGGGGACCCCATGGGAACGGTGTTACGCAGATGGCCGCCGTCGGCTTCGATGATGGGACTTATATCGAATTGATTGCGCCGGTGAAAGCGGGAGTAACGACGGGATCGAACTGGGCCAAGTTCATGGGCGACGATGCGGCCACGTGCGCTTGGGCCGTGGGCACGAACGTTCTCCTGCAGGAAGTGGATCGGCTGAAGAAAGCTGGGATCGCGGTCACGACTCCGGCTCCCGGCAGCCGCAAGCGGCCCGACGGCATGTCGGTTGAGTGGAAGACCGCGGATGTTGGCTCGGGGACGCCCGGCTCAGTGCTGCCGTTCGTAATTGAGGATCAGACGCCGCGGGCGTGGCGCGTGCAGACCTCGGCCAGCGTACAAGGGGCTCCGGTTTCGGGCGTGGAAAACGTCGTGCTCGGCGTGAACAATCTGGACGCGGCGATCGCGCTGTTCCGCAAGGCCTACGGCTGGGCAGCGCCATTGACGGAAATCCAAAAGGACTTCGGGAAGATGGCATACTTCCCCGGCGAGCCTGTGATTTTGGCGGCTCCTTCGGGCGGAGGATGGCTCTCTGACCGCCTCGCCAAGTACGGCGAATCGCCGGTTGCCATATTGCTGAACGCGCGCGACTTTTCGGCAGCCACTAAGAAGTACAGGCTCCTGGGGACGAAGACATGGTTCGGACAGAAGGTGGCGTGGTTCGACGCAGGCAAGCTGAAGGGCGTGCGGCTGGGCGTGATTGGGCAGTAGTTAAGGCTCCGGAGAGGAGCTTGTAATCGACCGCTCTTGCCGGACCACTAAGAATGCGCGGAGCCGAGGAGATTCTGCCGAGCTTCGCTCGGCTTGGACGGGCGGGGCGCCCGTCCCTCCACAATCTGACATCTGCTAACATCTCGCACAGTGGCTCTCGCTAGGAACAACCCCAATTTGCCGATGAAAGATCGCCTCGTCTCTGCCGCGCCGGTCGAGGACGATTCTTCGTTTGAGCTTAAGCTGCGGCCGCAGCGGCTGGTGGAGTTCATTGGTCAGGCCAAGGTTAAGGAGAATCTTGACGTCGCGATTCAAGCTGCGAAATCGCGGGGCGAGGCGCTCGATCACGTGCTGCTTTATGGGCCGCCGGGCCTTGGGAAGACCACGCTTGCCAACATTATCGCTAACGAACTGGGCGCGGCCTTTCAGCAGACTTCCGGGCCTACTCTCCAGATCAAGGGCGACCTGACAGCCATTCTCACCAATTTGCGCGATCGCCAGGTGCTGTTTATCGATGAAGTGCACCGGTTGCAGCCCGCGCTTGAAGAGATCCTTTATTCCGCGCTGGAGGATTACAAGCTCGACATCATGATCGGGCAGGGTCCCTCCGCGCGCACGCACACCATGGACGTGAAGCCATTTACTTTCATTGGCGCAACCACACGTGCGGGCCTGCTCTCAGCGCCGCTGCGATCGCGGTTCGGGCTCCTGCTTCGGCTTGAGTTCTATACAAACGACGACCTGCGGATCATCATCGAGCGCTCGGCGGAGATTCTCGGCGTAAAAATCGATCGGCCGGGCGCCATTGAGATCGCTGGCCGATCGCGAGGCACGCCGCGTATCGCGAATCGCCTGCTGCGGCGGGTCCGCGATTATGCGCAGGTGCGCGCGGCAGGGTACATTGACTTGCCTACAGCGCAGGCCGCGCTCTCCATGCTCGAGGTGGACCGTCATGGGTTCGACGAAGTGGATCGTAAGCTGCTCTTGACGATTATCGAAAAATATCAAGGCGGCCCGGTGGGCGTGAACACCCTGGCGGCAGCGCTGGCAGAAGAGCCGGACGCGATCGAGGAGATTTATGAGCCGTTCCTGATTCAGATCGGTTTTCTGAATCGCACGCCTCGCGGGCGCGTAGCAACGCAGCTTGCGTACGAGCATTTTGGCATCACCCCTAATCGGCGGCAGAGTTCGCTTTTTTGAACAGTACGATTCGAGGCCAAGACGCCAGGCAATACAATTTAATATCGTTCTTACTGCAGAACCAGACCTCGGACATTGGAGGCATCATGCGCGATGTGATCTCGACTGACGGGGCTCCCAAGGCGATTGGCCCTTACTCGCAGGCGATTCTGACGGCGCTCTTCGTGTTTACTTCGGGGCAAGTCGCGATTGATCCGGCGACGCAGCAGGTCGTCTCCGGCGATGTGGCTGCGCAGACCGACCGCGTGCTGAAGAATTTGGCGGCTATCCTCGAGGCTTCGGGCAGCAGCCTGCGGAAAGTGGTACGCTGCACGGTCTTTCTCAAGAATATGGGAGACTTTGGCGCGATGAATGAGGTCTATGGGCGCTACTTCAATCAGGCACCGCCAGCGCGTTCAACCGTCGAAGTGGCTCGGCTTCCGAAGGACGTCCTGGTGGAAATTGACGCGATTGCGTTGGTTTGATCGCTTGGTTATTTTGATTGCGACGCTTTGAGGAACAAATCTGGATTCGAGGAAAGTCAGGGAGGGAATTTTTATGAAGAATTTGGTTCTTGCAATCATGCTTCTGGGACTGGCGGGCATTGCCGCTGCTCAGACGGCTCCGGCAAAGAAAGCACCCGCTGCTCCTAGCGGACCCACCAAGGTTACCGGTGAGCCCACCAAGACCGCGAGCGGCCTGGAGTATTGGGACATCAAGGTTGGCACGGGCGCGGTCGCACAGAGTGGCCACGAGGTGAAGGTCGACTACACGGGCTGGCTCACTGATGGAAAGAAGTTTGACAGCTCGGTTGGGACGGGGCATCCGTTTGGGTTCATGCTCGGCGCCAGTCAGGTGATCAAGGGCTGGGACGAAGGTGTGGCGGGAATGAAGGTGGGCGGCAAGCGCCAGTTGCGCATCCCACCGGATTTGGCCTACGGAGCGAAGGGTTATCCGGGGGCCATACCTCCAAACGCAACGTTGATCTTCGACGTGCAGTTGGTGGATGTGAAGTAGGAGGAGACTCGGCTCTGCGGGGGGCGCGCCCGACTTGATCAGAGACTCATAAGGAACGTTGTTTCCGCGAAAAGGAAGGCCCGCAAAGTCCTAAGTACCTCCGGGCCGATTAAATTCCTAAGCCTTGACGACTTTGCCGCTGCGCAGACAGGACGTGCAGACGCGGATGTGTTTGGTCGCCGCTCCCACCTTGGCATGTACGGGGCGCAGGTTGACGTTCCAGCGACGTTTGCTCACATTGTGGGCATGGCTGATGGTATTACCGAACTGCGGCCCCTTGCCGCAGATATCACAAACTCGGGCCATAACTCTAGGATCCTTCCAGGCTGTTGCCGAAACCATGATTTTACAGGAAACGGGCGGATTTGGCCACAAAAGCTGGCAGGTGTGCGATTAGGCCGTCGCGCTCACGAAAGCAGGATCCGATTCCCGGCTCAGGCGGCTTTTCCCATGACCGGCTGCGAGCAGTGGGCGCAGCGGCGGGCATCGATTGGGATCTCGCTCAGGCATTCCGGACACTTCTTGGTGGTTGGATCGGACGGGGCGGGGTCTTTGCGGCTGCGGGCGATCAGAGCGTTGATCGGAGTCACTACGAAGAAGTAAACAGCGGCGGCGACCAAGATGAAGCTGACCACGGCCGTAATGAAATCACCGATGGGAAATACGGTACTGCCGATCGTGAAGCTGATTCCCGTAAAATCCGGCTTGCCCGCAATCAGCGCGATGAGGGGATTGATGATGTCCTTCACCAGCGCGGTCACGACCGTGCCGAAGGCCGCGCCGATGACCACTCCGACTGCCAAGTCGACCACATTACCGCGAAGGACGAACTGCTTGAATCCGGATAACATTAAGACCTCCTACCTAGAATGGCCGTTAAATGTAAATGGAGAGCGGGGTTTGGTCAAGGCGAGATCAACAGGGGCGTGGATTGATATGTACCGGAGACGCGGTCTGCGTTCGATTGGACGGCCCGAGGGCGACCGTCGCTACGTGGGTAGCTGTCGCTGCGTCAGATGCGCATGGGCATCACGATGTAGCGATACTTGTAGTCTTCGGATTCGGCGGGGCGGAGTTGGCCAGCGGACTGGGCATCTTTTAATTCGAGTTTGACCTCACCGGCGCCGATTGCCTTGATGAAATCGAGCAGGTACTGGGCGTTGAATCCGATGGCCATTGTTTCGCCGTCATAGGCGACTTCAATAGAATCTTCGGACTCGCCGGTTTCGGTGGAGGAGGCGGAAAGTTTCAGCTCGCCTTTTTCCAGTCGCAACCTTACGGCGCGCGAGCGCTCGTCGGCAAACTGTGCTACGCGGGAGATTGCTGCCCCCAGTTCATCGCCCTGCACCAGGATCGACTTGCTGATGTCCTTGGGCAGGACGGCCTCGTAGTTGGGGAACTGCCCGGTCAGTTGGCGCGAGGTCAGCAGGCGCGGGCCGACTCGGAAGAAGAGCGTGGATTCATCTTTAGCAAAGTCGATGGTTTCAATGTCGGAATCCAGGAGTGATTTGAGTTCGTCCATTGCCTTTTTTGGAATGAGCGTCTTCATCTCGCCGGAAACGCCCTCGAACTTCTCTCCTGCGCGTTCGATGTGAGCCAGGCGATGCCCATCGGTGGCGACCATGGTGATCGACTCGGGCTTCAGCACCATCAGAGCGCCGTTGAGCGTATAGCGCGACTCTTCGCTGGCGATGGCGAAACCGGTCTTGGCGATCATTGAGCGCAGGACGGGCGCGGAAATCTTGATGGATCCGGCGGATGGGAAGACGGGCAGGCCGGGGAAATTCGAGCGTGCCATGCCGACCATCTTCGTGTTCGAACGTCCGCAACGAATGCTGACCCAGTGGTTCTCGAGCAGGCGGATGGTGATGTCAGCGTCGGGGAGGAGTTTTACGTAGTCGTAGAGCTTACGGGCAGGAATCGTGCAGGCGCCTTCTTTTTTCACTTTGGCGTTGCAGGAGGTGCGCAGGCTCAGGTCGAGATCGGTCGCGGTCAGCATAAGCTTGTCGCCTGCGGCTTCGAAAAGATAGTTGGAGAGGATCGGGATGGTGGTCTTCCGCTCCACCACGCCCTGGGTGGCCGTCAGTTCGCGAAGCAGTTCAAATTTGCTGACCGTGATTTCCATGGTCGTAGTGGCAACGGCAGGGGCGGCTTCTACGGGCATATTGGGTCTCCCGACTGTACTTCTGTTCTTTTCTTATATCAAATGCAAAAGCAATAAAACCAGTAGTAACCGTAGGCGAGGCGGAGAAGTGGAAATCTGGTCCATTTACCATTGGCTCAGACTCTTCCACCCTAAACCCTCGTGTGAAGAATCGAACCCCGCGCCTGCGGTTGTCATAGCAACCTACGGACCCTACTTAGAATTTCGTCCAGTCTCACACAGTTTCCACAAACACTAAACAACCGGGGAGCAGGAAGATTGGACGGTAGAGTGGAAAAAGAAGTACAAACCGCAATTTACGCGCCCAGTTGCTCGGTCAGTTTATTGAGCAACCTGTTTAAATCCTTGTCGTCCTTGCGGACCCTTTCGATCTTTTCGACCGAATGCAGGACGGTTGTGTGGTGCTTGCCGCCAAACTGCCGCCCGATTTCGGGTAAGGATGCTTCGGTCAGGTGTTTTGCCAGGTACATCGCAATCTGGCGCGGGTAAACAATCGAGCGGGAATTATTCTTAGCCTTGATCTCCACCAGGCGCAGGCCGAATTGCTCAGCTACCGCCTTCTGAATGGATTCGATCGTCACCTTGCGCGCCTGGGAGTCGATGAAATTTTTCAGAACCTGCTGCGTATAGGGCAGCGTGATCTCGGCGCCAATCAGCGACGAATGTGCCACCAACCGAATGAGCGCACCTTCCAACTCGCGAACATTGGAACGGATGTTCGAGGCGATAAAGAGGGCCACGTCCGTCGGCAACGTTACGCGCTCCTGCTCGGCTTTCTTTTGCAGGATGGCAACTTTGGTTTCCAGGTCGGGAGGTTGGATATCGGCGATCAGACCCCACTCGAAACGGCTGCGCAGACGATCTTCAAATTCCGCCAACTCCTTCGGGGGGCGATCGCTGGCGATAACGATCTGCTTCATCGATTCGTGCAGGGCGTTGAAGGTGTGGAAAAACTCTTCCTGCGTGCGCTCTTTCTGCGCCAGGAACTGGATGTCGTCGACCAGCAGTACGTCCACCGTGCGGAACTTATCGCGGAAGCTGATCATTTTGTCGTAGCGCAACGAGTTGATCATCTCGTTCGTGAATTTTTCGCTCGACACATAGCAGATGGCTGCCTGGGGCATGCGGCGCTTGATCTCGTGGCCAATGGCCTGCATCAGGTGAGTCTTGCCCATGCCGACGCCGCCATAGAGGAACAGGGGGTTGTAGGCCTTGGAAGGCCGCTCAGCGACCGCCTGGCAGGCTGCATGGGCGAACTGGTTGCCGCTGCCGATGACAAAGGCATCGAAGGTGTATCGCGGGTTGAGTTGAGCAGCGCTATCCCAGTCAAACCTGCCCTGCATGGGAGCCGTTGCCGGCTGCTGAGAACTTGAACCGAAGGCCGAGAGGCCGCCATTGTGGCGGATGGGCGTATTCGAAGGATCGTCCTCGGCGGTAACAAATTTCACGTCGTCGTATCCCAGTCCCAGGTTGTCGACCGCTTCCTGAATCAAATCGGCATACTTGTCCCCCACATGACGGAACTCAGCGGTTGGAACGCGCACGAAAAGAATTCCATTGCTGATGTGGCTGTAACGGGTCGGCTTCAGCCAGGTGTCGTAGGAATGACGGTTGATTTTCTTTTCCAGCGCATCGAGAATGCGCGCCCACGGATTCGGAATGATGGCGGAATTGGCAACGGACATTTTATGAATACCAAGAGCCCAGCGAAAGGGGCCGGGATAAATCCAATCTTGAAATATTGATCTTCGTTTTACTGCAGAGCAGCTTCTGTTTTGCAGTACTCGTTGTTAGTGAAATTCTTTACGCGACGAACGGCATACTAGCACAAAAAAAATCGCTGTGTCCGTATTGTCGAACAAAAATATTCTGCGCGGACGATAGGTCGCATCGAGATTTTTTTCGTTGTCAAGTGTCGAGAAACTAACTGCCGCGCAAAGAGTGCAATTGAAGAAATGCGATTGAACGGAGATTTGTACTAGCGGTCCGGGTAGCCTGTGTCACGGAATCGTTCGCCGGTCTGTTTTCGCGGCAGTCTTGTAATTGCCCGGATATACCACCACCGAACGCCGGGCGCCTTCTCCGTCGCTCTCGGTGCGCAAATCTTTTTCCTCTCGAAGCGCCAAATGCACAATGCGCCGCTCGCGGGATGACATGGGACCGAAGCGGTACGGCTCGCCCGTCCGGCGGACATTCTCGGCCGCTGTCCGCGCCGCCAACTGGATCTCGTCGATGCGCAGTGCCCGGAAATTCTTGCAGTCAAACCAGATCTTCTCGTGCTCATTACCCTGCAGGTGCAGGATCTCCGATCCCAGGAGCTCAAACGAGCGCAACAATTCACCACCACGCTCGAGCAACAGGGCTGAATCGGGGCCGGCAAACTCCACCAGGATTTCAGGATGTTCCCACTCCCGGTTTTGTGCGATCGGCGGATCCACGGTAATCCTGTACTTCAGCCTGAATCCGCCATTGCTGATGACGGTTTGCAGAAACTCCCCAATTTGTTTGGCAGCGGCAACTTTATCGGTGATTGGCATAGTTAGCTCTCAGCGGTCAGCATCAGCCATCAGGAAAACCGTGGCGCGTTTGCGCTGACGGCTGAAAGCTGATTCCTACTTCTCTTTCTTTCTTGCGCGCTTCTCCATCATCTCGCGCATTTCGCGTCCCAGTGATGTGCGATTCATGACCGCCTGCTGCACGATGCCGATCAACTGCCCAGCCGACCAGTACAGGCCCAAACCGGCCGGCAGGTTCCAGCTGATTACGCCCATCATGCCGGGCATCATGATGTTCATCATCTTCTGCTGCGCCGGGTCCATGCCGGCCTGCGGCGTCATGCGCTGCATGGCGAACATGGTGATGACGATCGCAATCGGCAAGATGTGCAACGGATCGGGCGACGCCAGATCGTGAATCCAAAGCCAGGGGGCATGCCGGAGGTCGATGGCGACGCCCAGCATCCGGTAGTAGGCAAAGAGAAACGGCATCTGAATCAGGAGCGGCAGACATCCACCTGCCGGATTCACGCCTTCTTTCTTGTAGAGTGCCGAAATCTCGGTGTTCATTTCGGCTTTGCGCGGATCCCGGAGACTATATTTTTTGTATTTTTCCTGGATTGATTTGATCTGCGGCGCGACGCGCTGCATCTTCAGCATCGACTTCATCTGCGAAAGACGCAGCGGCAGTAACGCCAGGTTGATCACCAGCGTCTGCAGCAGGATCGCCCAGCCCCAGTTCGTGACAACGTGGTTGTAAGTCCACTTCAGCCAGAGGAAGAGCGGGCGCGCAATCAGCCCCAGCCAGCCAAAGTCGACCACCGCCCGCAAATCGGGCTCCGCGCCCGCGATTCCCGGGATTGAGACGGATTCCAGATCGCCAAGTGACTTGGGGCCGACGTAAAGACGCACGGCGCTCGGACCTCTCAGGCTGCCCACTGCGGCGCCGAGCACGTCCACTTTATCGTGGACGTTCGCATCCGAGCCGTTGCGGGGAATCTCGATCTGATTGTGCAACGTCACCATGGCGGCGTTCTGCGGATCCTGCGGCAGAAACACCGCCGCGAAATACTGATCCGACAATCCCGCCCAGTTGAAAGGTCCGGGGATCGTGCCGCCGCCGCTGATCTTCTTGATCGCCAGGCGTTCGACCTTGTTGTCGTATTGATACGCAATCTGCTCCGCGGCATAGGAGGGGGCCGTCAACTCGCCACCGAATCCGGAAGGCCACATCGGGAACGCCGTAACCCCAGAGCCTTTTACCTGGGCTGAAGTCTGAACTCCGACGACGTAGCTATCATCGAACTTGAACGTCTTCTTAACGGAGAGGTCGCCATCCGAGTACTCAAAGGTGATTTGAGAGGGACCCGCAAGCATCGCTCCAATCTTCTCCACCTTCGCGGATTGGTCGGACGTTAAAACATACAAAGCCGAGTTCAGCTTGTTGCGCAGATTCTCGTCGTAGCTCCAGAGCGACAACGGATAGCCGTATTTTTCGGCCGCAGCAACGTTCACCAGTTCCAGCGGATTACCCTTCTCGTCGTCCCACTTCTTTAGCACCCATGACTTCACCCGCGCGCCGCGGTTGGTGACGACGATCCGGTAGAGGCTGTTCTCAATCACTGTTTCCGACTCGCCTGCCGCCTGCTTGAGAGATGGTGAGGGCGGCGCATTTTTGCCCGATGCGCCCTGGGGCGCGGAACGATGTGTTCCAGAGTTCGCGTTCTCCGCCGTTGCTGTGCCCGCAGCCGGTGCCTGCGGCTGATTCGGCGCCGGAGTTGCCTGCGGGTTTTGCTGACTTGCTGGCTGACTCGCGGGCGGCTGGGGCGCGTACTTCTTCAACAGGGGCTGAAATAGCATGATGACCAGAAAGGTCAGCGCAAACACAATCAGCAGTCTGCGCTCCATGCCGGGTTCCTGTTGGGGATTCTTGAATTCTGGCAAATCAATAGCTCGCTGTTCGTGGTTCGCTGTTGGTTGTTCGTGTCGAACTGAGGTCAATAGTGATGAGGCGATTCATCGTCGCATCGCGATGAAGATCGGTGTTTACCACCGGATCATATCCGCCCTTTACGAAAGGATGGCAGCGCAATAGGCGCCAGGCAGCCATCAATCCTCCGCGAAGAACGCCATATCGCTCAATCGCTTCCATCGCGTATTCCGAGCATGTGGGCACGTAGCGGCACGACGGGGCGAGCGCCGGCGAAATCCACCGTTTATAAAATCGCAGCATCCCGAGCGCTAATGACTTCATTTTTCTGCCAGCCTCTTGGCGATCACGGTAAACGCCCGGCCCACTTCTTCGAGCACCAGGGCAAATTCCAGAGTCAGGACCGACTTCTTCGGGTTGATCACCACATCGACCGCGCCCTTCAGGGTCGAACGCCGAAGCCGCACGGCTTCCCGCAGCCTCCGCTTGATCCGGTTGCGCTGGACCGCTCCGCCTAGAACGCGTCCAACGGTAAAACCGACGCGCGCGCCGCCTTCTGCCTGCGGCAAAAAAAACACGGTCATGTGCGAGCAAAAGTGTCGCCGTCCCTGCTTGTAGACGCGCTCAAAATCAGAGTGTTTCAACAGTCGCGCCGCGCGCGGAAAGCCTGTTCCCCTCTGCGGTGCGGAATGCTCTTCACCCCGGCTCGGAGCGTCGGCGCTCACAACCTCACAATCCTGCACAATAGTTAATGATAATGATAATGACGGCCTTTGCTTTTCGTCGGGGGAACGCTACTCGCGGAAACCTGGCTTCACAGAGACGCGCTTGCGTCCCTTGGCCCGGCGACGCGACAGCACCTTGGCCCCGCTTTTGGTCTTCATGCGAGTCCGGAACCCGTGCTTCTTCGAGCGCTTGCGCCGGTTGGGTTGAAATGTACGTTTCGGCATCGAAAATCCTTGCTCCTGATTGAATCAACTGCCTTAAGGCAAACGGTAAGTATAAATGACGGCATGTATCCCCGGCAAACGAGGAGCCATCGATAATCCGCCAGTGCCGAGTTTCTGGCTATACTCCACTAATGAAGATGAGTGGCTTTTCTTTCGTCACCACCGACTGGACTCAGGTGGCGCCGTCTGAGCATCCGGGCGAGAATGGCATGGCGCTGTGGAGAACGCAGACCTTCGGTGAAATACGAGTCCGGATGGTGGAATACCCCCCGGGATACTCAGCCGATCACTGGTGCGAGAAAGGGCATGTAATCCTTTGTCTGGAGGGAGAACTGGAAACCGTCCTCGCCGACGGAAGACATTTCACCCTGAAATCCGGTGACAGTTATCAGGCAGCCGACGGCGAGCCCGGCCACAGGTCGTCGACCAGAACTGGCGCCCGGCTGTTTATTGTTGACTAGCGGGCTGGGTTCCCAAATCATTGCCGATTCTTTGTTATGAATCTCGACGACACCATTATTGCCATCGCCACCCCGCCGGGACGGGGCGGAATCGGTGTCGTCCGAATCGCTGGCCCGGCGGCGCGCGCGATTGCCGCCCCGATGCTCCGGCTGAAGCATGAACTGGAGCCGGGGCGAGCGATCTTCGGAGAATTGGTTGACCCTTCCGGGAACCACCTAGGGACGGCCGCCCTCGGCCGCCCCGGGGAGCGCAGCTCGTCAGATTTCCTCGATGCCGGCACAAACCCCGCGAAACTTCGCTCCGCTGGACGGCCGGGGGCGGCCGTGCCTACGCAAGACGTTACTGGCCGCATCGACGAATGCGTGGTTACGTACTTTCAGAAGCCCCACTCCTACACTACCGACGACGTCATTGAGATCTCCGCGCACGGCGCGCCTGTCGTTCTGCGGCACGTTGTCGAACTCGCGCTGGCTCACGGTGCCCGCCTGGCCGAGCCCGGTGAATTCACCATGCGCGCCTTCCTCAATGGACGCCTCGATCTCACCCAGGCCGAGGCCGTCCGCGACCTGATCGACTCGCAGACTCTGTTTCAAGCGAAGGTCGCGGCCCAGCAACTCGGAGGCGCGCTTTCAAAGAGGCTTAAGCCGATCAAGCAAAAGCTGATCGAATTGATTGCCCTGATCGAAGCCGGGATCGACTTCGCTGAAGATGACATTGCCGTTGCCCCCGATAGCACCATTCTGAATCGCATCGCCGAAGTCCGCGGACCGCTGGAACAACTCGCTGCGAGCTTCGCCTATGGCAAGGTCGTGCATGAAGGATTGACGCTCGCTATTGTCGGACGCCCGAACGTTGGCAAATCGAGTTTGTTTAATCGCCTCGTGGAGCGGGAACGGGCCATTGTCACCGCCCAGCCCGGAACAACCCGGGATCTGGTTAGCGAAACGGTGGCCATCGGTGGAATTCCTGTGCAACTGGTTGACACCGCCGGAATCCGCCGCGCGCTCGATGAAGCCGAGAGCATCGGGATCAAGAAATCCATGGAAGCGCTGGCCGACGCTGACTTGGTCCTGGTGGTTCTGGACGCGACGCAACCAGTCGGCGATGAAGACCGCGAGCTGTTGAGCCAGGTGAAAGGACGGGCCGCAATCCTGGTTGAAAATAAATCCGATCTCAGAAGTTCTCAGTTCTCAGTTGTCGGTTCTCAGTTGCTGACGGTGGAAACCTCGGCGCTCACGGGCGAAGGCATTCCCGAGCTGCGCGCCGCCATCCTCAAACATGTGGGCGGAGAATCCGGCCCGCAATTCGAAACCGGATTTTTGACCACCGTGCGCCACGAAAAACTTGTGAGTGACTCGCTCGGCGCGCTCCAATCAGCTTCGAACGCCGTCGCCGCGCGAGTCCCCCACGAAATGCTTCTTCTCGATCTGTATAACGTCCTGCGCCCGCTCGACGAAATCACCGGCGCCACCACCACCGACGACATTCTTAACTTGATCTTCTCCACGTTCTGCATCGGAAAGTAGAACTGTGCGATATCTCCGAGTTTCATGTCGAACTGCTTGCTGGAGAAAGAGCTGTGACAGTGAATGACGTCGCAATCTTTCGCGGCAGTATGATGAGGACTTATGAAGCGACGCGTCGCCCTCTCGTGCTTTTTGTATTGCTGTTTTGTTCTTCCTATTTTTGCGCAGCAAACCCAATCGAATCCATCGGCCGATCCTTACAAGACGACGCTCGACCATCTTCAGTCGTTGGTAACGATGTCGTTGCCTGAATGGCGCTCCCATGCCGACGTACCTCATCCGGAAGACGCCAGCCTGAACGACGCGGGTTGGCAGACGATTAAAGTGCACGAGGAGTGGGAGGCCGGGCCGCGGGTGGTGCGACGATGGATCGAGATTCCCGACAAGATCAACGGCTACTCGACGCAGGGAGCGCGCGTTGATTTGAATCTGGTGATCCGCAGCCATGACTCGCTGATACTCACAGTCTTTTCGAATGGCGGAATCGTCTATCGGGGTGATGAAGACATGGAGGAGCCGATTCCTCTCACTCAGAATGCGCAGGCCGGGCAGAAGTTCCTGGTCGCCGTTCGCATTGACTGCTCGACCGCTAAGACCGGGATCTTCGAAAGCGAACTGACGATTCGGCCTCCGTCGAATCGGCCGGACCCATCCCTCATTCGCATGGAGATGCTCTCGGCCCAACCCGTGATCGGCGCTTACGAGGACGGCAAAGCCGGACGGCAGCAGCAACTCGATGCCGCGGTCAAGGCCATTGATTTCTCGCCGCTTGAGCGCGGCGACCAGGCTGCCTTTGACCGCTCTTTGACCGACGCTCAAGCAAGGCTCGCGGTGCTCAAACCATATTTGCAGCAATTCAAGATTCACGCGGTGGGGAACTCGCATATCGACATGGCCTGGCTTTGGCCGTGGACGGAGACGGTGGAGGTGG
>ODAK010000947.1_pt1 | contig 32735 bp, 31 predicted proteins | sample 1539591 | NCBI WGS metagenome assembly ODAK01 (sample SAMEA3539303, study PRJEB22396) | soil metagenome | biome: tundra; feature: field; material: soil | place: USA | collected 2010-05 | depth 0.15 m | reverse complement strand
CCTCATCAACCCGTACGGGCTGATGTTCGACGAGATCACGGCGTCGAGCCTCGTCAAGATCGATATCGAGGGCAAGGTGCTGCAGGACACGCCCTTCCCGATCAACCCGGCCGGCTTCGTCATCCACAGCGCCGTGCATTCGGCCCGCCACGACATCCAGTGCGTGATGCACACGCACACGCTCAACGGCGTCGCCGTCTCGGCGCAGAAGCGCGGGCTTCTGCCGATCTCGCAGTTCTCGATCTTCGTGCTGGCAAGCCTGGGCTATCACGACTACGAAGGCGTGGCGTTGCGCGACGAGGAAAAGCCCCGGCTCGTCGCCGACCTCGGCAACAAGACGAACCTCATGCTGCGCAACCACGGCCTGCTCACGGTCGGCAAGACCGTCGCCGCGGCGTTCCAGGCGATGTATGCGTTCGAGACGAGTTGCGCCGTGCAGATCCGCGCGCAAGCGGCCGGCACGCTCGCCGCAGGCGAGCTAATCGAGATCGAGCCCGAGATCGTTCGCACGAGCGCCGAACAGGCGCGGCTGGCGACTCTCGGCATCGCGCCGGGGGCGCTGATCTGGCCCGGGCTCCTGCGCCGCCTCGACCGCGCCGACGACAGCTGGCGCCATTGAACGCCGCCCGAACCCAGCGCCGCAAGGCGAGTCTGGCCAAGCCCGGCAACGGCGCCACGACGCACGAGGAATGCATCCTCGTGCTGCAGGGCGGCGGCGCGCTCGGCGCGTACCAGGCCGGCGTTTTCGAGACGCTGGCGGCGATGCATCAGGCGCCGCACTGGGTCGCCGGCATCTCGATCGGCGCGATCAACGCGGCGCTGATCGCCGGCAACCCGCCGAAACGGCGCGTCGAACGGCTGCGCGAATTCTGGGACCAGGTTTCGTCGTTTCCGTTCGCGCCGCCGCCGTTGCCGGCCGACTTGCACCGGATCGACGGCGCCCGCGACGCGGCGAACGAGACGAACGCGACGATCGCCATGCTTTTCGGCGTTGCGGGATTTTTCTCGCCGCGGGTTCCCGCCGCGCCTTTCCAGCCGCCGGGGACACCGGCGGCGATCAGCTACTACGACACCGAGCCACTGAAAAGGACGCTCGAGCACCTCGTCGATTTCGACCTGCTCAACTCGGGCGCGGTTCGCTTCTCGGTCGGCGCGGTCAACGTGACGACCGGCAACTTCATCTACTTCGATACCAGGAAGCACCGCATCGACGCGCGCCACATCATGGCCAGCGGCGCCCTGCCGCCGGGCTTTCCGCCGATCGAGATTGACGGCGAGTTCTACTGGGACGGCGGCCTCGTCTCGAACACGCCGCTGCAATACGTGCTCGACCACCAGGGGCGCAGCACTCGCGTCATCTTCCAGGTCGATCTCTTCGCCGCGCGCGGCGAAATGCCGGCCAACATGGCCGAAGCGAGCGAGCGCGAGAAGGACATCCGCTTCTCGAGCCGGACCCGCCTCACCACGACCTACGAGCTGCGCCGCCAGGCAACGCTGCAGGCGGCACGCCGCCTCGTCGACAAGCTGCCTGCGGCGCTGCGCGACGATCCCGACGCGAAGGCGCTCGCGGCGTTGCCGGTCGAGCCCGCCGTCGCCGTTGTCCACCTCATCTATCGGAGCAAGCACTACGAGAGCCAATCGAAGGACTACGAGTTCTCACGCGCCTCGATGCTCGAACACTGGGCTTCGGGCGTCGCCGACACGCAGACCACGCTCGAGGATCCGCGCTGGCTGAACCGCGATCACGGCGCCAGCGGCGTCCACGTCTTCGACATGACCTCGGAATCGGAACACGCCACCAAGACCATCACTCCCAGCACTCCCCCCAGGACACCATCGCCATGAGCAGCAAGCTTTCCAACAAGATCGCCATCGTCACCGGCGCCGCCAGCGGCATCGGCAAGGAGATCGCCGTAACCTACGCGCGCGAAGGCGCCAGGGTCGCCATCGCCGACATGAACATGGCCGCCGCGCAGGCCGCCGCCGACGAGCTGAAAGCGGGCGGCGCGAGCGCGATGGCCGTCGCCGCAGACGTGACCGACGAAAACCAGGTCAACGCCGCCGTCGCCGCAGTCGTGCAGGCCTGGGGCGGTGTCGACATCCTCGTCAGCAACGCCGGCATCCAGATCGTCCATCCGCTCGAGGAGTTCCCCTTCGCCGAGTGGAAGAAGATGCTCGCCATCCACCTCGACGGCGCGTTCCTGACGACCAAGGCCTGCCTGCCGCACATGTACGCCTCGGGCCGCGGCGGCTCGATCATCTACATGGGCTCGGTGCATTCGAAGGAAGCTTCGGTGCTGAAGGCGCCCTACGTGACGGCCAAGCATGGCCTGATCGGCCTGGCCAAGACGATCGCCAAGGAAGGCGCCAAGCATGGCGTGCGCGCCAACGTCATCTGCCCGGGCTTCGTGCGCACGCCGCTGGTCGACAAGCAGATCCCGGAGCAGGCGAAAGCGCTCGGGATGAGCGAAGACGACGTCATCAAGAAGGTGATGCTCAAGGAGACCGTCGACGGTGAATTCACGACCGTCGCCGACGTCGCCGAGGTGGCCTTGCTCTTCGCGAGTTTCCCGAGCAACGCGCTCACCGGCCAGTCGCTCGTCGTCAGCCACGGCTGGTTCATGCAATAGGGCCGCCAGGGCGGCCGTGTAGGACACGAGCGGCCGCTCGACCCGTTCCGTGCCGACAGCATCTCGCTGCGCCCGCCCAAGGCGGCGGGCGCAGCGGCGGCCTACGCTTGTCCCCACGACTTCCGCGATCTGCGGAAGCACCACACGAGGAGAAAGTGATGACGCTCGGAACCATTCTGTTGATCGTCTTGATCCTGCTGCTGCTCGGCGCCCTGCCGAGCTGGGGTTACAGCCGCTCCTGGGGCTACGGACCGAGCGGCGGCTTGGGGCTGGTCCTCCTCATCGTCGTCGTGCTGCTGGTGCTCGGGCGAATCTGAAGACACGCTCGCGACCCTGCAAAGGCCCGCCAACCACGGGCCTTCTTCCTCGGCGGCGGTACCATAGGCAGCCATGGACAGCCTCGATCTGCAAGTACTCGGGCAGGCCCGCGACTGGCGTCGCGAAGGTCATGGCGTGTGGCTGGTCACGGTGCTCGAGACCTGGGGCTCGGCGCCGCGGCCGCCCGGCGCCCTGCTCGCCATGCGCGACGACGGGCTCGTCGTCGGCTCGGTCTCGGGCGGTTGCGTCGAAGACGACCTGATCGACCGCGTTCGCAAGGGCGAGCGCGTCACGGCGCCGTCGCTGATCGCCTACGGAGTGACGAAGGAAGAAGCCGCGCGCTTCGGCCTGCCCTGTGGCGGCAACCTTCGCCTCGTCCAGGAGCCGCTCGGCGAGACGCACTGGATCGACGACGTGCTCGACCGGACGGCGCGCCACGAGCTCGTCGCCCGCGTCCTCGATCTCGAAAGCGGTCGCGTGCGCGTCGAGCCGGCGGCGCGCGGCGAAGCGTTCGTCTTCGACGGCAAGACCTTGCGCGCGCTCTACGGACCGCGCTGGCGCATGCTCGTCATCGGTGCCGGCCAGCTCTCGCGCTCACTCGCCCAGATGGCCCTCGGCCTCGACTTCGAAGTCATCGTCTGCGATCCACGCGAGGAATACCACCTCACCTGGGACGTGCCGGGAACGACCTTCAGCAAGGCCATGCCCGACGACCTGGCGCTCGAGATGCAGCTCGATCCGCACACCGCCGTCGTCGCCGTCACGCACGATCCCAAGCTCGACGACCTGGTGTTGCTCGAAGCGCTGAAGTCGCCCGCGTTTTATATCGGCGCGCTCGGCTCGCGTGGCAACACCGCCAAGCGCAAGGAACGCCTCGCGCTGTTCGATCTGAGCACGGCCGAGATCGAACGCCTGCACGGGCCGATCGGCCTGGACATCGGCAGCCGCACGCCGGCCGAGATTGCGGTGGCGATCCTGGCCGAGATCATCGCGGTGCGAAACGGCGTTGCGCTGAAGCAGAAGAAGCCCGTCGCGGCCGCGGTGTGATCCGCTGGCTGGGCGGCGCCGACGATCCGCTACCTGAAGCGCGCCTCGCGCTCGGCCGCTCGAGCGACGCGCCCGGCCTCGTCGCCGCCGGCGGCGAGCTCGCACCGGCGCGCCTCGCCGAGGCCTACGCCAAGGGCATCTTCCCCTGGTACAGCGAGGGGCAACCGATCCTTTGGTGGTCGCCCGACCCGCGCATGGTGCTGCTGCCGGCGGAGTTCAAGCTCGCCCGGTCGTTGAAGAAGACGCTGCGCCGCTTCGCGGCCGCCGGCGGCTGCGAGTTGCGCATCGACAGCGCTTTTCGCCGCGTCATCACTGCCTGCGCGACGATGCCGCGCGAAGGCGAGCCCGGCACCTGGATCGTCCCCGAGATGATCGAGGCGTATTGCGCCTGGCACGACGAAGGCCGCGCGCACAGCTTCGAGACCTGGATCGACGGCGAACTCGCCGGCGGCCTCTACGGTGTCTCGCTCGGCTGCATGTTCTTCGGCGAATCGATGTTCGCGCACCGCACCGACGCGTCGAAGATCGCACTGGCCGCGCTCGTCGCCTTCTGCCGGGAGCAGGGCATCGAGACGATCGACTGCCAGCAGCGCACGTCGCATCTCGCGTCCTTCGGTGGCCGCGAGTTGCCGCGCGTCGAGTTCCTCAGGCGTCTGGGCGTGGCGCTTGCGATGCCTGCGGTCGCCGATTGGACCTATGATTTGCGCATGTGGCGGCAGCTTGGCATCGCAACCGGAGGATCCGTGGCCGAGAACGCCGCGTCGTGATGACCCACCCGAAGGAACTTCCGCTCGCCTCGCTGCAGTTCTACGCGACCGCGCCCTACCCGTGCAGCTACATCCCCGGCCGCATGGCGCGCTCGCAGGTGGCGACGCCCAGCCATCTGATCCACGCCGACGCGTATTCGGGCCTGGTCACCAACGGTTTTAGGCGCAGTGGCATGTTTACGTACCGGCCCTATTGCGACGGTTGCCGCGCCTGCCTGCCGTTGCGCGTGCCGGTCGCGACCTTCAAGCCGACGCGCAGCCAGCGCCGCGCCCAGCGCGCCCACGGCGATCTCGAAGCGCGCGTCCTGCGCCTGTGCTTCGTTCCCGAACACTACCAGCTCTACCTGCGCTATCAGGCCGGCCGCCACATCGGTGGCGGCATGGACCACGACTCGATCGACCAGTACACGCAGTTCCTGCTGCAAAGCCGCGTCAACTCGCGCCTCGTCGAGTTCCGCGAACCGCAGCAGGACGGCCTGGGCGCGCTGAAGATGGTCTCGATCCTCGACGTCCTCAACGACGGGCTGTCCGCCGTCTACACCTTCTTCGAGCCCGAGCCGAAAGCGAGTTACGGCACCTACAACGTGCTCTGGCAGATCGAGCAGACAAAGCAGCTCGGCCTGGCGCACGTCTACCTCGGCTACTGGATCGACCGCAGTGGCAAGATGGCCTACAAGGCGCAATTCGGCCCGCACGAGTTGCTCGTCGGCGGCGAGTGGCGGCGCGCCGAGGACAGCCACGAAACGAACCCGGCCTGGGAGCCATGACGGCGATGGAATTCAACGTCACCCGCGAGCAGTGGATCGACCGCTTCGTCATCCACATGAGCAACCTGCAGTCGGGCGCCGAGCCGGCCGCCTTCGTCGAGCTGGCGCGGACGCTGTGGCCGCTGCGCGGCCAGCTCGCGCCCGAAGCTGCTGCCGATGCCGAGTTCGCGTCGCGCGCCGCGGCCAACGCGTTGGAGAATACGCAGCGCTTCGAGCGCACCGAGCGCATTCCGGTCGAGCGCGTGCAGACGGCCGAGGAATACGTGCGCGATACCGCCGAGTGGATTACCCGCTGCGTCGCTCGCGTCCTCCAGCTCGATCCGATCATCAAGGCCGACGAAGCGCGCCGCTCCGTGACCGACCTGGCCGAGCTCGAGCGCTGGCGCCTGATGAAACCCGAGGCCGCGGCGGAGCAGCTCTACACGCCGATCAAGCCGCGGCAGAGCTAGCCTCGATACGTGGGGCTCCATGGCCAGGATCGAAGAACGGCTTCTTGCACTCGGGCTGGGTGCTGCCTGAGCCGTTGCGGCCGCCTCCCGGCGTCGCCCTGCCGTTTGAGTTCGTGAGGCTGGCGGGCCGGCGCGCCTCCATCTCGGGTCACGGCCCGCAGAACGCCGATGGCTCGCTCGCTGCGCCGCTCGGCAAGCTCGGCAGGGAGCTTCGCGTCGAGCAAGGCTACGCCGCCGCGCGCCTCACCGCCCTGTCCATCCTCGGCAGTCTCAAGCGCGCCCTCTGCGAGCTCGACCGCGTCGCTGCATGGGGCCGTGTCTTCGGGATGGTCAATTCGGCGCCAGGCTTCAACCGGCAGCCGAGCGTCATCAACGGCTTCTCCGACCTCATCCTCGAGCTGTACGGGCAAGAGGCCGGCGCGCACTCGCGAAGCGCCGTCGGGCTCGCCGAGCTTCCCTTCGATATTCCGGTCGAGATCGAGGCGGAAGTCGAGCTGTCCGCCTAGACGCGCCGCGTTCGATTCTCCCAGTAGGGCTCGCGCAGCTTGCGCTTGAAGATCTTGCCGGTCTCTTCGCGCGGCAACTCGTCGTGAAAGGTGACGGCGCGCGGCACCTTGAAATCGGCGAGTCGCTCGCGCAAGAAGGCGCGCAGCATGGCGGCGTCGATGTCTGCGCCGGCCAGCCTTTGCACCGCCGCCGCCAGCGCTTCGCCGAACTCGTCGTCGGGAATGCCGAAGACGGCGCAGTCGGCGACGCCCGGCAGCGTCATCAGCACGGCTTCGATCTCTGCCGGGTAGATGTTGACGCCGCCCGAGATCACCATGTCCGACTGGCGATCGACGACGTAGAGATAGCCTTCATCATCCAGATAGCCCATGTCACCGAGCGTCCACAAGCCGTCGGCTTCGATCTTGCGGCGGGCGCCGTCGTTGTTCGCATACGTGAAATCGGGGATGGCCGGGTCGCGCGCATAGAGCAGGCCGACCGTTCCCGCCGGCACCTGCCCTCCCTCTTCGGACAGCACCTTCAATTGCACGCCCTCGATCGCCCGGCCGGCCGATCCCGGACGGCGCAGCGACTCCTTGCTGTCGATATGCGAGATCCAGCCAAGCTCGCTGGCCGCGTAAGCCTCGTGGAACACCGGGCCCCACCATTCGATCATGCGGCGCTTGATGTCGGGCGCACAGGCCGAGCCCGTCGAGGCCACGAACTTCACCGAGCGCAGGTCGTAGCGGCGCCGCGCGTCTGCGTCGAGGCGCAGCAGCCTCACGTACATGGTCGGCACGAGGTAAAGATGCGAGATCCGCTCCGACTCGACGAGCTGCAAGGTCCGCTCCGCGTCGAACTTCGGCTCGATCCACAAGTGCGCGTCGTTCAGCGCTGCCTGGATCACGTAAGCCGCAGGCGCCGAGTGATACATCGGCGCACTGACCAGCGCCCTCATGCCCGGCTCGATGCCGAGTACGGTGCGGCTTCTTTCCGCGATGAGCGCGAGCTGCCCCGCGGTCGCCACCTCACGCCGGATGCCCTTGGGCAGGCCCGTCGTCCCGGAGGTGTAGACCATCGCCGTGCCGGGCACCTGCTGTGTCGGAGGCGGCCCGGCCGCAGCGTCGCGAAAGGCCGCCCAGTCCTCCGCGCCGTGCCCATCGGGCGGCGATTCGTCGGGAAACCCGAAGACGCGGCGCGTAGGTTCGCTCGGAGTAGCGACCAGGACACGAACGCCGTGCGGAACGGCGCCCGAGATCCGGCCCAGCAGATCGGCATCAACGATCAGCATCCTGGCCTGGCTGTCGGCCAGAATGTGGCGAACCTCGGCCGCCTTGAAGTGCCAATTCACCAGGCACCAGCGCGCGCCGATCCAGCGGGCGGCCAGCATGACCTCGAGCAGGACGGGCTCGTTGCGCAGCATCACGGCAACGACCTCGCCCTGGCCCAGCCCGGCGTCGCAAAGCGCCGCAGCGGCGCGCATGCATCGCTGGAAGAAGGACTCGCCGTCCTCTGCCACAGCGCCGAAATGAACGGTGGGCTTCATGCGCTCAGGCCCACGTCACCGCGCCCGCTCCGCCTTCATTCCCAGACGATCTCGTGCCGCGTTGCGAGCGGATTCAGCCGCTCGTGAATCCGTTGCGCCAGCTGCGCTCGCTCCGCCGCCGCCACGCCGGTGACGGCGACGGCGATCAGGCCGCCGTGCGTGGCGTGGGCGCTGACCTCGACCTTGATCGTGACGGCGGATGACTGCAGATCGGCCAGCATACGGCGCACCGCGCGTTGGGTCGCGTCCCAGCGCAGCGCCGGCTTGAAGACCTTGCCCACAGCGGTGAGCGCAATGGCATCGACGAAGTACACCGCCACGGGAATCGCCGCCCGCTCGGGGGTGCGATCGGCAACGAACGCGATCAACTCCTCCACGTCGACCTTCGCCTGCGGCTTCAACTGCACGAAGGCCACCGGCAACTCGCCGGCATAGGCATCCGGCTGCCCGACGACGGCCACCAGCGCCACCGCCGGATGCTGGAAGAAGACTTCCTCGATCGCCAAGGGATCGATGTTGTGGCCACCGCGGATCACGAGATCCTTGGCTCGCCCGGTGACCCACAGATAGCCTTGCGCGTCGAGCCGCCCGAGGTCCCCCGAGTTCACCCAGCCCGGCTCGACGAAGGCAGCGCGGTTGTACGATTCGCTCAGGTAGCCCGAGAAGACTCCGGGCCCTGCCATCGCGACGACGCCGATCTCGTCGACAGCGCAGTCGCCCTGCAAGCGGCCTTCGGCATCGAGCCTGACAACGCGGACGCGGCTGTACGGCAGGGCATGGCCGACCGAGCCGAGACGCAGCGGCCGGTCGGGGTAGCTCATGCAATGGACGCTCGAGGTCTCGGTCATGCCGTAGACCTCGAGCACCGGCACGTGCAGTCTTTCCATGCAGACCTTGCCGACGGCCACCGGAATGGCGGAGCCGCCGCCCGAGATGCAGCGGATGCTGGAGACATTGGCGCCGTCGATGGGAACGTTCATCGCCGCGCCGATCACCGTCGGCACACCGCCGAACACCTCGGGCTTGTAGCGCTCGACCAGCCGCCACACGTTGCGAATCGCCAGGGGATTTCGCCATCCTGCGGCCGAAAGCACGACGAGCGTGCCGCCCGAGGAAAGCGGCGCCAGGCATTGAGTGAGCGCGCCGCCGACATGGAACAGCGGCAGCCCGAACAGCAAGGGGCGGCCGGCGCTCAAGGGCAGCATCAGGTTCATCGCCCAGGCCTGGTACACCTGATTGCCGTGCGTGAGGCGAACGAGCTTGGGCGTGCCCGTCGTGCCACCGGTGTGGAAGTAGCCAGCGATGTCGTGCGCCGCGATGCGCCGCCCGCTGCTCAGGCGGTCGGCCGGATGCGTGCCGACGAGCGCATCAAAGCTGTAGATCGCATTGCGCTCGTCGGATTCGCCGTGAACCACGACGACGGCTTTCAGGTTCGGCAGTTCTCCCTTGATGCGAAGTACCTTGTCCCAGATGTCGGAGCCCGGCACAGGGCCGAGCGCGACCAGCACCTTGGTGTGGGCCGCGCGCAGGATCTCGACGATCTGACCCGATGAAAGCAAGGGATTGACCGGGTTCGCGATGCCCGCCGCCTGAGCGCCGAAGAGGGCGAAGAAGCTTTGCGGGAGCAGCGGCAGGAGGAGACTCACGACATCGCCCGGGCCGACAGCGAGATCGTGAAAGAGATTGGCCGACTGCGTCACGCGGCCCAGGAACTCGGCGTGCGAGACGGCGAGGGGCACCTCTTCGGGATCGGCGTGAGCGACGAACCGGATCGCCGCCGCCGCCGGGTCGTACCGGGCGCCGATCTGCAGCGCTTCGTAAGTGCTCTGCGCGGCGATGCGATCCGCATAGGGAATCGATTCGAACGCGGTGACTTCCGCAGCGCTGCGCAAGGGCGGTATTGCGGCGGCCATCGTCCGATCCAGCAAATTCACATTGGTCACGGCGTCCTCCCCCAGACGATGCAAGCGCCATGGAATCTTCGCCCAGGAGCGGGCACGCGCCTTCATGCTAGGCCGACGACACCCGCGGAACCAGACGGTCAATCCCTAGCTGCCGATGTATTCAACAAGTCGCGCGCGATTGCCGAATTGCGAGGGACCGAACTCGTGTCGTGTCCAAACCCAACCATCGGGTCAAGACGCCAGTCGTCGTACGTCGGGCACCCATACGCCGGCCCACGATATGCTGCCGGTGTCCAATACGAGGCACGTCTCAATGAAGAAGTACATCTTGCGGGCGACGCTCGCCGCTCTCTTCGCGCTGCCGTTCTCTGTGCTCGCTGCCGACGCGCAACGTCAGGCGGAGGTTGCCAGGCTCGGTCCGGAGGTCATGCCTTTCAGTCTCAAGGCGACAACGCACATCTTCACCAAGACCGGCGATGGCGGAGTCCAGCGCGTGGTGGCCAAGAGTGCGGCCGACACGAAGCAGGTTCAGCTCGTGCGCAAACACTTGCATGACATCCAGAACCAGTTCCTGGAGGGCAATTTCTCAGGGCCGGAGCACATTCACGGCAAGGACATGCCGGGGCTCGCAGTACTCAAGGCAGCAAAGCCCGGCCAAGTCTCCATAGCCTACAAGGATGTCAAGGGCGGTGCTGAGCTGAGCTATCGAACTGCCGATGCCCAATTGGTCACTGCGCTGCACGCGTGGTTTGACGCGCAACTCTCGGACCACGGCGCCGATGCGATGGCCGGGCATCAGCATCACCACCCGGTCATGCCCAATCAGTAGACGTGCCAGATGACGCGGACCCATGCGCCGCTTCGTCACTTCGAGCGCCATCGCCGAGATGTCGCGAACGCTGACGTCCCTGTTCGCAGCCCTGACCGGCGCTGGAAGGCTCCTTGACCTCAAGGGCAATCTTGAACAAGACCGCCGACCAGCCGCCGTTCCTGCGCTTCTTCTTGATGTTCGCGAGCCTGCACGCCATTGCGCTCGGGCTCGCCGGTCATTGCTCGCGGTGGGCGTCGGGCACGCACCGCACCGTCGCACGAACGACTTCGGGGCGCCACACAGATGGCGGTCAGCGAACTTCGCTCGCCAAGTGATTCCGGCGTGACGCAAATCCGGACCTCAGCCCTCAAAGATCCGACCGCCGCGAAAACGACTTCCAACAGCTGGCCGCCCTGACGCTCGGCCGAGTACCCAGCCTCGGAGCGCTTGCCGGGGACAACACTGGACGGCTGAGCCGCGGCGCCGCGCTGTCGATGGCCTCGGGCGATACGTCAGCACCCGGTGGGCATTTCAAAACACGATCTCGAAGCGAAGCTGAATCACCCAGGAATTGGAAAGAGCCGGGTCGGTGTCCGGATGCATCACATACTGCAGATCCGGCTGGACGGCGAGGTGCTTCGACACCTGGGTCAGGTACGTCAGCTCGAGCGTCGTTTCGGCGCGATCGACCGCGAGATTTTGGGCGGCCTGCGCTCGGGTGTAGTGCGAGCCGTTGCTCGCACGGGCGATCGACACGCCGAACTCATCGGAATCCTTCAGCGGGCTCCATCCCGACCCGACGATGCCTGCGCCGGCATACGAACCGATCCGGTTCGTCCTCGGATCGGCCACGCCCGCCTGCGCGAAAACGGCCAGGCGGTTGCCCGATGGTCGGTCGCCGCCGATCAGCAGGCGCTCGCCGACCAGGTAGGAGCCCGAGGTCCCGCGGCGCAACAGCGGGTTGCCCGATGCGTCGGTGTCGCCAAGGTCCGGATAGCGACCCGAGTAGTGCCATGCGCCCAAGGCCAGCTTATTTTGGTATGGCGCGAGCGAGGAAAAGCGACCGATGCGGTCACGCATGCTTTCCTGGTGATCGGGGCTCGCGTCGGTGCGCGACAGCATCGCGAACTCGGCAACCGTGAGCAGCCCGTCGCCGCTCCTGAATGCGCCGTGGGAGCCGTCGGGCCTCACCACGGGCACGCCATCGAGGAAGGCCATGCGCAGCACCGTGTCCGGCATCGGCTTGAACGCGAAGCGAAGCCCGGCCGACGTCCGCGGAAAGATCGATGGCCCTTCGACGCCGCTATGCGCAAACTCCGGGCCGATGCCGAAGGCCCCGTTGAGGAACAGCGCTGCGGACTGCAGACGGTAGAACTCGCTGTTCAGGTCGTAGATGCCGGCGAGCAGCGAAGCGCTGCTGCTCTTGAAGTTGTGCTGCAACCAGAGCTCCTCGACCTGCGTTCCTGGCGGCCCTTCGAGGTTGCTCACGCCTTGCACATCGCCAACGAAGCGGCTCGGGAGGCCGCCGTGAATCGTCAGCACATCGACGAAGGCGGAGGTACCAGGCCAGCCGAACGCGTCGCCCTTGGCTGTCAGCTTCAGGTGCAGGTTTCCGACATAGGTGCTGCCTGTGCGGGCGCCACCCTGCAGGTTGGCGAGCGCCACGCCGTCGTAGGTCAGCGCCGGGGTGAGCCAGCTCGCGGCCGGGCGTGACAGGTCGGCGTCGCCGGCCGCCGCCTGCCCCGCGGCCATCAGCAGCGCCAGCGCCGACGCCGCCCATGCGGCCGTGACCAGCCTCCCGAAGAATGCAACGACCCACCGCCGCATGACCGCGCCTCCCCACCGCCTGCCCGGAACGCGCACTCCAGCGAAGACAACATGCCTTCGCAAGACGATTGATGGACGATCCTAAACTAAGACACCTGGTCGACAACGATGTATCACTTCGGTCAAAGCGTGGTTCCAAACAGTGCGCCGATGCCGGCAGTGATGGCCATGGCGAGGGCGCTCCAAAACGTCACGCGAACGATGCTGGGAATCAGAGGTGCGGCGCCGCTATAGGCTGCCAGGCCGCCCAGGATTGCGAGGGACAACAGGGATGCGATCACGACCGTCGCGATGAGATGCCCGACGGCGACCAGCGCGACGATGGCGAGCGGCAGGACGGCACCGGCCGAAAAGCTGCACGCCGACGCGAGCGCGGCCTGCAGGGGCTTCGCGGTCGTCACTTCCGAGATTCCGAGCTCGTCGCGGGCATGCGCTTGCAGGGCGTCGTGCGCCATCAGCTTGTCTGCGACCTGCCGCGCGAGCGATGGATTGAGGCCGCGTCGAACGTAGATCGCCGCGAGTTCCCGATGCTCGCTCTCGGGATCGCGTTCCAGCTCCGCCCCTTCTTCGGCCAAGGCTGCCTTTTCGGTATCGGACTGCGAAGACACGGACACGTATTCGCCGGTCGCCATCGACATCGCACCGGCAACGAGCCCCGCTGCGCCGGCGACGAGAATGCTCGAATGGTCGGCATGGGCAGCCGCGACGCCGAGAATCAGGCTGGCGGTCGACACGATGCCGTCGTTGGCGCCCAGCACGGCGGCACGCAGCCAGCCGATGTTGCCTATCCGGTGATGCTCCCGGTGTCGCGGGATTCTCGCCATGGCTTGTCCTTTCATTCTGCCTTCAGATCACGCTGAAAGCGGACCGAGCGAGGCAGGCGTTATTCTCGAGCCGAATCCTTGCCCAGCAGGGAGATGGTATGGGGCACGACGGCATGGCCGCGCAGGCGCATGCAATAAGCCGACTTAACGAGGAACTGCAATGGTCAAGGGTTTGGTTCTCGGAATCGCGTTAACGCTCGGCGCCGCGTTGGTCGTCGCCTATGCGCTGGTCCGAAGTGGCTTCATTCCGGCAAACGCCGATGCACCGCCCGGCGCAATTGAAACCTGGATGGCCGGAACTTCCCTGCGCGCGACTCTGCATCGCGAAGCTCCGGCGGAGGCGAACCCCGTACCGGCCACCGAGCAGAACTTCCTCGAGGGTGTTCGTCTCTTCGCAACGAATTGCGCGGTCTGCCACGGTTCTTCCCAAGGGGCGGCATCGGCATCGCCGATCGCGAAAGGCCTGTATCAAAAACCGCCGCAACTGGCGACCGACGGGGTCGAAGACGATCCCGAAGGCGAGACGTTCTGGAAGGTCAAGCACGGGATTCGGCTCACCGGCATGCCTTCGTTCGCCAAGACGTTGAGCGACCGGGAGATCTGGACGCTCGCACTCTTTCTCAAGCACATGGACAAGCTGCCGCCGACGGCACAGCAGGCATGGCAGCAGGTCCAGACCTGGCCGCCCAGATGAGGCAAGAGCCGAGGGCTCGCTTACCGTTCGAGCCGCACGCCCGAAGCCGGCTAGAGGCTCAGCGCGTGCCCTGAAAGCGCAATCTTGGCGGCCAGCTAGTCGCGATTGAACGGCGTCACAAAGGTGCCGGTGCAGCGGCACTCGACAACTTCGAATCCGGCGCATTCGAGCTTCGCGACCTTGTCCGGATTGTTGGTGATCAGGCGGATGCGTTGCACGCCCATCGCGCGAAGCATGTTTGCGCCGTAGGCGTACTCGCGTGCGTCCGCGGGCAAGGGCAGCGCCCGGTTGGCTGCATAGGTATCCAGGCCGCGATCCTGGAGCTGGTAGGCGTCGAGCTTGGCAACGAGTCCGATGCCTCGCCCTTCCTGGCGTAGATAGAGCACGATCCCGCCGCAGGTCTGCAACGCTTCGATGGACTGCTCGAGCGGGGATCCGCAGTCGCAGCGCAACGAACCGAACACGTCTCCGGTGACGCATTCGGAGTGAATTCGCACCAGTGGCACCTTGTTCTCCGCGGCCTCTGCGAACCTTATGGCGAAGTGCTCCACCTCGGGCGGAAGACCATCGAAGGTGATGAACGATGCTGGCGAGCCGCTCTTGAGAGGCATGGCCACGATCGCGCGAACGGTCAGCGCCGTGCAAGCGCGGGTGTCGACCCCATGCGGTGACGCCGTAGCGGCATCGGCGCAGGCATCGTTGCCGGAGTGGCTCGCCGGGCGCGCCGTCAGCATGCTCGTTCCGCTTCACGCTCGAGAGCGGGAGCTTCTTCGCACAGACGGACACGTGCTTCGGCCACGAAGCGGTCGGCCACCTCCTCCGCTTCGGCGCGTCTCCCGCTGACCATGACGTAACCGATGCGGTCGGCGTTCTCGAACGGCGGACGCACCGGTTCTCCCTGTTGCTTCAACACTTCGACGCAACGGATCCGCGGATCCTTCCAGTCGGGCAGCTCGACACGATCGAGCGTTCCGGCCCGCGTGGCCACGATCCATCGAATCACCGCCGCTTCGGCCAGCCGCGGCATCGTCAATGGCAGCCCTTCGCCAGCGTGCAGGGCGATCAGGTCGGCATGGACACTGCGACCCGTGGCATAGCTCACGAGCCGCGGTATCTTCGCTCCGACCAGCCGCGGGTTGATTTCGATCAGGCGCGGGCCGTCTGCGGTGATCATCAGCTCGATATGGGCCGCACCCCAGTCGAACTCGAGTGCGTCGAGCACCGCGAAAACGTACCGCTTCGTCGCCTCGAATCCGGTGCAGCCCGCCGTGAAGCAACTGCCGCGCATTGCAAACGACGGCGGCTCGAACATCAGCTTCTCGTGAACGCCCAGCATCCGGTGCCGACCGGCTTCCGACAGCGTGTCGCAACCGACGAAGGCGCCGGTCATGTAGCGCTCGACCAGCAATCGATCGTTGGCACGAGCGCCCAGCCCGTAGTCCGTACGGCAAGGCAACATGTCTTCGAGCGGGCTCATCAGGGGATCGAGGTCTGCGGCATCGCGAAGGACGACGATGTTCTGCGAGCCGTAACCATCGGCAGGCTTGATCAGCACGGGAAGCCCGAGCCGCTCGACCGCGAGCTTGAGCGCCGGGTTCGATTCCGCCAGCTCGAAAGCGGGCTGCTCCAGTCCGCGCTCGGCAAGCCGGCGCCGGACGCTGAATTTGTCGCGAAGCAATGAAGCGCTGGCCGGGTTGAGGTGCCGAACGCCGAGCCGGTGAGCCAGACGTGCCGCCTCCGGCACGCGGATGTCGATCAGGCACAGAACCGCATCGATGCGGCGCTTCGCATGGACCGCCATGACCAGGCGCTCTGCTTCGGACGGATCGAACCAAGGCACTTCGACCAGCTCGCGGGCGCGGGCGAGCGGAGCCTGAAGTTGCGGTTGGCGGCGGTAGTGGTCGAGCTCTGCGCTCAGGAAGGTGAATTCATCACCGCGATCGATGGCAGCCAGCATGACGTCGGCATCGTTGCCGCCGGGCAGTTCGATGATCAGAAGGTGAGGCACGAGATTCCCCTGGCGCCCTTTCACGGGCTCTCGGCGAGGCGAAAACCCATGGCATACGTCGCGGACACCGGGTTGTGACCGTGCCGCCGCCGCGTCCGTGCCAGGTCGCGAAAGCGCGCGAAGCTGCCGCCGCGAGCGACCCGGTAGCCACCGCTCGCGCGGCAGAGATGGTCGGCAACGGGCACACCACCGGGATAGGCCGTGTACTCGTCGGCGACGTACTCTTCGACGTTTCCCGCCATGTCGCAGAGGCCGTAGGCGGATTCACCGCCCGCGAATGCACCCACGGCCGAGGTCGAGAAGAGGCCCGTTTCTGCGGTGTTGGCCAGCGCAGGGTCGAAATGCGCCCCCCACGGAAACTCGCACCCGTTCGGTCCTGCAGCAGCGTGCTCCCACTCGGCCTCGCTCGGAAGGCGAAAGCCGCGCCCCGTTCGCCGCGCAAGCCATCGGGCGTACGCATCGGCAGACGCCGCGCTGACGGAATATGCCGGATGGTTCGCGCGTTCCTCGGGAAACCGGCGGAAGTGCCAGCTGCTCGGCAGCTCCGAATGATCCGTGTCGATAACGAAGGCGCGGTATTCCAGGTTGGTCACGGGGAAGCGGGCGATCCGGTAGGCAAGCAACTCGACCCGATGTCGAGGGCATTCCTTCTCGATCCACGCCCGCTCGAGCCCGAGCTCGCCGAACCGGTCGAGCACGGAGGCGACTTCGCAGGCGTCGAGTCCGATATCAGCTATGCCACCGGCAACGTCGACCATGGCAGGCCGCTCGACGACGATGCGCGGATCGCCGGCCAGAGCGAGCAGATTGCCGCTGGCGATACGCGCAGACAGCGTCGTCTCGAGCGAGGCCAGCGTCTCCAGCAACGCTTCGACCGGCTCGCGACGTAACACCTTGCAGGCCCGCTCCACCTCTGCGTGGAGCTCATGAACGATGTAATGGTCGGGCAGGCCCAGGCGTTCGCGATCGGTCATCGCGCCGCACCGGCTCGCACCGAGACTTGGCCAGTGCCATGCAAGTGCGCCGGGGCGCGCGTTCATGTCTCGGACATCCGGGCAAGCCGCGTGTTGCTGTGCGCCACGGCCAGTTGCACGGTTCGATCGATCGTCGCATCGACGTGCGCATCGAAAATCGGATCGAACGCGTAGCCATCTCCGGTCCAAGCCTGATCGGCGTAGGGAACACAGATCGTCTCGCCGATCACGAGGCAGCCCACATAACCGAAGAGTGCCCGCGCGTGCGGGATCGCCACGGCGCCACCGCTCCATCCGGTCGAGGCGCCGCAAAGCAGAACCGGGCGGCTCAGAAACGGATTTTCGAATCGAGGGTCGATGTGCGGAAGCCTCGAAACCCAGTCCACCAGGTTCTTCAGGTAGGCAGGAAGCTGACCGTTGTATTCGGGACTCGCGATCAGGATCGCATCGCTGGCTTCGAAGCGCCGATGCAGAGCGGCAACCTGTTCGACGACGGCCGGATCAGCTTCGAGGTCCTGATCGAAGAGGGGAAGACCGACCTCGGCCGGATGAAGCATGTCGACCGCACATCGTCCGCCGACGCGGCGACCCAGGTCTTCCAGAAGCCTGGCGTTGAGCGATTGGGCTCGCCGGCTTGCGGGCACGAGCAGCAGCGTCGACGTCATCGCTGCACGGTGTAGATGCCGCCGTCGTAGGAGGCGGCGAGAAAGCGCCGCGCCCCACCATCCCAGGCGATCGACGAGACGCCGGCGTCGGTAGGCCGATGGAGCTCGGTCCAGCGCTTCTCGACGAGGTCGAAGAGCGCCAGCGTTCCACCGTAGCTTCCGGTCAACACGGACCTGTGCTCATCGTCCGCGGCGAGGCATTTGACCGAATGCAAGTGCGGGCTCGGGTGCGTCTCGATGCCCTCCGGTCCCCAGATCCGCAAGGCACGGTCGCGGCCGACACTGGCAAAGCCATGCGGGCCGATCGCGCAGCAGGCGTTGGCGATTCGCTCGTGCGCCTTGTCGACGCGCGCGGCCAGCGACCAGTCTTCCAGACGATGCCAGGCGATGTCGGTCGAGGCGCAAACGGAAAACAGCAAGCCGTCGCCGCAACTCAATCCCTTGACCGCGTTCTCGTAAGGCTGCAATACGGTGAGCAGGCTCGGGGTCGCGCCGACACCGAGCCTGAAGACCAGAATCTCGCCCGTGTAGCTGCCGATCGCCAGGTGCAGCGCGCCACGACGATGGAATGCGACGCCGCAGTTGAGCGGCGAGTGATGCTCGTGCACGACGGCGCCGCTGTCCGCGTCGAAAAGCCGGCCCATCTGGCCGCCGGTGAAGACACGTCCGCCCGCGGACACGAGGAAGTTGCAGAGGCTTCCGGTTTCGGCCGTGGGCTGGTTGTCGATCGAGACGACACCCGCATCGCCGACCGAATAGACGCGGGCGTCGACCTTGAGCACCGCATTGACCGCAACGCCCGCAACGACGCCCTCCAGATCCCAGGATGAGGCCTGCGTATCGAACAGCGCGTAGGTCGAGCCGAACGTGCCGGTCGCGATCCGGCCGTCGTCGAGGACGGCGGCGGCGCGGGCCCATACCAGCTCGGGCAGAACCGATCGGTTTGAAACTTCCAGTCGGCCCGGGCCGCCGATGCGCCACACGGCCATCGAACGGTCGTAACTCAACGAGACGAGAACCTTCGAACGCGCGTCCAGGGCGATCTTCTTGATTCCGGCGTGGTGCGCATCGACGAACGTCGCGCGCCCGGCGTCGACGATCGCGATGCGGCCGCGGTCGTCGCCGGCGTAAACGACGCCATCCGCGTCGATCTCCACGCTATCGGTCCGTACGCCGAGGTCGGTGGATCGCACGCACTGTCCCGATTCGACATCCCAAAGCCGGACCGTTCCGTCGACGCTCGAGGTCACGAGCTCGTTCCCGTTCGCCGACCAGGCCAGCGAGAGCACGTTGCCGGTATGGCCTCGCATCTCGTGCAGGCAGCGGCCGTCGCGGTCGAAGACGCGCACGCACCGGTCGAGCGCGCAGGTGGCGATGTGCCGGTCGTCCGGTGAGAAGGCGGCCATGTCAACGTCGTCGCGATGACCGCCGAGCACGGCATGCAGCCGCATCGAGGGCACGGCCCAGACTCGCGCCGAATAGTCGCTGCTCGAGCTCACCAGCCAGCATCCGTCAGTGCTGAAGGCACAGTCGTTGACGAGGTGGTCGTGGCTCCCCCGGGCAAGAGCCCGGCGCGTCCCGGCATCCCAAAGGATGACGCGATTGTCGTAACCGGCAGTCGCAATGAAACCTCCGTGCGCGGCAATGCCGGCGATCGGGGCACGATGCCGCATGTCGCCGAAGGGAAATCCTCCTGCCACGGGTCAGGCCGTCAGGTTGATCAAGGAGCCGGCTCCGGTCGACGACAGTGCCGGCACAGAAGCCGCGGGCGACGCTGACGCGGCGAGTTGGAAGGCAAGCCCCCGGCCGGCTTGCAGCGCTTCCGCAGCCTTGGCGGCGCCGGCGACGTCACCCCCTTGCGGGGCTTCGCCGACCTTTGCCAAGGCGCCGTTACGAGATATCGTGCCGCTTGCGGTGACCAGGCTCGCGTAGGCACTTTTCGCCGAGCCGAGGTCTGCGGACTTGAGAGACGAGAAGAAATCCTTGAAGGTTTGCTGGCGCTGCTGCCAGTTCGCAATCCCCGGGCTTTGACCCGATCCGGATCCACCAATGCGCATACCCATCGCGACCTCCCCAATGTCGATGTCACCGTCGGCAGCCGACGCGCGACGAAAGGTATCTTCGATCGACGCTGCGAATGCAAAACGACGAATTGGCCCGAGAAGCCAGCGCTCTTGATCCGCGGGCACGAAGCGACGGCGGTGCTTCACGTAGCTTTACGGCCGCGGCCCTGCAGCGGCACTACAGCGTCGCGGGGATCGGCCGAAATGCCTTCACGGGAAAGCCGGCCCTTCGACTCGGCTCCGGCGGCGAAGGCCCCCAAGGGGAATGAAGATGGGAATGCGTATTTCTTCCGGCATGTCGGGCGCGCAAGGCGTGAGCCAGGGCGGCGCCGCAGCCTGGCAGCAACGCCAGCAAAGCTTCCAGGCGCTATCGAGCGCCCTGCAGTCCGGCAATCTCGACCAGGCGAAGGCCGCGTACGCCAAACTCACGGCGGGGGCTTCGAACCCGGCGGCGAGCACCTCGAACAGCCCCCTGGCGCAACTCGGCAAGGCGCTCCAAGCCGGCGATCTCGGCGCAGCGCAGCAGGCGCTCGCGTCGATGCGCACGCATCACGGACGAACCGGCGGCGCCCCGGCCAGCGCGACAACGCCGTCGGCGCCGACGGCTACGACCGGCAACTCGCTCAACGTGATCGCCTGACGCGCAGCGGCCAGCCGACGCGGCGCTTCGGCACCGCGGCCGGCGGGAGACTGGCGAGGCGTGAAGAGGGGCCGTTCCGCGTGATGGCCGTACGGCTCGCCAATGATGTGAGCCTTTCCGAAGCGCGGCTGCCTCGGCGATCCCTCAAGGCTTAAGTCCGCCTTAAGCTTCTTGGCGCAGACTGCTGCGAACGTGTGCCTCGTCCCTCGGGCGAGGCCGCGTCTGCGGGCTTGGGCATGGATGGAATTGTGCCTGCGCATCCATCAACGTCGCTCGTGTCCAACCGCCGCCGAGAACTTCGTATGCTGGCGACCAGAGCAAGCCGGATCTCGGTTCGGCCTGCTTCATACTGCTCAGCGGGGGTTTGAGGTAGGCTCGTCTTCCCCTGTGGCGAGATGATTCGCCGAATCCAGAGCGCCTTGCAAACTTTTTTCCCGATTTGACCGAGCAAATCGTTGGCCCAGCCGACGTCACGAACCCTTCAAAGATGAATTTGACGACACGTTGCGATCTGCATCTCCATTCCGCGGCCTCACTGACCACCGGCCAGTGGTTTTCCCAGTACTTCCAAGCCCCCGAAAGCTACGCCGATCCCATCCGCCAGTACGAGCTATGCAAGGCGCGGGGCATGACGCTCGTGACGCTGACGGACCACGACAGCATCGAGGGCGGTCTGCAGCTGATCGGGCGGCCCGACTTCTTCCTCTCGGTCGAGGTCTCGACGCGGTTCCCGGAGAACGACTGCGCCATCCACGTGCTGGTCTATGACATCACGCCGAAACAGCACGCGCAGCTGCAGCGACGCCGTGCCAGCGTCTACGAGGTATCGAACTACCTCCGCAGCGAGCGGCTGGCGTACAGCCTGCCGCATCCCCTGCTCAGCCCGAACTGGAAACTGGACGCGAGCACCCTCGAAAAGTGCCTCGCGCTCTTTCCGACGTTCGAAGCCGTCAACGGGCTGCTGGATCGTCGGTCCGACCCCGACATGGCCCACTTCTTCGCGTCGATCACGCCGGAGGTTTTGGAAACCCTCTCGAAAAAGCACGGCATTGCCTTGGCGCACGGATCGCCGGCGCGCCTGGCGCGAACGGCGGGCTCGGACGATCATGGCCAGCGCCGGTGCGGCTCCATCTTCACCGAGGTGGACGGCTCGCTCGACGCGGCCGCTTTTCTCGACCGCGTCATGGAGGGCCACGCTCGCATGGTCGGCGCAGGCGGTGACCTGAATGCGATGGCGACCTGCATCAAGCAGGCGACCTATGCGCATTTTCAGGAGAGCAACAACGGCGAGCGCGCACGGCGCAATCCTTTCGTCGACGTCATGGACGTCCTTGCCGGTCGCGCACCGGCCAAGCAAGCCGACGCGCCACGCGGCTCCTCCGCCGTGCTTGAAAGCCTCCTGCGCGCTGCGCAGAAGGCTGGCGTGCAAAGAGGACCCGATCTCGACATCACGATCGTGCCGGAATTTCCGAGCGACGCAAGCGATCGGGCGATGGTCGAAGCGGTGGCACGCACGAGCGATGCGCTTGCGGAGACGGCCACGCACGACCTTGGCCACGCACTCGTTGCCTTCGACATTTACGGCATCCTGGCGGCGCTCACGGACCTCGCCGCCGCGTTGGGCGTGGCGTCGCCTCTGCTCTTCGCGGCCGATCATTTCGCACGTCAGGACGGCCAGTTGCGGCGCGTCTGGAAGGACTGGACCGCGACCGCCAAGCCGCAAAAGAGCGAGTACCTGGCGGTGTTTTCCGACGCTCTCGGCAATTTTGACGGCGTCTCCACGTGGTGCAGGCAGTTCTCCCAGCGCGCTGCGGCATCGGGTAAGCGCGTCTGGTTCGCAGCGTGTGACGAAACGGGTCGATCGGTCAAGCCTGATGCGATGCCGCGCGCCTTCCCTGCGCTCGCGCGCTTCAAGATTCCGCTCTATCCGGACTTCGAGATCTGCGTCCCCTCCCTGGCCGCGACCGTCGACCGCCTGTGGAGAGAAGGCATCACGCACGTTGAAGTGGCCACGCCGGGCCCGATGGGGCTGGTCGGCCTGGCCGCGGCGCGAATCCTGCGGCTGCCAGTGACCGCGACCTACCACACCGACTTCTCCGGTCTCATCGAGCTGGTGGTCGACGATCCGAAGCTGTTGGACGTCTCGCGCGCCTACCTCGGCTGGTTCTACCGCGCCGTCGACCGGACGTTCGTGTTTTCCGACACGTCGCGCGACAAGCTCCTGCAACTGCGCGTCCCGGCCGAAAAGATCGACGGCATCACCATGGCCGTCGACCCCACGGATTTCTCGCCGGCGCGCACGTCGAGATCGATCTTTTCCGAGCTTGGAGTCGATGTCGGCGATCGCCCCGTCATCCTGAGCGTGGGCCGGCTCTCATTGGAAAAGAATGTCGCCTCGATCGTCGACGCCGTACGCGGCCTTCAGGGTCGGCAACCGGCGCCGTTGCTCATCGTCGTAGGCGACGGGCCGGCGGCCGCGGCGTTGAAACGGAGTTGCCGGGACGAAAACTTCGTCGCGTTCGTGGGGTTCCAGACCGGGCGCGCCCTGCGCGAGTTGTATGCGTCCGCCTCGGCGTTCGTGTTCGCGAGCCAGATCGACAGCCTCGGGCTCGTGAACCTCGAAGCGCTTGCCAGCGGCGTGCCCGTGCTCGTGCCGCAGGGTTCCGCGATCACGGAGACTTTGTGCGACGGTCACGACGCCCTCTTCTTCGGCGCCGGACCCGATGGCCTGAAGAGAGCGCTGGGAGCGCTGCTGGACGACCCGGCGCTGGCAGCCGACCTCGCCACGAACGGTCGCCAGCGCATGCTTTCCCGCTGGGAAGAGGTTCAGTTCGATGCCGTCTGGCAAACGATGGCCGGCACCACGCCGAGCCTCAACCCGGCCTGAGCGCGAAGCCATCCGGCGTGAGACCAAGCACCCTGAAGCGGGAGCGATTGGCGAGCGAAGCGCCGAGCGTCAAGCCGGCGTTGCTCGTTTCGGTCCACGACGTCTCGCCGCTGACTCTCGAGGCCAGCCGTCGAATGGTCGATCTGGCGGTGTCCAACGGCGTTCCACTGAACGCCTTGACGGTCCTCGTCATCCCGCGCCACGAAGACCGCGCGCCGCTGGACGAACATTCGTCCACCCGCGATTGGCTCCGTGGGCTCGCTGAGGCTGGCGCCTGCCTGTGCTTGCACGGCTTCACGCACCGCATGTCCGGCCAGGCGCGAAGCCCCTGGCAATGGGCCTGGGCTCGCGGCTTCGCGCGCGGGCAAGGTGAGCTTTACCTGAGCGACGCGGCGGACTGTGAGCGCAGGCTCGAAGCGGCACGCGCCATCATCTGTCGCGCCGGACTCGGTGGCGACGTTCACGGCTTCGTGCCCCCGGCGTGGCTGCTTTCCCCTGCCGCAAGCGGCGTCGTGAGGCAGGCCGGATTTGCATTCCACGAACGGCTTTGCGGCATCTTCGCCGGCGACGTGATCCTGGCCCATCGACTCATTGGCTTCGGCTCGCTCAGCGCCTTCGAAGCGCGCATGACCGCCGCGCATGCCTGGCTGCAATCTCATCGGCGCCCGGCGGATACGCGCTTGGCCATCCATCCGGCGGATGTGCGTCGCGACGACACGGTCGAAGCGATCCGATGCACCCTTCGGCGACTCTTGCCGCGACTGACGCCAATGAACTACATGGCCTTCCTGCGGTCCCACCCTGCGGCCGCATCGCCTTCGTGACACGTTCGTACCCGGTTCCTACGACAGTAAGTTCATGTTGACCGCCCGCCCCTTCGCACTTGTCTTGTCGATATTTCTGCTTGCGATCGCGAGCGGGTGCGCGACGACTCAGGCGCCCGATCCGCTGGAGCGGGTGAATCGCAAGGTTTTCGCATTCAACGAAGGCCTCGACAAAGTCGTGCTCGAGCCGACCGCGAAGGCCTACACCGCTGCCGTTCCCGCCTCGGTCCGGGGTGGAGTTTCCAACTTCTTCGCCAACTCCCAGGACCTGTGGTCTGCCGCCAACCTGCTGCTGCAGGGCCAAGGCATCGAAGGGTCGCGCGAGGCGGTGAGGTTCGGCACCAACAGCGTCGTGGGCATTCTCGGCATCTTTGACGTCGCCACCTCGCTGGGGCTGGACCGGCATGGGGAGACTTTCGGCAGCACGCTCACCGCGTGGGGCATGGAGCCGGGCGCATACATCGTCTGGCCGCTGCTCGGGCCCTCCACCGCGCGCGACTCCGTTGGCATACCCATCGACATGCTCGCAAATCCACTCTCGTGGATCGGATACGTGCCGCTCAGAAACGAATTTGCCGTTGGCCGCTTCGTGGACCAGCGGGCGAAAGCGCTGCCGCTCACGAAGATGATCGACGAGGTGGCACTGGACAAATACCTTTATGTTCGCGATGCCTACCTGCAGCGACACCGCCGAATGCGCGATGACGGGCGCACGTCCGGCTCGGACGATGCTGGGCCAGATGCAAACTCCGCACCCTCCGCGAGATGAAGATATCGCGGATCGCTCCGGCCCTGCTCGTCGCGTTTGTGTCTTGCGCGAGCGCACAACCGGCCATGGGCAGGCTGGAGGGCATCGAGAGCGCCTACACGGAGTACCTGGCGCAGGTGCTCGAACACTGGGCTTGGGCTCACGCAGAAGCGCCGGAAGCCGGGCCTGTTGCGATCACCTGCCTGGCGACGGCCCATGCAGACGGATACATCGGCATGCGGCAAGTTGCGAATATCCACGCGCCACTTTCGGTAGTCGAGAGCGTGCTCGACGACATCGATCACTTCAAGGATCTGTTTCCTGACACGGTCGACGTGCACGTCCTGCCCGGCACCCAGGCCGGTCCACGTTTCGCGACCGCCTGGGTGCAACGCGCACCGATCTTCTTCATGCCTGACATCAACTACGAAATGTCGCATCTCGTCGACAAGACCACCCCGGAGCGGGCGGTCTATCGCTACAAGCTCCGCCGCGGCGACAGGCTGATCGCAAGCGACGGCCTGGTCATTCTCGAAGCCACCGGACGGGCGACCACCCAGTTCACCGAATACGACTTCTTCAACGGCCACTGGGGCCCGATTCCAGCCTGGATCGTCTGGCGTGAAAGCTTGCGCGGGGCCTTCCACTCGGACCTAGCGATCAAGCTGAAAGCCGAGAACCCGGCCTGGAGCTATGCCCGCATCGCGGCCGAGGCGAAGCGGCTCACCTCTGCACAGTCGGACCGACTCAAGCGCTGCTTCGCGGAGCGGCAAACAGCACCCCGGGAAGCTGTCGAGCCGCAGGGCACGGCGTTGCGTCATGAAGTCAGGACGCAAGCGCCGGATCGCTGACTCGTCCTCCGGGCGACGATCAACTATGCGACCGGGAAGACGACTCGTACCTCGAGACCCCTTTCGTCTCGCCCGGTGTGAAGCGAGACTATCGCCCCATGCCGGTCAGCGATCGCCTTGACGATCGCCAAACCCAGCCCGCTGCCGCTCTCGGCACTCGCCACCGCTTCACGGCTGCGATAGAAGCGTTCGAAGACGCGTGGCCGATCTGCCAAAGACACGCCGGGTCCATCGTCCACGACGCGCAGCGACGGCAAGCCCTCGAACCGATCGGCAATGACGTCTACGATCCCTCCACTGCCCGCATAGCGGAGGGCGTTTTCGACCAGGTTGTTGAGAAGGATCTCGAGTTGCGCGGCATTGCCGGAAACGGTGAGCTCCAAACCAGCCTGGGCGCCCAGATCGATGTATCGCCTTTCGGCATCGATGCTCTGACGGACGACGACCTCCTTGACCACCGCGGCCAGGGAGACGCGCTCTTCCACGGCCATGGGGTCGGCGCCGGTGTCAGGCGCGGCTGACGACAAACGAAGCAATTGCTCGATCAAGTGCCGCATTCGCGCGCTTCCGGCGGACAACTCAGCCATGGCCTCGGTCTTTTCGGCCGGATCGACGCTGCGCTCGAGCACCTGGACCTGCAACTGCAGCGCCGTCACGGGAGATCGAAGCTCGTGAGCAGCATTCGCGACAAAACTGCGCTGCGCCTCAAAGGCGGCGGCGAGTCGTTGAAAGAGCTCGTTGAGCGTGAGCACGAGCGGCAGCACCTCCCGCGGTACGCCATCGAGATTCAGCGGCTCCAGCGAGCTTGCGTTTCGTTGTCTCAGTGCGCTGTTCACCCGACCGAGCGGCCTCAATCCTCGCCGAAGGGCCACCACGAGAAGCCCACCAATCAACAACACGAGCAAAGTCAAGGGCATTAGCAGTTGCGAGGCTGACTCGGCGGCTGCCTCGCGCCGAACCTCCACCGGCTGCGCGACCTGGACGACGCGGTCGCTTTGCACGACGGTAAATACGTCCCAGTCGGTGCCGTTCTGCCGCTGCACGGACAAGCCCGGCTTCGCCTCGAAGCGCAGGGACACCTCCGGCTGAGAAGAAAAGAGCAGCGTCCCGTCGAGGCGCCGCGCGATGGTGACAAGCATCGATTCGGTGTCTGAGGGCGAGAGGACGGCCGCCGCCGGCTGCGATGGGAGGGCGGTGGCAAGATCGCGGTCTGCCAGCAGCAGCGCCGTCTGTTTCAGGCTGTCGTCGAAGACCTCGTCGATTTCGTGCAGGGTCAGGAAATAGCCGGCGGCTCCCACGACCAGGGCTCCGAAGCTCAGCGCGCCCAGCACCCAGATCATCAGCTGCCGTCGAATTGACAGTTGCCTCATTCGGCGATCTTGTATCCCACCCCGCGAACATTTCGGATGACGTCGGTGCCCAGCTTGCGGCGCAGGTTATGCAAGTGAACTTCGATGGCATTGCTGCCGACCTCTTCGCCCCAGCCGTAGACCGATTCCTCCAGTCGCTCACGCGAAAGCACGGTTCCTGGCCGGTGGAGCAAGACTTCCAGAATGGCAAACTCCTTTGCCGTCAAGGCCACTTCCTCCCCGTTTTTCGTCACGACGCGACGCGAAGGGTCCAGTGTCAGCGCGCCGACCGTCATGAGGTTCGAAGTCGACATGCTTTGGCGTCGCATGAGTGCTCGAACTCGGGCGATCAGTTCGTCGAGGTCGAAGGGCTTGAGCAGATAGTCGTCGGCGCCGGCGTTGAGCCCCTCGATCCGGTCTCGAACTGCATCACGCGCGCTCGTGATCAACACCGGTATGGGATTCTGAGCTGAACGAAGCTGCTGCAGCAAGGTCAGCCCATCGAGGCGCGGCAGGCCGATGTCGAGGATGACGCCGTCATACACCTCGTTGGAAATGGCAGCTTGACCGAATTGACCATCGGTGACCCAGTCGACAACGAAGCCTGCCTGCAACAGGCCGTGCCGGACCGCGCGGCCAATCATCGGATCGTCTTCAACGAGGAGCAGGCGCATTCGGCGGCAGTGGGGCGGCTGTTTCCCGCAACGACGAGATCACGACCGCTGCACCGGATTGGACGCGGTCAGACCTGCAGGTCGTCATCGACCTTATCGCCACCTGAACGGGCCTCGGCGCAATTCAGATCGACCCATTTGCGTCCCGCGGCGAGCCCCGCACATACAGCGTCGATGTGTTCGGCGAAACTCGGCAAGTCCGCCGTGACGGCACCGACCGTGTGCAGACCGCGTAGGTGGCACAAGATGACGACGTAGGCAAGAAACCTCCCGCTCGGCGTCGGCTGCGGCTTGCACCTGAGCATGAACCCCCGGTAAGAATACTGGACCGCATCGGTAAGACCCGCAAAACCGTCATCGAGGCGACTCAGTGCGGCCTCGAGGGATCGTCCCTGCGCGCCCCACGCATCGCCGTTCGCGCTTCGAAGGGGGAACTCGCGGGGCGATCTTTCAGCGGCTTGTGTTTTCATGGTACTCGAGTGCCTGTAGCCGACTGGACGGACGGCGCTGTTGTCTTCTCGTCATTCGATGAGCTGAATCGCCCGACGGCCGTGGAGCCTCGCGGCGATGGGCACTCGCAGTGAACCACTTCAAGGCTTAAGTCCGCCTTAAGCTTCCTGGCGAAGACTGCGAACGTGTGCCCTGTTCCCGGGGCGTGGCAACGTCTTTTGTAAGGCTTTGTGACTTGCCACCCATCACGCGACGTGCGGCATGCGCGAGGCGTCGTCTGGCGGCGAGCCCGTCGAGTCGTCTACGGATAACGTGCCACCATCGTTGCGAACTGATCGCGCAGAATCCACCTCCATCCACGCTGCCCGAAGACCCGCAATGGACAAAGGCTCGAGTAAGCACGCGGTCCGGATCGCAAGCAGCACCGCTTCGCCGCCATGAATCGTGGAACCAGGCGCGGCCTTCCAGGCATCCGATTGATCCTGGCTGGCACGCTCGGATTTGCGATGGGGAGCGTATGCGCCGGCGGAGGGCCCTTGGGCATCGACCACACCGTGGGCGGCGATGCGACCGGGATCTGGAACCGGAGAAACCAGATCTTGCTGCAGGACGTGACGCCGATTGTTGTCATCGCCGGTGCGTTGTGGGAAGGCGACGACACGCGCTTCGGCCACACCTCATGGCAGTCGGTCGATTCGCTGCTCATCGGCACGGTCACGGCGGCCGGCATGAAGCTCGTTTTCGGCCGCTCGCGGCCGACCCAAACCGACGATCCGAACCAATGGTTCAAGGGCCGCGGTCACAACAGCTTTCCGAGCGGCGAAGTAATGGAGATCACGACGGCAGTGACGCCCTACGTCGTCGAATACGGCGCCGACCATCCGGCTGTCTGGGCTCTCGAGTTGCTGCCGGTCTACGACGCGATAGCGCGGGTCAAGTCGCACGCCCATTGGCAGTCGGATGTGCTGGCGAGCTTTGCCATCGGCACGGGCATCGGCTACTACATGCACTCGCGCTCTTCTTCGATCTCTGTCGGCGTCCTGCCGCACGGAGTGACCGTGGGATGGGAAAAGTCGTTTTGACGCCTCGGCCAACGACTGGCACCCTTGGAGCGGCCATAGGATTTGCCTTTCATGTCTGCACGGGTGTCGGCGAGCGAAAACCTAGCCCGGATACGGCTGACGCCCTCAAGGGTGCCGCGTATCGGACAGCAGTCGGCTCCGTTCCATCTTCGCAACGGCGTAGCACTCGCACGTTTGGGTCTCCAGCCCGGACCGGTCCAGGACTGAAATGTGGCCGCGGTGGTAGCGAATGAATCCCGCCCGCTGCAATTTCCCGGCGGCCTCCGTAATGCCTTCCCGACGCACACCGAGCACGCTCGCAATCAATTCCTGTGTCAGGATCAACTCACGCGAGGGCATTCGGTCGAGCGTCAACAGTAGCAAGCGGCATAGCTGTTGCTCCACCGAATGGTGCCGATTGCAGGCTGCAGTCTGCGCCATCTGTGCGAGCAGCGCCTGGGTGTAGCGCAGGAGCAAGCGCCTGATCAAACCGACGCGATTGAATTCCTGCTTCACCAGGCGACGCTCCAGCCGGTAAGCGTGGCCCGCGTTCCGCACTACGGCCGAGCTCGGCGTGGTATCGCCTCCCATGAACAACGAAATACCGACTACGCCTTCATTGCCCACTCCCGAGGCCTCTGACGAAGCGCCAGACTCCATGACATAGTGCAGCGACACGATGGCGGTGGTGGGGAAATAGGCGTGCTGCAACTGTCCGCCGGGCTCGTAGAGCACCTCACCGAGCAGCAGCGGCACGAGTTCCAGATGCGCGGCCAACGGCTCGAACTCCGCGCTGGACAAGGCGGCGAGAAGATGGTTCTGATTCGGGCTGTGGGGTGATGCCATCGCCGGCTGTCGAGATCTTGCAGGCTAGGTCTTTGCCGTGACTTCCACGCCGATGCCGCGATAACCAGTGAAGCGGCAGGACTGATCGAACATCGGCTCCCCGCTCACCCGGAACTGCTGCTGAGAGCCATCGGCATTCACGCGGCTGAAGGCGAAATCCAAGAACGGCTGCCGGGCTGCAATTCTTGCCTTGAGCGCCATTCGCTCCGCCTCATTCCAGCCCGCCATCCCATCATCGCTCGTGTCACCCAGGAAGGCGGCCATGCGGAGTCCCAGCATCTCCATCACCGGACCGGAAACCTGCGTGAATTCCCCGGTCTCGTTCTGCTCCCAGTACCAATCAGAAGCCAGCTCCGTCAGGCGACGAAAGCGGGTTTCGCTTTCGCGCAGTTCAGCCGTACGTTCCTGCACTGTCTGCTCCAGCACCTCGTTGTAGCTTTCGAGTTTTTTCTGCAACAGCCGCACCTCAAGCATGTTGTGGATGCGCGTCTTGACCTCGAGCAGATCGAAAGGCTTGCTGATGAAGTCCTTTGCCCCGGCCTGCAACGCGCGCAGCTTGTGCGCGGGTTGGGCAGTGAGCACGATGACTGGAAGGTAGCTGTCGGCATCGTTTGTCTTGAGGCATTCCATGACCTCGAATCCATCCATGCCGGGCATCTGCAGGTCGAGCAGGATCAGGTCATAGCGGTTCTTGCGATGCAGCGCGTCGACATCGCGCGGACTCATCGTTGAAGCAATGTTGGCATAGCCGGCCTCGCCCAGCAAACGTTCAAGCAGCTTCACATTGGCATCCTGATCGTCCACGATCAGGATGCTGGCGTTAAGAATATCGGATGCACTTAACATCATTCGCTCTCCTCGTCATTCGCTCTTCTCATCATTTGCACGGTTCGCCCGCTCTCGAGAATTTCCATGCCACGTCCAGCGTCTCCATGAACTCGTTGACTTTGATGGGTTTGGTGAGATAGCGAAAGAACCCCGCCTCCAGACCTTTCTCGATGTCGTCGGGCATTGCGTTCGCACTGAGCGCAATCACCGGGATGGACGCCGTGGCCGGGTCTTCGGCCAGGATCTTCAGCGCCTGGATGCCGCTAATCCCAGGCAGATTAATGTCCATCAGGATCACATCCGGCCTTGAAGCGATGGCGATCTCGATACCGCGATTGCCATCTCTCGCGCTCAGCAGGCGGATGTCCGGTCGGCGCGAAACGAGTTTCTCAATCAACGTCAAATTGGCCGGGTTATCCTCGACATAGAGAAGCGTGTGCAACTGCGCGCCTGATTGAACCTGAGCCGAGGCGACGGCCTTCAGGTCTGCCTCAACGATCAGGTCCGGGGGGGGCGCCGAGTTCAGTTCGATCCAAAACAAACTGCCCACGCCGACGGCGCTTTCCGCGCCGATTTCGCCCCCCATCAATTCGATCAGGCGCTTGCTCACTACCAGGCCGATGCCAGTGCCTACCTCGGCGCCAGCCTCTTGTCCGAGACGATTGAACGGCTGGAAGAGTTGCGCGAGCTTTTCCGGGGGCAATCCTTCGCCCGAGTCTTGAAAGCTGACGCGTGTGCGCTTCGCTGTGTTCGCGCTGCACGTCACCTCGACCGTTCCTCCTGCGCGGTTGTATTTGATCGCGTTGGAAAGCAAGTTGATGAGAACCTGCTTCACCCGCGTCCGGTCGGCCTTGACGAAGTACGGACTATCGAATTGAGGAAATCTTATGCGGATGCCGCCTTTCTTTGCCAGCGGCTCAATCATGGCCTGGCAGTCGTTCATGACTTCAGCCAGTGACATGGATTCCGGGGACAGCGACAACTTGCCGGACTCGATCAAGGAGAGATCGAGGATTTCGTTGATCAACTCCAGCAGATACCAGCCGGCCTGGAGAATCTGGTCGAGGCTGTCCTTTTGAGCCGGCGTCGGCAACGGCGAACCCGACTCCATCAACTGGGCAAATCCGAGGATCGCATTGAGCGGCGAGCGCAACTCATGGCTCATGCTGGAAAGGAAGTCTGATTTCGCGAGGTTGGCCTTTTCCGCCGCGAACTTCGCGCTCTCCAGTTCGACGTTCGTTTCCTGCAGCGCCTGGTCGAGACGATTGCGCTCGGTGACGTCGCGCGCTGCTGCGATCACGCCTTGCAGCGTCCGGTCTCGGTCGTAGAAGGTAGTCGCATTGAAGGATACGACCGTTTCCTTGTCGTCCCTGGCGCGTGCGGTGAGCTCGTAGTTGGTGACCTTCCTTTCGCTCAGCACGAGTTTGATGCCCGCCTCGGCCCGCTCCGGATCGGTAAAGTGATTTTTGAATGGCGCACCGATCAACTCGTCGCGCGTGCAATCGGTAAGCGCTTCCATCTGCTTGTTGACGTCCGTGATGATTCCGGACGGATCGGTCGTTATCAGCGCGTCGATGTTGGATTCGATGAGAGAGCGTGTGTAGAACTGCTGGTCGCGCAGACGCTGATCGAGCTTCTTCTGCTCCGCTTCGACCTGCTTGCGTGCGGTGTTGTCGGTACCGATCAGGAGGTAGCCGATGATGACGTTTTGAGCGTCGCGCAGGGCTGTGACGGACACGACGGCCGGGAAGCGGCTGCCATCCTTTCGGATGTAGGTCAGCTCGTAGATGTCCTCGA